>Ga0207997_1000185_pt1 | contig 30280 bp, 41 predicted proteins | sample AntAceMetag02UKN_FD_184777 | JGI IMG/M metagenome (GOLD analysis project Ga0207997, IMG submission 184777) | Saline lake microbial communities from Ace Lake, Antarctica - Antarctic Ace Lake Metagenome 02UKN (SPAdes) (version 2) | ecosystem: Environmental > Aquatic > Non-marine Saline and... | reverse complement strand
ATGTGATACTTAGTATTTAAACGGTTTGAATTTTATTTAAACCAGAAATAAGTATATTTAAAATTCAAAATTTCAATATAATAAGAATAAAATAAAAAAAATATTAGAAATATGTAGGAACAATTGTAAAATCTATAGAACATGCCAAATCAATTAGAGAATACAACAAAAATAAATATTAATATAAAATGAAATCAATTTTTTAATTATAACAGAATAAAGAAATAACAACAAAAAAGAACGTGATAAATATGGGTAAAATTGATAAAACTTTATTAAAATCAAAATTAGAAATTATTAAAAAAAAGAAAAAAAAGAATTAATTTTTTATTATATTATTATTGAGAATCCCATTCTGTATAGTAATCAGAATTACCATAACCTAAATCAATGGATTGTGCTGAAACTGTAGCGGCAGATTCAATATAACCTACATCAGAACTAAAATCAATTCGAAATTCAGTAGAACCTATGATGTCCACTCGCATTTCATAATATAAATAATTTCCTGATGCTTTTTCAGTATAAACAAATTCATCATTTACTCCTTTTAACTCACAATAGCTTAAAACAGCTGTAGTATTAAATTCTACTCTAAGAACTACGGTTTCCCAAACAGCTCCTGAATAATTATAGAATGCTCTATAGCCTTCCTTAAGTGTAGGTGATCCTGTTCCTTCTGCCGCATCTAAACATTGCGTTCGAATAGTCCATTCATCATATGTAGTATTAGCAATAGATACATCTAATTCATCAGTACTATAGCAAGCTATAGCAACATCTTCAGTAGCATTAGCAATATACATATTATTAGCCCCTAAGACAGGTTCATCAATCCATCTTTCGATAATATCAGTCCCATTGACTTTCAACAGATATTTATAATCTGAATCAGGAGTATAGCTTTCACCAGAGATTATTCCTTGCCAATAGGAGTAATCTGCAAATACTATATCATCAATTTCATCTTGTGTCATTGCTGAAATATCTACTCGATATAAATACCCATTATAATCATCGGCATCCATTTCTGCATTGTCATAAAAATCGTACATATTGATTGTAGCATCTGTAGGAGCTACTTCACCTGCTAAAGATAAAATATCTCCCAAAAATAAGCCTAAAATAACTATTGTAATCGCCATAGCGCCTACGAGCATTTTAGCTTTTGTTGATGTTTTCTTCATTTTTTTCAACTTTAAAGTTTTTTTCTATAAATTACCATTATTTTATATATACAATTTATCATATTTAAAATAGAGGAAAAAACTTATGAAGTATTCTCATACATTACTTCATAAGATGGTTCAAACCTTGATAAAATTTTAGAAATAGAATATCATGATACTTCATAGGTTCTGAAGTTATCAGATTTTCTGTTTTCAAATTTCTAAAATACACAAAAAATGTGATAATCAAATGGCAGAAAAAGTTGGTTATAAACATGGAAATTTAAAAATATCATTGGATTATGATTTTACAATGCAAATCATAAACGAGATTGATAGTTTAATATTTAATGAAGAACCTGATTATGATAAAATAATTCAAACAAATAAAAAACTCAATAAAATTGATGAAAAAATAAATACAGGTTAAAAAACTAATGTGTAAAATTGATGTAAAATATATCCTTATCCATATAACATTTATAATTACTGGCCTACTATTGATTGCTTCTAAAACCCTTTCTACATTACAGGCAATAGGATTTCTTTTTATCGGAATCCCAACATGCTTAATGCCATTGAAAATACAAAAAACCATTGAAGAGGATTTATATATAGAATATTCAGATAAAAACAATAATTTTAAAATGGATACTGGAATTCCTGTAAATATATCTAAAACTAAGAAGAAAGTAAATGTAGCAGATGGAACATTATTCATAATAAACAATACTTCATGTAAATGGAGAAAATATAAAAACGAATTATTAGAATTAGATAGAAAAGAATTAGAATTCCTGAATAAAGAAGCAGGTACAGATTTTCAGAACACATGTAAACATGATAAAGGAGAAGATACCATAGGTTGTTATTATTCAAAATGTCCACTAAAAAATAAAAAGAAAATTGAGGATAAATAAATTGGGAGAAAATAACGAATTTATTCCTGAATTTGCTGAAATTTGGAATCAAGCTACAAATAAACCTATAGAGGATATTAAAGAAAAAAAACATGATAAACATAATACTCCCAAAAAGAAAAAAAAGAAACCTAAAATAGCTTTAAATGAAGATCAGAAAAAAGCATTAATAGATTTAGCGTACGAAAATAAGTTTCAACATGGAGTTTTATTAGATGTAGCATTTGAATCAGGTTTAAGAATAAACGAATTAAGAAATCTAATAGTATCTAATTTCATTTCATCTAAAGGATGGATTAACGTAATTAAAAGAACTAAAGGATTACATCATGAATCATTTATTCCAAAAACTGTATCTTCTGAAAGAACAATAGAAATATTTAAAAGAAAAACTGTTTCAAACCTCAAACAATTAATTGATGGTAAAAAGAATGGGTATATATTTACAACCTATATGAGTAAACTACAATACAAACAATACGGTTCTGTGAGATCCATGATAAATATAATTAATAAATACGCTAAAGAATGCGAATTAATTAGAAAACCTATAGGATTTCATACAACTAGAAGAACATATGCATCTTTACTTATGGCTAAAGGTATTAATATTTATGATATATCTAAATTATTAGGCCATAGTTCTTTACAGGTAACATTTAGATATTTGAAAGAAACTAGGGCAGTAGATTTTAATTCAATAAGAAATCAATTAAAGGGGAAATAAAAAATGACTTTTACGGGTAAAATGGATAAGAAAAAATTGGAGATAAAATAAAAATGGGAAATTGGGATAATTGTGATTTAAATGTATTATGTGAAGCAACTGTTGAAGATTGTTGTTTATGTAAAAAACACAAATCTTTTCATCTAATGGGAGATACTTCTAAAAGAATAAATTCATTAAATCTACTTAAAATCTTTTTAAAACTAAATAACGAAATTATAGAAAAAGATGATGTATTAAAACTTTCAATTGAAAAGTATGAAAAATGGAGAAATGAATGTAAAATACATATAGATAAACTTACAGATAAAGGTAAAGAGATTTCTGAATTACAAAAAGAGTATGAAGAAAATAAGAAACTTACACAGAAATTGGTAAAGGTAGAGATTGAAGAGTTACTACGAAAAGAAAATGTGTCATTGAAATCCGATTCATTACTCTCATCGTTAGCAATTGAGAACACGAACCTTCGAGCCGAGGTGGAGAAACTCACACAGATTATTACCGATATCCGCAAGGCGAACAAATCAGTATCCCAGATGTTCAAGCTCACTCTCCCACAGATGAAACAACTTCGTAAGTTCCTTTCATCTACAGTTATTGATGAGGAGTATAATCTCATCGGTATATTAGAGGATGAATTGGTGTATTGGTTGGATAATTTGGAGGGAACCTAATATAACATTTAATAATAAAACCTTATTAGATAATATAGGTAAAGGTTTCAATTCAACAAATTTATTTGAATTAGGTTTAGAAGCATTAATTTTTTTAATTAAACAAAAAGATCCAAAATTTGAACCATAAAATTAAATGAATATAAAGTGAATTTAACAACAACTTAAATATTAAAAAGGAGTAAATGAAAATGGCTAGAGATATTGCATATATTGCATGGTTAGTTTTCGTATTTATTATGTTATTTTGGATGATTATAATTAAACTAAAAGAACATATTGAATTACGAAATAAAAACGAATTAAAAGTTATTGACTGTAAAATAAATTGTTTAAAATCAGAAAAGATTGAATTAGAACAGGAAATAAAACATATAGATGTAGAAATTGATACATTACATGTTTTAGAACAACAGAAAAAGTATTTAGATAAGAAAAAGCGAATTGAAGATTCTATTATATTAGCAAATAAAAATGAATTAAATAATTCAGAAATATTACAATGTATTAATAGAATTAGGCCAATAAATGACTTTCCATCTATAATTGATGATTCTATTTTATTAGCAAATAGAAAAGAAGCATTAGACAAACGGACTGAAGAACTTATTAAAAGAGAAAATGAATTAGAAAAATCTAAAATTAAATTAGCAAAATTAAAAATAGATTTAAAATATTTACAAGATGGAGAAAATAATAGAATTAAAACTATAACATTATATAAACATAGTAATTGTGGCCCTAGTTATAGTATTCCTGATGATATAATACATTTACTTACTGATATAATGAATGGAGATTTATTTGATTCTTTTAAAGTATTTAAAGATAATAGAAAAAATAAAAAATACTATAAAGATTATAAAAACTATAAAGATTATAAATCATCACTTTCTATACATAAAAAAGATACTACAATACAAGATAGAGAAAAGAGATTAAGGGAAAAAGAAGAACTATGGGGATCTAAAATTGATGAATGTATTTGTAAACAAAAAGAATTAAAGAATAGAGAAAAATTATTGAATCGTAAAGAACAGGAAATATTACAAAAAGATGAAAAATCTTCTAAAACCTACATTCAAGATAATTTTGGTATAAAACGTGATTTAACTGAATTATTAACAGGTGTATTATCATATTTATGTTATTCAAATGATTGTGGAGATTGTGGATTAGATAAATTATGTAAAACTGATGATTATATTCATGATATTGGTGATTATATAAGAAAAGAATGTAAGAAAAACCCTAAAGTTATAAAAGAAATTGAAAAACAAATAAAATTATCAATAAAATATATAGAAAAATGTGCTAAAGGTTTGATAAGAACTTATCTACATTAGTTTACTATATTTGTACAATTTCACCATGTAAACTATGTATATTTAAAAAATCTTGTAGAAGTAATAACTCTGTATCAATGAATATTACTGATATTGAATATTATAAAAGATCAAAAAACTTATTAAATATAGTTTTTAAAGAATAAATATCAATTTTTTTATTTTTAAATTGGTGAAACTTATGAAAAAACAATCTCGGCAGAATTTATTATTGTTTGTATCTATATTCTCATTTCTCTTAGGTGTTATGTTTATTTGGGGATATTATACATTAAGTTCTTTACCTGATGAATCAGGAGATGTAATTACATTGATTGCAAATATTTTTGTTTTCTCCACATTAGGAATTTATGCTTTATTTTTAGGTATAATATTCCTAATATTTGGTCTATCAATCATAATTTGGATTTCAATCGTAAATAAGAATAAATAGGTAATTTAAAATGATGAAAAAGAAAACAATTAAACTAAAAGATCCTGATTATACAAAATTGGATTTGGAAATGGATCAAATAATAGAAGATATGAAAGAATATGAGATTTATACTAAAGAATCACAAGAGATAAGTTCTGAATCCTTAAATACAATCTATAATGTTTAATTTTATTTTTTTAATTAAAAAAAACAGGTATAAAAAATGAGTAAAAACAAAAAAGGCATGATTATGATTCTCTCATTAACCATGTTTATGTTTGGAGTACTTTTACTTTATGGTTATTATTTTATGGAATTACCACAAGGTGAAGATGGATTTTGGGATAATGTTAAACTATTTTATGTAATGCAATCAGGTTTACAAGCTCAATCCTTATGGTTAGGTTTAGTTTTAATATCCTTATCATTACTTATATTGCTTAACTCCTATGGAAAAAACCGTAAAGGTAAATGGAGTAAATAAAATGAATTTATTAACAAAAAGAATTATTTTTTTATTTTTAATTGTATTAGGTTTAATATTTTTTGTAATTGATGATGATTTATCCTATATGGAGATAATAGGTTTCTGTATAATTGGATTATCTGCAGGTGTATTTTGTTTAATTAAAAGGATTTGAACAATCAAGGAGAATCAGAAAGTGAATAATGAAAACGATAGTATAAATAAAGAATTACCTAGATTGGCATCAAAACCAAGAAATTCTTTATATGGTTCTAAAAATGTGAGAATATCAATGGGATTATATATGAATGATGAAGAATTTGAAGAATATTTAAAAAAAGGGCATAAATTGGAGTTACCATAATGAGTAAATATAGTAAACCTAATCATAATAAACCTAAAAATCATAAAAAAGTACCTGCTATGGGTAACGGTAGAAAGAATAATCCACATCTTAAAAAACAAAAACCTATCCCACCTGAAGAATTATTTAGTAATATACAGAAAATATATAATATCAGAAATGTATTAAAATCAGGAGAAACTAAAATTAAAAAAGGGAATTGTAATGCATTAAACAATGATAAACCTACTATACTATGTAATGAAATTAAATTAGAAAATTTAGGAGATGGATTAGCAGGAATAAAATTAAGGGGAGATACCCTTACAAATAATTATATGATGACTATGAATAAATCAGAATTACATAAATTATGTGATTTATTGATGGAAATGTATTACAGGATTGAATAAGATTATAAACAAAATAAAGCAAATTAGAAATATATAAATATATACGTTTTCTTAAATGAAATTAGAGATTAAATAAAAATTACAATTATACCACAATAATCAAAATTTTTCATAAAATCTCTAATCCTTTGGTTTCTTTTATCGTTTGATTGCCTATCTAAAAAAAATCCAATCAATTCTTAGGATTGATTGGTACCTTTTTTTCACTATTTAAAGAAACTTTTATTAAACAAATATGTTAATATTTTTTGAACATATTTATTGATTTTTTGAACATATTTATTTATTTTTTAAAAAATATACTTATGAAGTACCCAAAAAAGTATTATGAAGTACCAAAAAAACCCCTATTTTAAATCCAATATTTTGAGCGTACGAGTTTTTTTCCCAAAACTACTAGATATATAATATATAAGAATAAGGAAAATAACTAGTTACTAATATTTATGCCAATTTTATTCCATCAGTTTTACGGAACTTATGAAGTAACAAGGCAAAAAACACCTACATTTATGTTAAATGTAATACATTCACTGTATTTTCACTCTATATTCACAAAAAAAATTACTTCAAAATTAATTTATTCCAATTTTGTAATTTACCAATTTGTAATTTATTTTTTCTTTATAATCCATCTTTAATCAATTTATAATATAATTCTAAATCTTTTTTAGATCTTGCATATCTAATTAAATAAGCTAATTCATCAAGATCGAAATCTTTTTTATTCAAACCTCTTAATTGTTTTTCAGTCATTGAAACTGATAAATTGTATTTCTTCATTACTAATCTATTCATTTTTGATGGAGAAATGATTTTGAATGGTTTTACAGATTCAATAACTTTTTCTTCTTTTTTTACAATTTTTTTAGATTGTTTTCTTTTCTCTTTTTCTTCCTTATAATGATCTAAACAATATTCTTTACCATAATAAGAACCTGATGAATCCTCATTACATAATGAACATTTGATAGGTTTTATTACATTTGAAATATTAGTTGGTTTAATTTTACTAAAATCCATTTAAATCTCCCCTTTAGATTGTAATTCAGTTACAATTTCCATAATCAATTCTTCTTCATAATCAGTAATGGTTTTTACATCTTCACCTGATTTTACAAATGTAGGCATTAATTTGGTTAAGATATTTTTATAAATATTTGGACTAATTTTTTTATTTAAACCATTCTTTTTACTTCCATCAGGATTTAAACCTAATTCTTCAAATCTTACCCAATCAGAAAATTCCATATCAATACCATCATCTACTAATTTTTGCCATACTTCAATATAAGCTAATGGAAATCTAATAGATTTCGTTACTCCATTAATCACTTTACTTTTTCTACCCATTTGGACTACCACAATAATCTTTTTTTTCGTAACTTAAAACTAATTTTCTATATATGTTACGTAACTAATAAACTATTTAAAATTTTCTTTAAATTTTCTTTAATGTAATCATCAATTATTATTCAATTTACAATAAGTAGGTTTTCTTCCTGTTTTACCTGTATCAAATGGATATTGGATTATCTTTCCATCATCAATTAGATTCTTTAAAATTAATCTTATTATTTCAGTTTTACCAGTTACGATACCTAAAATTTCTGAAATTGGATAATCTCCCTTTTTTAATAGATTAATAATTTCTAGTTTAATTCTTTTCTCTACTTTATCAGTACAAAAATATTCTATATTATCTGTTAACATTCTTTTATATTGTGAAAGTGTTAATCTAACAGAATTCTTAAATCCAAGATCTAAGCTTGTTAACATGTAAATATAGGTTTCTATCCCATTAAGTGTTTTTTCTGCTGGTCTTATCCTATAGATTGATTGTAACATTTCAGCTTCACGTAACACGTAAAGTAGTTTATCTTCATCATAGTTTAGAAGTATAGATTTACGCTTTAATAAATCCCTTCTGGGTTCTGGAGTTCCAAACGCTATTACTATATTCAAATGTTCGTAAGCATTTGAAGCTTTCAATGGGTAATGATTAGTTTTAATAAGTGTAGGATTGATTGCTTCTATATCTTTTTTATATTTAATTCGTGATACACATAAAACCTCTTCATTATGTTTTTCTACTATTAGTTTAACCAATTCTGCTACTTTATCAAATGATTTCTTTCTATCTAATGTTTGCATTACGAATTTAGCTGTTTTCATTTGGAAAATGTTAGAATTTATATCTATCTCATTTTGGATGGTTTTAATTCTTCTTTTAAACACTTTTTGATATAAATCAGCTGGTGTAGTCGCATCTAAAATGATTACCTTACATGAAATATCTAATGCTTCTAAATCATAATAGGCTATACTTAATTTTTTTCGGGTATTACCTATTATTTGATAAACGTTATTGATGTATTTTAGATAATCAGGATCTGAAAAAGGTTTGTAATGTTTGTAAATATTAATAATTGAATATATCAGGTTTGAAACTACATTTCTGAAAACTGTATGTGTGGTTTCATATATTTCAATTTGGAATTTTTCATATTCTTCCATGAATATATCTAATCTTGAATCAGATCCACCATAGGTATAATAATTTATAATTTTTTTGTAAACTGATCTATTATCTACAATGTCGTTTTGTATTCCAAAACTGAATTGATGTAAAATATCTAATATTAAATCCCTTTCTGGTGAGATAACCATTTGTGTTAGTAATCCTGTAGTATCTAAAACATTTTTATAATGGATTGTAGTATTTTTATATAATGATTCTAAAAAGTTTTCATCAATAACTACGGCATCTACCATATTTTCATCTACATAATTATTAACTAATCCACCTAGATGATGATGTACTCCTACCCAAGATTGAGGATTATCATATATATCTCTCATTCTTTCATAAAATTCACAAACATTGTAATATGGGCATTCTTTACAGAAATGTTTAATATTAATTCCATAATCCTTATTTAGTTTAATATATTCCTCATTTTTGCATAGTATATTTCTGCTTTCTATATGTACTAAATCATTAATAACATCATTTTTCTCTATTTGTTCCTTAGCTACATCATGGTTATTGGTTAGAAGTATGAAAAAAGAATCGGATTCAATAAGTTGTTTATATGTAATGTAAGATTTACCAGCTCCTGCAAAACTGTTATTAAGTAGATTGAATCTAGGTGGATTGTTAAGATCTAAATAATTATGTGTTGTATCATTCATATCTTTTCTTACTTTAGTTAATCCCATTTTAACACCACAATAATCACGTATATATAAAAAAGTCAGACTTTAAAATTGTTATCATTATTTTTTTTATGTTTAATTTATAATTAATTAAATTAAATAAAAAAAAATTAATTTTGATGATTTTTTTCTAAAATTGCTTTGCAATATCTTGGAGATAACTTTTTAGAAGCGTTTTTGTTAAGAATCTTAGCTAATTGAACAGGTTCTAATTCCATAAATTTACCTACTGTATCAATTCCTGCTTCTACTAATTTCATTGCCCTTGAAAAACCGATTTCTTTCAAACCGATAATAATAATCAATTCTTTTTTTAGGGTTCCTGCTTCTGCCATTTTAGATAATAATTTTAAACTTTTAGATAATTTAGGTTTATTTTTCTTAAATATATAAGCAGCTGCGTTAAATATTCTTTTACCAGCTTTAGATAAAGTTACTTTATCTCCCATAGAAATAGCAATGTGTTTAATTTGGTCAGTTTCAATCCATGTTGTATGATTATTTCTTATAACTTTTTTCTTTTTCTTAGGTAAATATTTTTCTGCTAAATCATCATAAAATGTTAAGAAGAATGCTTTTAATAATTGTTCTGGAATATATTCAGGAATATTAGTTTCATAATCGGAACAATCCGAAACTAAGAATTCTTTATCTTTACAATCTTCCTTGATATCACATGATAAGCACATTCTTTTTTCACAATGATTATTTGGTTTAGGAAAATAAATTCCTAATTCCAATTCTGAATATCCTAAGATATTTTCATCTTCCTTTCTTACAGTCACGTTTTCAAGATATTCATCAACAAATCCAAATCTTGTATATAATTCTCTAAAATCATTAATATTCTTAACATTACAAATTTGAGATTGCCATATAACTACAGTTTCAGGTTTAACATACATTTTAACAGTATTAATTCCTAAATCTGTAATTTTGTATTCATCATCTATTATAATATTTACAAATCCAAAACAAACTAACCAGTCCATAGCTTCAATTACATCATTATAAGTAATTCCTGCATAGCTTCTACTACATAATTCTATCATATCTACTAAATCATTTGCTAATCCTGATACAATCCATTGTAAAATCTTTTCATGTAATCGTTTTTTCAATACAGATTTAACAATTAAAGGATTTTTTGCTCTATATTCTACAACATCACGAATACGATTTGGAACTAAAATGTGAGCATTCCCCTCATTTTCCCAATTACATGAAGAACATGAATTAACATTCATTTCATTTCCGCATAATCTACATATATGAGTAGGTCTACCTGCTCTTCCAATAGTTTGTTGAATTCTGTTTGGATTTATAACAACATTTCCATGAATGCTTGAATATTGTTCTGTATCAAATAAAACGCAATTATCTGCAGGTAAATTTACACCTACCGCTAAAGTAGGAGTAGCTACAACAATCTTTACATCTCCATTTCTAAAGGCATTCTCTACAATCTTTTTTTGTGAAATTTTCAATCCTGCATTGTGATAAGCAATTCCATGAATTCTAATCATTTCATGAAGTGTAATATTACCTCTTACTCCACATAATGCTTTAGCAATAAATTCTGTTCTAGCTCTTGATGTAACGAAAATAATCCAATTTGAATTATTTCTTTTTAAAATTAAACCTTGAAGCATTTCTAATTTCAATTGATTATTCGCATGAAAATCAGGTACTTCATCATTCCAGCTCATCATAATTTCATTATAGTTATGGATAAAAAGTTTAAGTGGTACTGGTCTTTCTTCAGGTTTAGCTAATATTAAATCTGATTCTAACCATTCATTAAACTCATTAGGATTTCCTACTGTAGCGCTAAGATAAACATGTCTAATAGATGGATCATGTTCTTTAACTGAGATAAGATAATGTTCCATCTTATCCCCTCTACCAATATTTCCAATTGTATGAATTTCATCATGGATAATTAAACCAACTTTATCAAGGATAATTCTTCTTTTTTCTCCATTATTCATCATACTATCAAATTTTTCAGGTGTTAAACAGCTTAATGCCCAATCTTGATTTTCGTAATCTTCAATTTTAACATTTCTGTGATCTCCATCATCTATAAGTACAATTGGAGATTCCATGATTTTTTCAAACCATAATTCAAATGTATCTCTCATTTCTGAAGTCAATGCTTTAAGTAAACCAATATAAATAGTTGATTTTCCAGTCTCAGTAAATATTGATAAAGCACATAAAATAGCAATGAGTGTTTTTCCGTAACCTGTTGGTAAAAAGCAGCTAATATCTTTTTCATCAATAATAAATTTATAAATCCCTTCAATCTGCCTTTTTCGTAATACAAAATCTAATCCTGTTAATCCTAATTCATTTAGAATTTGGTTTTGGAATGTTAAAATCTGTTCTTTAGTAATTTTCTCAAAATTTTTGATTTTTTGTTGTATCATAATTTTCACTATAATTTTTTAAGCGTTAATATAAATATATCGAATATATTATATAAATGCTTGTAAAATTGTATGAATATAAACGTAATTTTACAATTTTCTCACATTTATAAATTTCTTTTTTGTATAATTACAGGTAAGAAATTGTTTTTCTCCTAAATCAACTATTAAATTTATTAAAAGGTTTGAATAATATGGTTTTCTTCCCATATTACATTTTTTGAATGTACATGTGTAGTTTTTATTATTTTCAATACAACAAAAAATACAGGTTATACAATTTACAATTATTTTATATGAAATTACAATCATTTTAATCATTTTTTTTTATTATTTTCTAAAATCATAGTTTCTTCCATTTTTTAAGGTATTCCTGATAATCACGATCAAGATCACTAATTTGAAATTCAGGTTTCAAATATTCGATTTTTATATCCGATTTTATCATATTTGATCTTATTATATTTTTTGTTAACATTAAATGAAATGTTTGATTTTTAATATCTGCTAAACTTAAGTATCTGTGAGCTCTTTCAGTCAGTTTTATATGATCTATTGAATTAATATCAGTTTTATCTAAAAAGTATCCTATAAATACTGTAATTAATATTGTTGATGGAGAAATTAGGAATATAACATATTTAATATCAATATCAGGAAATGCTAATCTTGAAAGTATAGCTGTATTTACTACATTAATGAATAGATTCATATATTGCATTCCCATTTTAAATCTGGAAATTGTACTTCCTAGAAATGCTTTATCTCTAATTTTCATTTTTATCAAACTTTTTAATTTTTTCTAATAAATCATCATAATATATTATTCCCTTAGTTGTAGCTATTCTAATTCTATTTTTATTGAATATTAATATGGTTACATCAATATCATTAATAGTAATCATGTTATTAGCGTATAAAAAAGGTGGATTATTAGTTTCTTTATATTTTATATCTTTTTCTTTTAATAATCTCATTATATTTTCCATCAATATATTAACCTCTATTTCTTTTTATTATGTTTTTTATAATCGTTACCATTTACCTACTTTATCTATTTCTTTTATTTTAAGGTTTGAATCAATATCATCAATCATGGTATAATATACATCTTTTATGTGTTTAGCTGTTTTTTTACCTATTTTATCTACTGAAGCTAATTCTTTTATTGTAGCATTAAAAATATATTCAGGTGAACCAAATTCTAAAAAAAGGTTTTTTATTCTTTTTAAACCTAACCCTTTAATTCCTGAAAACATTAACATTGATTCATCAGTAATTGATGGATCTGGTAAACGCATTACCCATTTAGGTTTAACTTCATTCTTCAATTTTATACATAAATCCAAAAAATAATAGATTAAATATTCATCATTCATACAGAATCTACAATGAATATTATATCTAATTTCCGCATCTGCTAAAACGGAGTAAGCTCTTTTAATATTTTCAGGTGAACCTAAAGAAGATGGTTCAAATGCTAAAAGAATATATCCGTATTTGAAATTTAGAGCCAATTTAGCAGCTTGATTAAATATACTTCCATTAAATATTGATGAAATAAAATCTCCCCTTTTTATTTCAGCTCCTAAATTTGCATACATTAAATCAGCTGATTCTAAAGATTTTGGTTTATCAATTAATACAAGATCTTTAAATTTATCTACAGTACCTAGATTAAAAGCAATCTCTTCCTGTATATCTATTGAATCTCTAAAATCATTAAAAATACGTATTTCTTCAAGCATTTAGATCACTTCTTTTTAAAAACATTATTTAATTAATGATAGTTTAACTAATGAATATCCCTTACATTTATGTAAATTAAATCCAACATTTCTTAACGCATCCTGAACCTGTCTAGGCATCCATAATTTTACATCTTTACCACTATAATATAATGCTTCTTCAATCTTCTTAATTGAGATTTCTAATGTTTTAACATTTAAATCTTTCATGCGTTTAATTACAATTTTCTTAAATAATTTTGCTCTATCTTCTAAAGATGTGGATTTATTTAAGGATAAATACGTTCTGGTTTTATCTGAATTAATATAATATCTATCCATTAAATCCTTGAAATTATTTATTCTTTTAATAAATTTTTTATCATCCATTTCAGTAAATATCTTAAGTAATCCATCAAATGATTCTGATAATAGATTATCTTTTAAGCTATTTTTTAATTCTTTAATCTCATTTTTAAGATTAGAATTTTTGTTTTCTAAATTTGATACTAAATCACTTTTAGATAAAATTGCTCTATTTAATGCTTCAATATCATTTATTTTCTCATTCAGCTGAGCTAAGTATATTTTATTCATTTTTATCACTTTATATTTCCTTTAGATTTTATTGTTAAAAAATAAAAAAAATTAATTGATTAGTGGAATTATAAAAGATTCATAAGATAATTCCTGTAAATGATTTAGTGTGTATTGTGAACTTTCTTCAGATTGTGAATGAGTACCTACATAGCTTAAAGTTTGAGATAATCCAAATCTGTTTGCATTGTTGTTTTTATGAAATTCCCAATTTAATCTTTTCCTAAGTAATTTTCGTATTTTATTAATTTTTACAGGATCTTTAATTGTTAATTGAATATTGTTTATATAATTTAACGCATCATCTAAATCCAATTCTTCAGAACCTTTTAATAAAGTCATTGAAATAGTTTCTGTTAAATTAACAGCTTCTTTAAGGGTTTGAACCAATTTATCTTCCCAATTTTCTAATCTTTTAATTGATGTGTAAGAACAGGCAATCATGGAATTATTGCATGAATGTACTCGTATATATATGATTACTTTAATTGCAGAGCTTTTAGTATTAGTTCCTGAAGTAATTCGTAATTGAACATCAAATTTATCTTGATTATTTTCAATTGAAGTAATCTTTTTTTCCCAAACTTTAACTGAATTAAATTGATGTTCATTGCAATTTGGAATAATACTATTCACAATCTTTTTAATTTCAGTATGAGTAACAATTTTGTGTTTTTCAGTACTAAATGCAAAAATCCAATAATCATTACCTAATTTAGAAGCATTTAATTGAATCTTTTTATTATTAGGTTGTTTAGAAATGATTTTATTAATTGAATCTTTATCTCCTTTTTTGATATAATCTTTCATGATATTTCTAGGGACTTCTAAAAGATCGGATAATTGGCCTATTATACCTGTTTTTGAACATAATAATGAATTATCATGTTCGTTTAAGTTAGAGAATCGTAAAAAGTGTTTTTTATGTTTTTTACATTCTAATAATATTAATTCATTAATTGGTAAAACCCAATTTATGAAATTACCGTTATTTGTATATGTCATCAATTTAATAATGGTAAATTAAGTTTATAAATTATTGTAAAATTCATAGTATATAAATAGAATAAATATAACGCTTACGAAATAAAATAATGTAAGCGTTATTTAGTCTAAAATAATGGAGAATATTGTTATAAAATTGATTAAAAATAATAACGTAAGCGTTATAATTATAATGTAAGCGAAATAAAAAAATAACGCTTACGAAAAAAGTTAATGAATTTCAGGTAAATAATAATAATTTTGCTTATCTTTTTTATATTTTTCTTTTATTAAACAGGAATCGTTTAAACATGTAAAACAACAAAATCTTTCTGTTTTACAACAATTTGATTCTTCATTTTTATCTATTATACAATCTCCACAATGTTCAAAACCCATAATTATCGCCTACATATAGATTGGATTTCTTTTACCACAATCTTTTTTACAAAATCCTTTTTGTTGTATTTCATAACAATTTGGCATGAAGTAGTCTTTACCCATTATTCTTCTAAACTTTATACCATTATGGCCATTATGTCTTCTTTTCAAATCCCCTTTAGAAGTTCCAAAATAATGATTAAATTCCCCTTTAGATAATATTTTCTTCAGGATTGATACTATTTCGCTTGGAATTATAGGTAATTTTGTATAGATTTGATCTTTAAGAAATAAAGCTAATAGGAATTTACCGTAATCGGTTAAATCAGGAGTAGATAACCATTGTTGTACGCAAGGTGGAAAATCAGGATAATCTAATGTAATATTTTCATCTATATCATGTAAATCTATAGTAATTGATTCATAATCCATGTAAAGATAATCGGTTATATCCCATTCTGATAAATCCAATAGTTTATAACCAATCCAATAATTATCAAATCTCTGGTTTGAAGCATACATGAAAATATCCTTTTCTGTTAAGTCAGGTTTATCTAATAATGATTCTGGTAAACCTACACAAAACCTATTAACATTAAAGTTCTTAGTGTTTGGATAACGGAATATTCTAGCTATATCTCCTATAATTTTTATATCTATAATTATTTCTAATTCAGTACATAAAAATCTCTGGAAATTACCTATAGCCTGTTTTTTATTACTTATATTCTGTTTTATAAATACGAAACCATGCCCTCCCCTACCAGAACAATGACATCTATGAATATAATTATGTTTTTTACAATATTGATGAAATTTTATAAGATCTTGTAACCATTGATCTGTATCAAAATCGAAAAATACCTTGTCAATTTTAGCAGATTCCCTTAGTGGAAAACCGTTTTCATCAGATTGGGTAAATGTATAAACCGAAATATATACATTTGTTTTATCTATATATTTTTGAACATATTCATCCCTTTCTTTACTATTATATACTGTTTTATCTTGTCTTGGATGTCCCATTGCTCTTGGATAATCATCTAATAATGTTATATTCTTCATTCTAATTTATCTCTATTAGTTTATATGGTTTATTGTATTGTTTTAATAAATCTATTGTTAATTTTGTACCAGTTGATATATTATCCCAAAAAATTAATGATTCCGTACATTCTAAAACCATTTTCTCATTTCGTAAATATCCTGCACTATTACCAAACTTATCCCAATTAGCTTTAAATGTGTTCAAACCTGATTTATATCTATATGAGTAAAATCTACCAATATTATCTACTCCACCACATTTTTTAGAAGTTATAATAATATCTGGTTTAATTTTTCTTATTTCTCTTAAAACTATTTCAAAATTATTATAATTTCTAGGGCCAGCTACTAATAATTTAATCAATTCTTCAATTTCTCCTGTTCTTCAGTTTCTTTTTTCAATTTCTCCTGTTCTTCATAATCTTTTATTATTTTAGATAAATCTTTAACCCTTTTTCTCCAAAATTTTACACTACCAAAATATTTAGTTATTTCAGGATATGATTCTAATTTCTTATTAGCTTGTCTTAGTTGTATTTTAACTAGCTCTATTCCCATTTTTATAATCTCCTTATATTTTTAGGTTTGAATACTTTTTTCTGTAGTTTTTTATATCTTTCAATTCCTTGATCAATTCTATATTTAATGTCGGGGATGTAACGGTTTTCGATTTCAAAACAAACATATGGAATTCCTAAAGATTCTCCTACTTCAGCTAAAGTTCCTGATCCTGCAAATATATCAATCATATTTGTTGGTTTAAGGTCAGAAATTGCTTTATTCCATGTTTTATAATCCTTGGGTGATGGATGAATATATTCATATTCTTTATTATTGGCCAAAAAACCATTTTCTATATAGGTTTCATATCCATATACTTTTTCTATATCAGTAACGGTTTCGTAGTTTCTGTGAAATTTGTGCTTTTTAAAGAAGTCACCATAACAAATCCACCATCCTAAACCATTAAAAGTACTTATTTTAGATTGTGCTACACCATTTTTAAAAGCAAAAATAAATAATTCTAATGGTTCTGTATTTCTAATCCACCAAAATAATGCTTTCTTACCTGTAATTATTACAGAACCATTACTAATTCTCCTAACTTCTTTATAATATTTTAAATTAAATTTAGGATTAAAAGAATCTTCGTAATTAACCTTTTTGGGTTTATCATAAAGTATCTTATTAGCTCCTAATGATTTAGTTCCATCGAATTCATGTCCCCAAGGTACATCACTAAAGAATAGATCAAATTGTTTATCTTTTAAGGATGGTAAACCATAGGTTTTATCAAAACAATCACAGATTCTTACTTCTCCAAAATTTCCTTTTATTACTTTCATAATTTTCTCACATTACGCATTTTTGTTTTTATAATTATCTCATTAGCGGAGTACATGTTTAGATATTCTATAGTGTTTTTAAAAGAAATTTGAAGTATTTCTTTTATAGATTTATTTTTATGATTAATCCAATGTGATGTAGTTTTATGAAATGCTTTATAATTATTCATTGCTAATTTTGTTATTGAATTTCCATCTACACTTACTACATTAAATATAGTCATCATTTTCATTTGTTTTGTTGGTGTACCTCCTAATAGATGTACTTTATGATTTTTAAACCATTTTATAGGATAATTTCCACCAAATTTAGACATTGGGTAACCTAATATAGCATTTTTAGATAATTTATTTACACAATCATATTTTGGAACAAAAATAAAGTCTATAGTTTTATATTTATTCCACATTTTCAATGAGAAATTTACTTCTTTTTGTGTAAATAAATCAGGTAATACCGATATTTTTGGTTTCAATCGAATTAGTAAATTTTCATAATCTTCAAAATCAGGATTTTTAAAATCATTATCTAAAAAATAACAATGCTTTTCATTATTTTTATTTATATGATGTTGTCTTATACCAGTTTTAAGACCTGATTCTTTAGCTATTTGTAGGTAAATTGGATCTTGAAAACAAAATATAGGAATAACTTTTTTATATTCTATAATTAATTCATCTAATGTTTTAACTTCAGTTACTTTAAATCCTGCTAATTTTAACAATTTAATCCATTTGTCATGTGTTGTAGGGCGATGATTCCAATATATTAATTCTAGGTTTCTACTATTTTTATATTGTTTTTTTAATTTAATTAATAGATCTTCATCAGAAAGCATTTCTTTATCAATATATCCATCATAATTAGGTTTATTTTCAATCCAAATACCATATTTTCTAGAAATGATTGAATAATCTGCATTATATTCAATGCATTTGTTAAAAAAACTTTTTAACATAGCTGAACTATTGTATATATCTTTTAAATAACCTATTTCTCCATAGTTTTTTCTATAACTACAGATTCTTATACATAATTTCATATTTAATCATTATCCATTGATTATATCAATTCCTTTATCTTATTCTCTATTTCTTCCATTTTAATATACTTCCATATTTATACAATTCTCTATATCCATCCATCTAGGATTATATTCACAATTTCCCCAATAGAAACCACAATTTCTATATGGAGTATCAAAACAAGAAGATCTTGGTTTACATTTAAATTGGCCTTTATCTAATATATTCCAAAAAGCATTAATTTGTTTTTGTGTATTTGTTATAATTGATTGAGTAATTGGAAATAGATAACCTGTATTTTCAATATCTTGGAAGAATAGCATTCCACCATAATAAAACTCTGGTTTGAATCCCAAATGTTCTTTTAATGGAATTAAACTATTATCCTCTTGTAATGCATAAACTCTTTTTCCTTGTGGTAATATTGAATAAAATCCTAATTCTGTATTTATACCTGTTTTATGCCAACTAGGTATATTAGATTCTCCATAATAGTATTTTGGTTTACCAAATTTATAATCTATTACAGCTAAAGCATCATTAGATAATCTATCAATTCTATCAATGAATCCTGTTAACCATCTATCCCAATTTTCTATACCAATTTCATGACAAATAGGAAATACATATTCCTGAATTACTGATCTTGATTTACCTAATACTTTATAAATTCCATTAATCCGATTTACTTCAAAATTAATAAATGAATTACATAAAAATCTAATAAAATCAGTTAAATACCATTCAGGTAATAATTTCATAAAGTTTTCGTAAATTAGTTTTCGTAAATTAGAGGTTTGAATAAAATCCTCTACTGTAATTCTATTCCAAAACCATTCGCAACATAAATGAAGATTAAAACCAATCTGTGTTATGGGATAGGTTTTAGATTTAAATCCATAAATGTATTGACATTTTAAAGCGTAAGGGCAAAATCTACATCCATTTAATCGTGATTTAGAAGTCATTCTTAATCTATCAAGGATTTTATCAATGTATGGTTTTACATCTTCATATTTAAAATATCTACTAACTGTTTTATCTGCCTTAAATAGAATATCAAATGCTTCTTTTCTTTCTAAATCTGTTCTATTATTGGATCTTATTATTGATAAGCTCATTTTTATTCACTTGTAAAGTAGCTTCTATAACTGTTTTTACCATATTTAACACCTATTATATATATAATAAAAAAATAAAAAAGGTTAAGTATTTTATACATTTTCTACAATTTTAAAGAAAATGCTTGGTCTACCTCTGGTATTTCTAGGTCTAGGGAATTTTTTTACTAATTGGTGTTTTTGTAACCGCATTAAATTATCGTAAATCGTAGTTCTAGGTTTACCTGTAATAGATACTAACTCTTGTCTTGTCATTGGCCCTTGGCCCTCTAATAATTCCATCAATTTTTTTTGTAATGGAGAAAATATCATTCCATCCTCAAATTCACTTAAATCTACCATATTCTTAATTAAAATATATAAAAAGTAATTTTTAAATAATCGGTTTTTATCGTAACGGTTACGAAATTAATTGAAATAGTTACGTAATTATTTAAAAAAATTAAATAAAAAAAGTTATTAAACATTCATAAAATAATCAGTTTTCTTTAAAGATTGGACTTCTTCAGGTTCAAGTCCAAATGTTAAACTATCTCCACATTTTGAACATTTTTCTAATTTAATAATAGTTTTTTGATTTACTTTTATTGATTTCATAATTTTCTCACATTTTTATGTTTTGTTTGAACAATTTTTTCTATAGAATCATTATCGAAATTCCTGTAAATGTATTCTTCTTTCTTTATATGATTGTTTGATGGTGAAGCAGAGTTTGTACGTATTATAGTTTGTCTATTCCATCCATTATATGTAATGAAATCAGGTATATCAATTGTACAAATTATTTTGGCATGTTCAAAATCTCTTAATAAAACCATTAAATGAATAAAATCCGTTTTAGGATTCCATTTATATGTATTTCCTAATTGATTTTCATAAGCTTCTCCACCATACAAATAAGGAGAATCAACAAAAATACATGTATCTTCAAAATCGTAATGTTTTTTAAATCTTTTAAGGATTTTACTGTAATCTTGATTTTCAAATTTAATAAATTTAATTCTTTCATGTATTTGTTCTATTCTTTCAATTTTATTGAAATATGCTTTAGTTGATTCTTTTTCTTCTTTATGTATTCCATTGAAAGTGTCCAAACCTGAAAATCCAAATGAATTATAATAAAAGAATCTAAAGGCATCTTCTAGATCATTACCTGTAGGTTCTTTATATTTTTCAAATAATTCTCTACTTTCAATCTCCATTTCAGATCGTAATTTTAATTCTATATAGTGATCTCTTAATGTACTCCAAAAATTGATTAAATTACCATTAATATCATTAACTACTTCTATTTTAGAAGGGATTTTATTTAGTGTAATAACGGCAGAACCTGCAAAAACTTCTAAAAACATTTTGTGTTTAGGAAATGGAAGTATATCGTTTAACATTCTATATTTTCCACCATACCAATTTAGTATTGACAATTTTTTCATTGTTTTTTCACTGACCATAATTCTATTTCTTCTAAATGATTATGTATTTCATTACCTAATTGATTTCTTTTATCAAAACAATCTGTACAAAAAGCAATCCATATAATGTTTTCTGAATCATCAGATTCATCATGTGTATCCATATCATATTTAATCTGATATAATGATTTATTATCGCAAAAAGTACATAAACCTAATATACTTCTTCTTAGTATTTCATCATTCAATTCTCCTGATTTTGCTCTTTTTTTAGGTTCTTTAAATATTCCGACATTATAATTTCCTTGCTCCTTTATATTTTAATATTAATCGTAATCTTTCTTTAGTTAATTTAATTGCATTTGGATTTATATCGCATCCTATGAAGTTTCTCCTAAGTTCTTTACTATAAACTAAAGTACTTCCACTACCACAGAAAAAATCACCGATTAAATCACCTGTATTAGAAAACATTTCAATAATTCTATACATGAGTTTTTTAGGTTTTTGTGTAGAATAATCAATTGGATCTGATGTTTGTTTTAATATATCCATCCAAATATTAGTTATCTTTTTCAAACCAGTATCAAAAACTTTATAAAATAATCTATTACTCTTAGTTACATGAATATAGTCAGTACCTAATTCATCATATTGTTTTACTCTTTTATCTAAAGTTTTTTGTGTCCATTTCCAACCTTGTTTAGTATAATATTTTTTACCTCTATAAATTCTATATTGATTTTTATTATAGTAATTTTCAGTACCTGAGAATTCTACATTAGATAATAAATATCGTTTACCCATTTTGGCATCATATTTATCATATCTTTTCTTTTCCTTGTTAGTAGAATTTCTATATTGTGGATTAATATTATAAATATTAGATTTTGAATATACTAATAGGAAATCATTATTAATATCTAATTTTGATATATGATGTGGATTAGATCTCTGCCATATAATACATATAATAAAGTTCTTTTTTCCAAATATAGAATCCAATAGAACTTTATTTTCAAATATTGCATTTTGATCACCTTGAATTAAGAAAATTCCTGTATCTTTAAGGACTCTATAAATCTGTTTAAATCTAGGTTTCATGAAATCAATGTATTCATCAATATTTTTCCATCTATCATCAAAATCTTTAAATTCACGATTTGAATAATATTGGGGATCTATGTAAATCATATCAAACATATTACTATGTAATTTTTTCAAAAAAGATAGATTATCTTCACAGAATGCTTTATTTATCATATTCTTCATAATTTTCTTACATCCTTTCTTTTTAGAAATTCTAATTCATAAGCTCCTTGATATGGATTCTTCTTTTCTTCCTCAGATAAAGTTATAGGAGCTAAAAGCATATATATATCTTCATTTTCATATCTACATTTAACTAAAACAGGAAGATCATTATTTATTTTTATAAAATTGTATGAATTTATTCCTAAATCATCTTTTATATGTTTAAAATATACCATTAATATATCTATATTCAATTCTATTTTACATATTCTTATTATGTTTGAATAATCTTTATGATCTATTTTATGAATAATATTTTGAATTTTTATCATTTCATTATAAGATTTACAAACAATGTTTGAAGTATCATACATTTTACTATTAGTATATATTTGTAATGGTATTTCATCAAAAATTGCTATATATTTTGTATCACTTATGATAATACCTATATTATCGCATTTACTCCAATTTTTTTTCCAGTATTCAAATCCCATTAATATTTTTATATCTTCTTTTATTCCCATTTTCTACAATTTCCTTACGTTTTTTGCTTTAATTTTTGATGTAATAAAATTAAAATCTATATCTAATGCATCCAATATCATATCTATCTTATTTCCTATTGTTTTTTCAATTAATGTATCATAATCTATAACATTATGATATTTTACAATATTATCTTTATTTACAGTTTTTATTTTCATTAATGATTCAGGTAATGAAAAATCATCATCTAATGCTATAACTTCAATTTTCTGATAATCTGCAGGTAATAAAGCTGATTTTACATATACATATTTTGGTTTACTTCCACCACCAAAATTAGTTTGTTTATCCCATAAACATGAATGTGTATTAGTCCATCTAGCTCCTCTTATCCAATCTTGATTACCATAAGTATGAAGATCTCTTTTAATTCCTTTACTCCAAGCTAAATCTTCTAATGGATATTTATCTTTTCGTATATTATTGATAATTCCCTTTACGTATTCTATTATTTCTGAATTTGATTTTTCATATATGGCCATTTGTAAAAGTTTTTTCATGGTAGTATTTCCTATTCTACTCATATCACTTCTATCAAATCCTTTAATCCCAATCTTTTCTAGCTTTTTACCATCTTCCCAAACCTTTATTCCTGCGTATTTTTTTTTTGCTATACCATCTCCACCTTTCTTTTTAACCATTATTATAGTTTTGAATATTTTTTCAGGTTTCATTAAAAAGAAATGTTCTTCAATATTAAATGCTCTAAGAAATATCTTATAACTTTTATTGACTTTATCAGTTAATTTAGATACTTCTATTATCGCATCATCTAAATTTGTTGATTTCATGTATGGAAATATAGAATCTGTATCTCCATAATAATTTTTATATCCTATTTTGGCACAAACGTTAATTGTATAGTTTATAACTAATCTTCCTACTGTTGTAATACACAATGCAATATTCTTATTGTATAATCTGAATCCTGAATATCCCATAACTCCATAAATTGAATTTGTAATAAATTTAATTACTGTTTGTAATCGATTATTAATATCTTCTTCATGTTTATCTTCTTTATCTCTTGCTTTAAACATTAGTTTTTTATATATATCACGTAGATCTATAAGTTCTTTTAAGATAGAAGCTAAGAAACTCTTTTTATCTTTTCTAAAATAAACATTGTGAAGTGGAGATTTAATTAGAAATGGTATTTCCTCTTTAGAAGGATTTAAAACAATAGTATCTTCACCCATATTTAATGATAACATTATCATTGGATATAGAGATTTAAGATCTATTACAGCTATCCAATGTTGAATACCTTTTAATTTAGGTTCTACTACTACAGCTCCTTTATATTTTTCTTTAGGTCTATTTCGTTTAGATGGTAATACAATTCTTCTTTCTTTAGATTTGAATAATAGATATGTATCTACAATTCTGCTATTTTCAAGTACATCTTCATAAGAACATCCTACGAATGATTTTACATCATAAAAGAATTCAAAAATATTTTCAGTTTCTCCAATAGCGTATTCTAAAAATACATCCTGTATGTTGTATTTTAATAAAAGATCTCTATCATTATCCCACATCCAATCTATACCTTGATGTTGAACTTTACCAATTCCAAAAAGGGTTTTAGCGACATTATCTAGCTTGTATGATTCTAATTCATTTATTACGGTCTTTTTGTACCCTTGCCAAGTATCAAACACAATTCTGCCTTTTACATGAGCTACATCGTTACCATCTACATAGCATTGATTTAATGGACTTAATTTATAGTATTTATTATTTAACTTCTTCATTCTTTCAATTACATATGGAGTATCAAATTTTTTAGCATTCCAACCTGTTATTATATCAGGATCTATATCTCTAACATATTCAATATATTTATTCAACATATCTTTTTCATTATCAAACGTATATATTGAAACTGGATAATCCTTTTTAAACATTGATTGATATAATTTGTATTTTTCTAATAAATCATTGACTTTTCTTTTTAATTCTGGTATTTCTGCATTGTATGAAATCCAATCTTTTTCATCCTTAGTTAAATTATCATAATATTCTTCAAATTGTTGTGATTCATATTCATCAATTAACTCTTCATCTTCTTTAAATTCTTTAGGTTTTTTATGGGTTTGAATAAATTTTTCTAATGATCTAATTCGATCTTTTTTAATTTTAATCAATGATTGTAATGAATCAAAAATAGGAACGTGAAAGTTCTGTTCAAATTTTCTATTATTTCCGTAGTTATAATGCCATATAAATGCTATAAATTTCTGAGAATAATTATCAAAATTAGAAAGTGAATAAATTGGACAAATTGGATTTTTATAAGTAGGCATTCTTCCTTGAATTTCTACAGTAGAAACTTCAATATCATAATGTAATCTTCTTAATTTAACTTTAAAATCTATTTGTTTGAAGTAGTCTTTATCTATTTCTACATCATTATTTTCTACTCTAAAGCCTGATTTTATCCCTAAATCTATATTAACTCTTGTAGTGTAAGGAATATCATCTTCATATGTAATTCTAAATCTATCTCTAATTCCTGTTTTACCTTTTCTACTATCTCCACCAATATCTTTAGGTATTTTACATATAACTTTTTTTACTTTATTACCCTTAATATCTTTCCAATTATTTTTTACAACTTTTTTAATACGAGTATTTTTAGGAACTATAGTATTTTCAGGAACATACAGATATGGATCTTTATTGTAGATTCTTACATGTCTTCTATTAAGATTTTTATCTCTACCGAATAAATGGGTAATAGGTTTATCATTACTTATAGTATATTCAGTTATTACGTGACCTATATCATATTTTGGTTTTTCTTTAGATTCTGACATTGTAATTTTTCCTATTTATTTTTTAATTTTAATTTAAAAAAAAGTTAAAAAATGTATTTATTCTTTTTGTTTATCTTTAATCATTTGTAAAATTGATTTTTTAGTATCTTTACCTGTAGGCTTTAATCCCATTTCTTTAGCATGTTTAACTAATCTTATTTTTGCCCATTTTAAAGTAGGTAATATTTCCTCAATTTCTGCTTCTTCTTTTTCTGATAATATTTCATCATCAGGATCAGGATTATCACATTTAAAACAATTTCCAGTTTCTGCACTTATATTATTCTTTTCCTCTCCACAATTCATACATGTATCAGTTATATCATATTGATCTTCAATTTCAGGTTTTAAATCTTTATCAGTAATATCCTGTTCTGAGTTTTCTATAGATTTATCAGAAACTTCATCATCTTCATCTTCAGTTTCTCCGCTTGATAATACATAAGCTATATGATAATCTTCAACATTTTGTTCAATAATCATTGGCATATCGTGTTTAAACCAAATATCAAACTCTCCTGATAGATTAGAAAATATATTCCCAAATCCATAACTAAATAGTGAATTAATAGGTTCTTTAATAGGATTATCAATTTTAGAAACCATAACTTCTCTTTCAATTAATTCATGTGTTGTTTGATCTTCTACAGTTACCATAACTATATCACCATCGATATTAATTGGATAACTCCTATGTTCAATTTGTTCACCATCCTTTACAATTTCTTTAAATTCTGAAGCATTTATTGTAATATGTGTAGTAAATTCTATTCCTGAATCTTTACCAAACCATATTTTCTTTTTAGGATTATATTCAGCTGAAAAGCCATCTTCACCTAAACTAGAAGTTAGATTACTTTTATCTAAAAGTGCAATAGTTTGAAGTAATTTTGGTTTATCTCTTAATATATTTATCATTCCATTATTTATTTCTATTGAAACTTCATCTTTAGGTTTATACCGTGATAAAGATGTCAACATTTTACTGTCCTTAATTTTTGGATCTAATGATACAAATTCAATTGGGATTTCACCAGTTTCAATAATCTCTACAGTCTTAATCTTCACAGATAATACTATAATACCTGTTTTATCACCAGCTTCTATAATAACATCCTTTTTACTCACTTTTATTAAACAATCCTTGATTTTTGTATCTTTATCACCTTTATGATTTTTTCCTGTTGATTTTACAAGATTCAAGACTTTTAATAAAGTTCCAGCTTTTAACTTAATTTTAACCATGTTTTCAATCACTTATATTTGTTTTTTCATTACTTTACGTAAAAAATAAAAAAGGTAATCTATTTTTGAATCTTAACTATTATTTGTTTATAATATTTACTTTCAATTTCTTTTTCAGCAAAAATTTTTTCCAATTTCTTAAAATCTACTTTTTTTCCTATTTCGTGATTCTTTAATATTCCCATATCAATTAATTCTTTAATTCTTTCATCAGAAATAGTTAAAGATTTAATTAAAGGAATAGAAATATCTTCTTCTATAGCTTTTTCTACATTTTCATCTTTAGCAAATGTTAATCTATATTCTATTTTCAAACCATTGTGATTTCCTTTTTCTAATTTATGGTTTGAAGCATATTCTTTAAACTTTTCAATTGCAGGCTTCAATGCTCTATCTATTTTAAGTTTATTAATCTTAAACTTTCTAATAGTTTGGCATAATTCTTTAAATTCTTCAGGTGTCATTATTATCACGTACTTTTATATACATTCTAAATTCAATCGATGATATAATAGCAAATAGTATTGATAAAATTAGATCTATAATCTTATTATCAATTAAATAATCAATAAATAATATGAATGATAAACATAAGTACAGTAAACAGTTTATTTTCATTAATCTGATAATTTTTTTTGTATTTTCCATATTTATCACCTATTATAATTTTGCTTTAACTAAATCAAATAAATCTGAAAACGAAATGTTTTCTTTCTCTATTTTATATACATCTAATTTTTGTTTTTTCCCTTCAAATCTACAGTCTTTAATTGAAATTATTCTGGTAATCTCTCCTGTTGATTCATTCTTCTTCTTTTCCATTATTGCGATAATATCCATCCAATGACCTGTTTTCTTTTCAACATCTGCTAAAATCTCTCCTGTTTTTGTAGCTCCATATGTGTTTTTAGGATCTTTATTTTCATAACCATCTTTTCCTTGAGCAATTAAAATAATATTCATTTTAGATTTACGTAAATTTCTTAAGAATTTAACTGTTCTTTTCTTTTTCCAGATATATTGCATAGGATTAACAGATTTGATTTCTTTTCCCCATTCATCTAAACCATATTTATCTCCTAAAGCTTTATTAACTAGTACATAATAAAGCCAATCACAATAATCAGTAAAAGAATCAATAATAACAGTACCATCTTCACCATTTAATGCAGCTATTCCCCAAATTTCAAGCTTTTTAGCTGAAGCTATTTCATCTTCTTCAAATTGTTTTTTATGACCCTCAGAATATTCTTCACTACATTGAACGATTTTAATATCTCCATTAGTAAATTCTTCCCAATAATCTTGTTCTGCTATTTCTGTAGCGGATTCTATTTCTGTATCTAAAATACGTACAGGTTTACCACATGGAATAATTCTTTTATTCCCTTCAAACCCTTTAAAATTTACAATATCTTGAGCTGTAGATGATTTACCTACTTTTTCAAATCCGATAAGTAATATTTTCAATCCCTTTTTACGCTTTACGTTTTTATCTCTTTTCTTTACATTTCCCCAATCTGCTTTATCCACTTTATGTTTTAATCTTTTAGCCATAAGTTTATTCTTTCTTTCTTCCTGTTCTTCTTTCTTCTTTTCTAAAGTTTCATTCCATCCTGCCGTTTTTAATGTTTGTGGTGGAATTGCAGATAAAGGTTTTTCTTCTTTAGGTTTATTAGATTGATTAGATTTAATCACAATATCTTTAGTTTGTGATTTTTTAGGGATTCTTTTAATCACAATCTTCTTTGGTATAATTTTTTTCGACATGATATCACCATTAATATTATTAAAAAAAATAAAGTAATTATATTATTACCATTTTGGTTTCTTTTTATTTTGTTTTTTAGGTTCTTTTACTTTTTCTTCAATCTGTGGTATTTCTTTACCATCATCTTCATCAGGAATTTCAACAGATTCATTTTCTCCATCTCCAGCTACTTCGTTTTCAATATCTAATTCTGGTGTATATGTTACGATTACTCCATATGATGATATAGTTGTAGAATTCCAATATCCTGTATATTCTTTAGTTGTATAATCCTGTTCCATACTTCTACTAGTTTTCCCAAATACTAAGATCTCTGCATTAATTGAAAAATCAATTTCATTTTCTTTATTAATCCAAACAGTAATTGAATCGGGTATATCTTTATCATCATCATCACCAAAACCTAAACTTTCTTCATCATCTATTGTAATCCTATGAGAATTAGAATCTTCATCTGCTATGGTAATATCAATTACTAAACCCTTGGTTACAACTAGATGGTTTGTGTAACTTTTATTTCCTTCCTCATTTAATTCACAAACAGCTTCATGATAATCATTCAAACCGCCTAAAGTAGTATAATTTTCATCATAATACGCTGTAATATCTGATTCAGATAATAATTCCATATCTTTAAATTCAGAATCCCAATTTGTTAATGAAGTAGCATTTAGTAACCATTTAGTCGCATCTTCAATCTTTTTTGTATTATTAGTAACTTTACATTTATACCATAATCCACATCTAAAACCATCTCCAATGAATTGTTTATTTGTAGGATCTGCAAATGGTGAGAATAGTGTTATTACAAATGGTTTAGCGTAACTCCAATCATCTTCTTCATAAGCTGAAAAAGGCATTGTAATCCCTC
>Ga0207997_1000181_pt1 | contig 30383 bp, 45 predicted proteins | sample AntAceMetag02UKN_FD_184777 | JGI IMG/M metagenome (GOLD analysis project Ga0207997, IMG submission 184777) | Saline lake microbial communities from Ace Lake, Antarctica - Antarctic Ace Lake Metagenome 02UKN (SPAdes) (version 2) | ecosystem: Environmental > Aquatic > Non-marine Saline and... | reverse complement strand
AATGTGAACACAAAGGATGTGAGAAGAAAGCCAAGAATGTCTGTATTAAGAAGGGTCAGAATGTTTGTGGGAAGCACTATGCTAAATAAACACATTGAACAGACGAAGAAGAAGTTTGAATTAGGTTCAACTAAGTGTAAGGTTGTGAAAGCAAGAAGACCATTTATTAGAGATGGCTACAATCAAGTAGTCAAAAAAATTAAGAGCTTATGAAAACACTAAAAGACTGGAGAAATAAGATAAAGGACCTATCTGGAAGACAAGTAAAGGATATTATTGTGATTGTCCTGCTGTTTATATCGCTTATAACTTTAGTACTTCTAACAAAAAGCAGCCCCAAGAGATGTGTAAAGATTAGAGGCTATCAATATGCAATTGAGCAAGAAGGGGAAAGTGTCTATTTTTACAATCTGGGCAATGGAAAGATAATAGAATTGGCAGAGGAGATAGAGGTTGGTTCTTTTTATTGCTATTCTTTAAGTTTAGATAAATAACACACCATGGTGTGATAGCTGTATATAAGTGGTTTACAGCAACTTAACAGATTTGTATAGTATCTATAAACCACACTGTCACTCAATATAGTGGTTTACAGTTACTGTACTAATTTGTACATTATCTGTAAACCATCATACCAACTGTCCTCTACTTTGGGACACTTCACTCCATATAGTAGTTTTTTACCTCTATACAATGACAAGGTGACAGTAAAATTATAAAATGATACGATAGACGAAAGATAGACGATATGAAAATTGCATTTGATGTAGACGACACACTAATAGTTCCAGGAGTAGCTCTTGAAAGACGAGAGATAACTCCCAATTATGATGCGATAGCTATATACAAGTGGTTTCAGTTAATGGGACATGACATGATTATTTGGTCTGGAAGCGGAATAGACTGGGCTAAGCGATGGGGAGAGAAACTAGGACTAGAACCATTTGAGGTAAGAGTTAAAGAAAAAAGCGAAGATGTGGATATTGCTTTTGATGATTGTGATGTGGCCTTGGGGAAAGTTAATGTAAAAGTAAAAAGGATAAACAATTCAATTAGTAGAGCAGAGTGGAATAAAACAAAAAGATGAAAGAACAATGTCCAATATTTGATGTAGAATGTGGTTACATCTCTACCTGCTACAACATAAGGGAGGAAAGATGTTTAGAGAGTATGAGAAGGGCTGGTGTTGAAGGCTTACCACCAGAGGATGCTACACTAAAAGAAAAGGAATTGTGGATGACCGAGTTACTAAGAGAGATACGACTCAATGAAGAAGGTAAATGGAAGCCAAAAAAAAAGAGCCGTAAAAGAAAATGACACAACGACAAGCAGTAATATCCGATAGTGTGATAGATTAATATTATAAACACAATGGCAAAGATGGAAAACAAACCATTCCCTTTAAAGCTTCTTAATATCATATTATCTCCAATTGCCCTAGTTGTTTCCTTTTTACTTTCTATTATTTGCCTGCTTGCGGTATTTATATCTGTATTTTTCCCAATCCTGGTAGTATTTGGATTATTTTGCTTTTTTTGTACTGCTATCAAGTAGAATTTGACAAACATTGCCGTGTGTGGTAAAACATAAGAAGAGAATTAAAAGAGAGGGGTCAAAGGGAATAAAGGGTAACAGTACCGTCTTGAAATCAGTACCCTCGAAAAACCCGTAAGACTGCTGATAATCAAGGCACCCCTCTTTTATTTTTTTTAACCTATGCAAGAAATGAAAAAAACAATCGATAGAAAATGTTTTTACTGCTCCGAGGGGGTAACAAAAGAAGATGCCGTCTATGCATGGCTTAAAAATGCTGAATATGTTTTCCACAGAAAGTGTATGGATCCATTTTTCACAAAGTGGCCACAATATAAGGACACGTTGATTTTATCAAAAGAAAGTAATTTGCCAGATGGCATTTGGTATTTAAAACCCCATGGGCAGACCCGTCCAGGGAAAGAAGATATTACGCAAATTGGATGTTCGCATTGTCACTACGAAGAGTTGCACACTGGAAAATGGGAAGACTGGGCATGCCCTGCATGTGCAAAAAAGTAAACTTGTTGTTTTGTTTGAAGTATTGTGATAAACTGCCATTATTATGGAAAGAGAAAAGTGTTCTTTAATGGAATTTGCTTACAAGTTAGCAGAAAAAAGGAAACTTGACCAAAGCAAGATTAAGTGTCCCTATGAGGCTCCTTGTGATGGCACCTTTTGTCCAATGATTGAAGATGAGCCAGAAGCACCTGTTGACACCACAACACAGACAGAAAAATTTCGAGCAAAATTAGAAAAAACAGCAGAACTAAATATTCCAGTAAAAGAAGAAAAACGCGGCACAATATATCAAAGTTAGGACATGGTATATACAGAGATATACACACTTTTTATATAGACGAAATACCCTCATTTTAGCCTTGATTTTAGCCTCTTAGCGGGTTACCATTAGTTAATGGAAAGAGGATTATATCGAGGACCAAGTGAAGAGGATTTTTCCTCAACAAAAGAAATTAGAAAAGAGTACGCTTTGCGTGGAGATATTGTAGAACCAGAGATTATTACACCACTTCCAATAGAGCGAGGGTTTAAGGATTACCATTCACCAAGATTTAGACAGAGAGCTGAGCAGTTCAAGGAAAACTTTGAAGTGCCAACCAACCATGTGGAGATAAGGTTGCCAGACACGGTTAATTGCATAAACTTTATACCCGATTTGCACGCAGGTTCAGGATTTACCGACTATGAGAGAATAGAACAGGAAATTGATGTAATTATGGGCACTCCAAACTCGTACATTATTTTTATGGGCGATTTAATTGACGGATTCTTCTTTAACAGTGCACAAATGGAGGAAATGGAGCAGACACCGGAACAAATTAAGTACATGAAGGCATTGTTTAAGCACGTTTCTAGCGATAATCGATTATTGGCTGCACTTGGAGGAGATCACGACTTATGGCCAAAGAAGATGGGAATCAACCCATATGCAGACTTTGCAGAGACTTACGGTGCGCACTACTTACAAGGAATGAGCTATTTAACACTTTATGTCGGAGAACAGGAATATCACATTACTTTAGCCCACCAGTTGCCAGGAAGCTCCATCTACAACAACACACACCCCCAAATGAGGGCCGCTAATAGGCATGGAGGGGCTTTTGGAAGTGATATTGTAGTGTCGGCCCACAACCATAAGAAGGGGTACAGTAGAGACACTGTTAAAGCCTTCGGTAACAAAAGACACAACGTTCATTACATAGCACTAGGTCCTTATAAGTCACAAGATGACTATAGTAGAAAAAATGGATGGGTAGTGCAACAACCAGAAGAAATGTATGGGGCAAGCGTAATCTTGAGGCCAGATAGGAATGAGGTTGTATATGAGCACAGCATCTTGGGTGCTGGTGAGGAAATGGACCGTCGAAACAAGACTTAAACTTGACAACTGGTTCAGTCTGTAGTAGAATTTGTTAATCAAGTTAAAAAACAAATACGAAAAATGAAAATTAAAGTAAAGTGTGATGTCTGCAGTAAAAGAGCAAAAAATGTTTGTGTCAAGAAGGGACAGAATACGTGCATGAAACATTTTGACAAAAATGCTCCAATTAAAGAAGTGTCTGAATAGTGTCGAAACTTAAAAGGAAAAAATGCAACCAGTGTGGTAAGAAAAAAACACTTAGCTGCTTTAATAAGTGTTTACCGGCTAAGGACGGGCTACAGCCCAGGTGTAGAATATGCGAGAAAAAATATTACCAGAAAAATAGGAAGAGGATAACGGAAGGGTTTATATATTATAACTATGGATTAAAGCAAAAGGAGAAGAGTTTGATTTATCGCCATCAGAAACAGCGTTGCCCTATTTGCGGCAAGAGAGTTTTGTTGAAGGATACTCATGTAGACCATTATCATCAGCCAAAACATAAAAATAAAAAAAATAGTGAAATTTCTGCAAAAGAGAAAAGAAAGACCGTTCGCGGATTACTTTGTAGAGATTGTAACCTTTATATAATCAGTGCCATAGATCGTTATGGTGAAAAAAGGTTTTTAGAAATGGCTAAGAGGGCTGTTGAGTATTCAAAGAACTTCCCCGCGCAAGTGGTACTTGACAAATAGCCATTTTTGTGTCATTATAAGTTAATGAAAAAAACATATTTTTATTTAGTAAAAAGTGGTGAACTGGTAGAAAAACCTGCCAAAGAGATTGAGTTAATGGGAATGAAGAGTTTTTTAGAAAGTCCTTTTGTTTTAAAATACTGGCTGACAACAAAAAAGGAAGACGTTGAGAAGATTAAGAAAGAGGCCGCTGAAATAAACAAGAAGGTTAACAAGATTAGGGTCGTTGAAGGACTTAAATGAAATATACAGGAGAAAAAAAGAGAATTGACAACAGGGAGATAGCAAAGTATTTTAAGGTTGACCGAAGGACTGTTCAGAGTTTCAAAAAAAGGTATGAAGAGGAAAAGGGAAAAGAGTTAGATTTTAGATTGGCGGAAGATGTTATTTCTTTTATTGTGTGGTTTGATTATAACAGGTAATTGACAATATTAACAATTAGTTTAAATTAATATTATGAATGAAGACAGGTGTCCAGTTTGCAACAAAAAGATAGAGAGCTTGCACGACTTGGTTGTACATTATTTAATAACCCACATTGAAAAGGGGGGCGAAGTCGAAAGGCTTTTAGAGATGGCCATCTTTTCTCTTATAAATAGTGGAGGAGAAAAAAGAAAAGAAGCTTTATTTAAGGACATGATGGTTGTCGTGTCAAAGATAATTTTAGAGATTGCCGAGTGCGAAAAAATAAGGTAACTTTAAATTAAGAACTTGTAAAGCCTACTATGGGTTTTGAGGATGTTGAGTTGCAAATTGTTTTAGAAACGAAATTCTCATTTTCCTTACGCGTTATAGGCTTTATGGGTTTTTTGTATTGACAAATGATGTTTTAGCTATATATACATTATGTATGGCCAAAATTATTATAAGCCTTCCAGAGTTGTTGTTAGGAGAAATAGATTCTTATTGTAAGATTAATTCTTATAATCGTTCAGAGTTTATTCGCTATGCAACTCGCGAGATTATTAATGAATCATTTAAGAATGTTCAAAAAGTTAATACAAAGGCTCCAAAAAAAGAATAGGGTTCAACCAATTAAGTCTTGGGAAATAGTTGACAAAATGTACGCAAGTCCAAGACCTGACAGTGAAGTGTTGACCAAAATTGACGGTTATACAGCAGAAAAAGCTCTTTTTGGGGTTACAACAATTATTTTTCAAGATAAGTACACTGGAGAGATTATTATCAAAGAAGTTCTTGGTGGCAACGAAAAGTCAGTAGACGAAATTTTCAAGAAGGCATTGGAGCGCGGAACGGTGAGATATACCTGGGGGGATGAAACTTTTATAATTTCAAAACTTTTAAAAGGAAATACAGAGCCGGTTAAAACAATAGATGGACTTCCTGTTAGAGCACCGCTCCCATACAAGATTCCAGTCTAGATACATGTCCAGCAAAAAACCCAAAGCTCCATTACCAGACACAGCACATAAAGCAAAAATAACAAATAAGGCTGTTGAGAAAAGAAAAACTAAAGAATTAAAACTTCGACAGTTTAAGAGGACGGATATGTTTTTAGAAGAGTATCTAAAGAACGGTGGCAACGCAACAGAGGCTGCAATGGTTGTTTTTAATCCTTCCACAAGAGCCAGCGCTGCGGTAATGGGTAGTAGGATACTTAAACAGGCAAAAGAAATTGGGAGAATATATTTAGAGACAAAAGGTGTTGGATATGGAAAATTGTTAGATGTTGCTGTTGAAAACATGGAAAAGTCTAAAAAGACAGAATGGTGGGACAGGTTAATGGCTATTTCTGGGCACGAAAATCCAGTTAAGGATGATAAGAACAAAATGGCTCCTGGAATTGTCCAGATTATAGGCGGACAACAAAAAATGCTTGAAAAGTACATTCTTGAGGGTGATGAACCAGAGGAGGGAGAGGTTGTAGATGAAGATTAAATATATTGAGTTTATAGAAGAAAATTTTCAAGTTTTGGATAGGGAGACTCAACTTCCTGTTCCATTTAAGTTAAACAAGGTTCAGAGGAAGTATGTGAACATTTTAATGAAGGAGAAACCGGACATGGATGGAATACGAGACATAATCTTAAAGGCTAGGCAGCAGGGCTTCTCGTCTTTAATTTTAGCACTCTTTGCCGTAGACTTCTTGTTTCGCCCATATTCGATTTCAATCTGTATATCCCATAGGAAAGATGCTACGGAACTTCTTTTCAAGAAGGTTAAATTTTACCTAGAAACTTACTGCGAGAAGAATGGGCTAGACATGTCCAGCCTTCTTAAAACCGATAGTAAGAACATGTTAGAAAATGCTACCAATAATGCAATGTTTTACATTGGTACGGCTGGTACAAAAGTTGGAGGACGTGGAGGATCTGCCAGGAACGTTCACTTTTCAGAGGCGGCTTTTTATCAGGACACTGAGCTTATTACTGCTGAAGAAATCATTTTAGCAACGTCTCAGCAGGTTCCGCAGGATAAAGGTATGATTTTTATCGAATCTACTGCTAACGGTGAGGGTAATTTTTACCACTCAGAATGGGAAAGAGCCAGTAGCGGAAAGAGCTCTTATAGTACGAGATTTTTTGGTTGGCAAGAATTTTACACCAAGGAGTGGGTTGAAAAGAAGAGACTTGAGTTCCCAACAGACAAGATGTGGATGCAGGAATATCCAAGTACACCAGAAGAGGCGTTTATAACATCTGGGTCTCCATATTTCGACGTTGCTAAATTAAATGCAATGCTTAAAAAGGCCCCTATACCAGAAGAATTTGGAATTATATTATCAGACGGACATTTCTCGTTCGCTACATCAGCAAGATAAAATGGCAGACAAAGAAGAAATAATCAATCCATACAAAGAAGGAGAAAGTTATCCTTGTAGAGTTTATCGCAAGCTTGATATAAACGAACAACTTGTTATGTTTGCTGACCCAGCCGACTCACAAGACTTTTGTGCCGCTGTTGCCTTTAGCAAGAAACATTTTGATTTCCCTATAGTATTTAATGAAGTGATGGAGTCTTCTCAGTTTGGATATGAACTCATGAACCTTGGAAAATATATCCAAGTAAGAACAAACCTTTGGCCAAAACTCGCCGTTGAAAGAAATACTGGACAGGCAACTATTTTCGTACTTCAACAGAATAATTATCCAGACATGTTTAGGATGGTTGACTTTTCCTCTCAGTCCGTACAAGAAAAGGGGCACGTTGGTTGGACAACCACAGGACATATCTCTGGGGGAGAATTAAAAGGAACTAGGAGAAAAATGTTAGACGACCTTGCATTGGCAATTAAGCAAGGTAAGTTAAAGATATATGATAAACAGCAAATAGATCAGTTAAAGTCTTTTGTGATTGTTAAGGGTCGCGCGCAGGCTCGAGCGAAAAAACATGATGACCTGGTAATGGCTACCGCGGGAGCATGGCAGGTTGCGCAGGTTACGCCAGATACAGACTTTGGCGAGTTTGAACCAGAGCGCATGAGGTCTCATAGAGAAAAATGGAGGTTTAAGTAATGGCAAAAAAAACAACCAAAAAGAAAGTCATTAAAAAGGATCTTAAGAAGTCTGTATATGAAAGAGAGTCCCAAAATAATGTTCGGGTCTTCTCTGATATAATTAAACAAACTCGTCCAGAAATATATGTTCTTATGGACTTGTTGGAAAAAACAAAAATTAACCATCTCGTTCTTTTTCAGGTTATAAGACATCTTCACAATTTAACCATGGGAAGCAAGTACGGGAAAGTTACCGTAGAAGTTCAGGATGGTATTGTGTCTTTTGTTCGAGGAGAAGAGGCAACAAAAATGAACGAAAACTTAATTTTACCAACCGAAGAAGAAACGCTAAAAAAGGCTTTAAGGGACTAATATGCTTTCTTTATATATTTAGTAAGTTAAAATGAGTACATAAATGGCTACAAAAAGGAAAACTAAAAAACAGGAAAAGGCGGATCTCTCTATGACAAGAAGGAAAGAGGACCTTTCTTGGCAGGAAGTACACATGCACTACCAAGACGGTTTTGATGAGACAGAGAAGAGGGCAACCGGAAAAGGAAGAATTGGTTCAATTTCGTTTGATGAGGCTGATGAGCTCTTTAGGTCTTACTTAGATGAGGACAATTGGCCATATGACGCACTGTTATTTGACCCACGTGTTTTTACCTTTATTTTTGAAAAGACATCTAGACTTATAGCAAGTAAGCCAAAAGCAAGACTGGTTCCAAGAGAAGGAACAGACATGTTGGCCGCAAAGGTTAACAGCGCTCTTCTTGACTACCAATGGGACAATGCTACAAGAGGTGGCACAATGCTATCAAAGTGGGCATTGATGGACATAAACGCACGTAAGTACGGAGCATCTTTTGCCTTAAACAAATGGAGATACGAATTAGACTCTAAAGGAAAAGTTGTTTTTGATGGTCCTGACATGGAGGTTTTAAACAACCGAGACATTTCTCACGACATGACCGCAACATCTATTGAAGGATGTAATTGGTTTCAAGTTAGGAAATATGTTACAATGCAAGATTTGGAAAGAATTAACGACCATGCAAGAGAAAAACCAATTTACAAGAACATTTCAATCTTAAGAGACGCAATAGGGAAAAAATCTGATGAGGGCGGAACTGGAGATTCTAGAGAAGTTAACTGGAGATCAAAAAACAGAGAGATTTCTGGACTTGAAAACGATCCAACATCTAAGGACCTTGTGTTTAAAACGGTTGAGATTTGTACAGAATATAGAAAAGATAGATGGATTACTTTTGCACCAAAACATGGAATAATTTTGAGAGACATACCAAACCCTTACGAAAACTATGAAATACCAGTTGTAATGCTTAGGTACTATGTGGTAGACGATGACCTATATGGTCTTTCAGAGATTGAGCCCGTTAAAGGCCTTCAGAAGGCTATTAACGCCCTTCTGTGTCAATATGTTGACGAAATTAACCAGAACCTCTACTCGCCTATTGCAATCGGTCCAGGAGTACGACAACACACCCTAGAATGGGGTAAGGGTGCTCGATGGATTATGAGTAATCCTTTAACCGACTTTAGACTTGTTGAATCAAAGTCAAATGCTGCACAATATTTTAACAACACTTATTCCGTATTAGTTGCGGCAATGATGAATGCTCTTGGAGAGTCTTCTCTGGGTGTTTCAAACATGAGGCCATTCTCCCAGGACAAAACCGCTACAGAGGTTAAGGCTTTAACACTACAAAGAAATGCTCGAGACAATTACAACCAACTAATGCTTTCAGAGGCAATTAAGAGGCAAATGATGCTTTGGCATATGATGAACCAGAAACTTATTTTCAGCGACCCTGATAAGAAATTTTACACGATTAGAATTGTTGGGAAAGACGCCTTAGATTATTTTATGAAGAGGGGTCTTGGAGATGAGGTAATCGAAGATGTTACTTTACAGCTACTTAAAAGTCAATCGGAAATTCTTGGACTCGATCTAAAAGATTTGGCCAAGGCAACTCAAGGAAAAGGAATAACCTTTCCAAAATATCCTATTAATCAGGGTAAGGATGGCAATATTGATTTAACTAGGAAATTAAAGATGGCTGAGAAGGGTGACAATTATGGAGAATTGTTTATTGAACCTGATGACCTTAGAGGCAATTTTGACTTCTCGGTTGACGTTGAATCTATGACAGTAAGTGCAGATGAAGAAAAAAGACAAGGCCGACAAACTGCTGTTTCACTATTGGTATCCAATCCAAACTTATTGGCTCTATTACAGCAAGAAGGTGTTAAACCAAAGTTCAAGGAGTTGTTTGTTGTTTGGTTAGAGGATTTAGGTTTTACTGATGCTGGAAAATACTTTGAAGGATCAGATCAGCCCGGTGCTCAGCCAGCAGGTGGCGAACCAGGACAAGATATTCTAGACATGTTTAAGAAAGAAGCTGGTGGCCCTGCTCCCGCGGAAAAAGAAGGTACTGGAAAAGGTGCTAATCAATTAGCGAAAGTAATACCAGGATTAAGTAAACCAGAGGCACCAAAAGATGAAAACCTTGGACAACCAAATCCAAAGTATTTAAAACAAGTACAGGATAAGTTTAGTAAAAGTCCTGCAGGTTAAAAAATTAAATAAATAAAATGAGTAAGTCGAAAAATGACAAGACGATAGAAAAAGTTACGATTAAAAACCCTTTAAAACCAGAAGAGGTTGAAGAGTTACGTGACGCACAGGCAGTTTACGAAATGACCAAGACAGCAGGTTGGCAATTTGTACTTAAGATGCTTAACACGATGGCTTTCCACAGCTGGGTAGACCCAAGAGAGGCAAAAGACAAGAAAGAATGGGAGTGGCGAGAATTAAACGCTTTTCATGCGGCAAATAACGCACAAGAGCTTTTATCAGAGATTCAAAAAGTTATTGAAAAATCGGAATATCTTGACAAAGTGAAGTCTGGTGAGTTACAAAGAAGACCAATGAGGATTTAGCCTATAAAAGGGAGTCTTCAAAAAAAACATAACAAATGTCACCAAATGATAAAATACTACCTCCTCTTCCAAAATCTGACCCTCAAAGCCTGCGCTGGAATTCGAAAGACCATTTTTACAAAACAAAATCAGGTGATTTCTGGGATAAAAACGAACTCATTCGTGAAGAAATTGAGCCACATCAAGATTGCGACCACAATTTTAAACATACGTCTAAAGGCGTACAGTGTCAAAAGTGCCATTTCGGCCTTGTTGGCAAAGATCTCGAAATACGTAAGGGTAAATTGTTCTCGAAAGGGAAGCCTTTAGGTATGTAGCACATTATTAAAATAGCCAATGTTTACGGAATACCACACATCCGTATGGGAGAGATGTCCGAGCTCCCGAATATAACTGGACACGACAAGAAGGAGGTGAAAACATTTGGCAAACACAGATAAAGCGACCGTAAAGGACGCTTCTAAAAAGCCAGCTACTAACCCTGTTACAGCGACTAAAGCCCCTGTGGTTCCAGCTACACCAGCGAAACCAACAGTACCAGCTACAAAAGCAAAGACAGAACCTAGTAAGCCAGCTATAAATACAGAAAACAAAAGAACGACAGAACAGTTTGATAAACTACTCGATTCTAATAGAGAATTAATGGAGGCTAATAAAGCCCTAATTGGTTCTCAGAGGAGAAGAGAAGAAGCAAACCGTGAAGCCAGTTCTTTAAACCAACAGCCAGTACAACAACAGGCTCAAGAGAAAGTTAATCCTGAGGATTTCGTTGAAGTAGACCCAGTAACTGGTGACAAGTTTATTAATGAAGTTAAGCTTAAAGCTAAAATTTCAAATTTAAATAAACAAGCCACTAATGCCCAAAAGGCAGTACAGGACTATATTAAAACATCAGAAGCCCGAGAGATTGATAGACAGAACAGGGAAACCTTTACTACATTCCCAGAACTTAATCCGAGAGGAGAAAGTTTTGATAAAGAATTTAGTAGACAGGTTAGAGCTGTTTTACTTGATTCCATGATGAGTCCTAATGACTATAGTGGAAGAGCGTTGGATTTCAAAGAAGCAGCCAGCTACGTAAAGACGCAATCATCTAATGTCAATACAGACATGACCGAACCTACTAAAGGTCAAGCTACACCAGTTGAACCAGTTGCAGATAAGCAACCGGAACCAGTTGATGCTGCTCAAGACATAAAGGAACAGGCTGCTGCCGATACGGCAGGACAACAGCCCGCGGCTCGACCACAGTCTGTACCAACAGAGGACAGAGAAATGCTTGTTAGGAAAACCCGAGAGGGAAACCTAGAAGCAATTGCAAGGAGACTTGCAAACACTGACCACGTTGGAGAACCGACAAAAACAACCTCATAGTGTGGATCCATATCTCTACCCTAGTGGGTATTAAAAGAGATATGGACAAAACATTATAAGGGAGGGGGTGAAAACATAAAATAACATGGCTTGGGGATTAATTACATACCAAGACACTTCTAGAAGAGAAGATTTGATGGATGTTTTAGCGGACGTAAGTCCCGACGAAACACCCTTGATGACTCTTTTTGGAACAAGTACAGCAAGAGGCACTCTACACGAGTGGTTGAAATATAATATTTCACGACCTACTTCTACTAGTTCAGCAGCTGAAGGAGCGGACGCAACGTTCGCAGACTTAACTGCACCATCAAGAGAGAGTAATATTACACATATTATTCCACAATCTATTCAAGTTTCACGAACAGAGAGACGCGTAAATGTGGCCGCAATCGGCGACCCATACGCTTTCCAAAAGTCTGACGGTTTACGTCAGTTGAAGTTAAAGATGGAATACGCCATCTTGAACTCAACAAAGGCTTCCGGATCATCTGGTACCGCTAGGACAATGACAGGAATTAACGCCTTCATTACTACTAACGCTACAGCAAGAAACTCGGGTACATCCTTCTCAGAGGAGGAACTAAATAGCATGGCATCTGACGCATACACCGCAGTAAGCGCAGACAAAGTGTTCGATATGGTTCTTTGTACCGTAAAGATAAAGCAAGCAATTGCTGGATTCTCCGGTAACTCTACTAGATACATTGACGCTTCAGATAGACGTCTTATTAAAGACGTTCTCGTTTACGACTCTGCTGTTGGTTCACATAGAATCATGCATCACAGAGACGTTCAGAACACCGCCGGTACAACTACCGTCTACGGTCTTCGCGAAGAAATGCATAAAATTGCCTACCTTGACAAACCTCTTTTCCAAGAGTTAAGCAAGATCGGCGACGCAGATAGAGGCCAATGGGTGACTGAGTTCACACTAGAAGTTCTTGAAGAAAAAGCAGACCTTAAACGCAGTGGATATAACCAAAACGGTTAAATCTAGCATTTAAGTAAGTTTTACTTTTTGCTTGGGGGGCACATAAGACCGGGGGCTTTTCACTCCCGTTACCCACCGACAAGTTTGAAAACAAATATTTAGGGCTGGCACACAGACTGCTAAATATAAAAGAAATAAAGCAAGGGGGAGGAAGTTTTCTTCTCCCCCCTTAGCTTCTTTAAATAAAATATATGAACAGAAAATTAATTGTTACAGAAACAGGAAAAATAGTTGACTCTGAAAGTTACGAGTTGGCAGAAAAAATTGATAAATTGAGAAGAAAGAAAAATCCCTGGCTGGTTATTGACGAACTGGTAAGGTCGTGGACTAAAAGAGCTCCTGAAGAGGTTCAGGCTCTTAAAATAGATATTTCTGACCAAAAGGAAACACTTTATGATAAGAAATATGGACAAACCAAAGGAGGGAAGGATATGGAAAGAAGGGCAACCTTAATTTTCCCCATGGGTCTTCAATTACTTATAAGAACACAGTATAAAGCAGACGAGCTTCCAATGGATAGAAAGTTTTATAGAGAATTTATTAAAAGGTATCCTAATTTTTCTCTCACAGAGAGTGCTTAGTCTGATATAACATATGTATGGCTACTAATTTAACCTCAATAGAAAGACAATGGTTTTCGTCTAAGGCTGTAGGCGTAACCGCACAAACACCGCTTAACCAGATTAAGAGAGTTTATTATTCTACCGAACTGGGAGGAGATAACTCAAAAGAAGGTCTTAGTACTCTAGAAGATAGATGGCTTAAAAAGGTTATTGTAGATAACGGCGATACACCTTCCGAATACGCGAAAGATTCCACCCTTTGGAAAGAGGCAGTTGTTTCTATCGGAGTAGAGCCTTCAAAATACATTAACGAAAACAAGATTAGATATTATCTCAATACTTAGTATTGACAAAAGGTATTTAGTCTGTTGAACTATTAATTAGTTACTCAAAAAAGGTGGTGACACATATTTATGAAAAACAACCCAATGGCAGATTACGATAAAAACGCAAAACCTTTTAGCAAGAGAGGTTTTAGACAAGGGGACAATGACAACCCTCCTCAAATGGCAGACCAGTCTTATGAAAAAGACAAGGCTCCTTTTGGAAAAAAGGTTAATTTAACCAATAGCGTCACAAATAGTTCTTCAGCTAAAATACAAAAAATATCAAAGCTATCAGGCAGAGCATCGGTAAAACCCGGCTCAGCACACAAGAAGCTTGTATAGTTAAAAATTAACATACTGGATTGTAGAAAACAGGCTTGGCCGTTTTCTTTAATTACACATATGCAAAAAACAAAAGAAAAACTCTTCTTGAGTATGATTCTCAAAGAAGACGAACCCCTAAAAATTGTTAGAGATTCGATAACGTCAGTACTTCCCCACACAGATGGGGCGTATATTGTTGTGACATATGGCAAAGAAGTTCCAACAGGTAAAAACCCGCTAGTTAAAATGCTTAAAGAAATGGATTGTGAAGTTTCTTTCTTCAAGTGGACAGACGACTTTTCAGAGGCAAGAAACTTTGCCATGAACCAGGTTCCAAAGGGTGAAAATATTTACCTATATTGGCAGGACGCGGATGACAAGTTGCGTGGAGCAGAAAAGTTAAAAGAAATTACGAAGATGGCTCACATTAACCAATGGGCTGCTGTGTTTTTTGACTACTGGTACAAGGTTGATTTTGATGAAACAGGAGAAATTACAAACATTTTGGTTAAGCACAAGAGAGAAAGAATAATTAGAAACGACGATACTTTTAAATGGATTGGAATGTTGCATGAGACATTAATTGAACAAAGAGTTGAAAATGTTAAAAAAGTTTCCATGAATGATTGTGTTGTTATTCACGCGAACACAGACGACGATAGGGCTGACAAAAACATTGAAAGAAATATTCGTATTTTAGAAAAACAGACAATTGATGACGGCGGCAAAGATCCAAGAACATTGGTGTATTTGGCAAGAGCATATTTTGACAAAGGAAAAATAGAAAAACCGGGCGTTGAAAGACAGTCCTGGTGGGACCAAGCCTTAAGACTTTTTTATACATATTTAGAAGGTAAGGGAGTTCCTGGAGAAAAGAACTACATTGCTCCATCTGGGTGGCCAGAGGAAAGAGCTATTGCTTGGAGCCACATAGGAGAAATGGCAGTTGTTCAAAAGGCCCCAAAGATCGCCGTTGAAGCCTTTCAGAACGCAATAGAAGAGTCTCCACTATACCCACAGCACTACGTGAACCTTGCAATGGCATATACCCTCACAAACACCAAGGGAGACATAGAAAAGGCCAAACACTGGTTAACACTAGCAACATCTTTCGATTCTCCAGAAACAACACTTATTACGACACCAAAAGACATGAAAACACGAGCCCTTGAGACGGATTTTTATATCCAACTCAGGGAGGGCAAGTTTGAAGAAGCTGTCGTAGATCTAGAGAAGTTGATTCAGTTGTTGCCGCAGGACAAGGCTTTAAAAGAGAGACTTAAGAGCACAAGAGAGGCAATGGAGGCAAATAAGGCTGCCCAGTCCATCGTATATTTAGGTAAATATATGGAAGCAAATAAGGTTGGCAAAAAAAATCTTGAATACTTAACTAGAGCAATACCGGAGAGTATGGCAAATGAAAAATTTGTTTCAGAAATGAGACACAGGTTTTTGCCACCAAGAACATGGAAAGATAACGAAATTGCAATTCTTTGTGGGGCAGGCGTTGAACCCTGGACTCCAGACTCTGTTAAAACAGGATTGGGAGGCTCAGAAGAAGCGGTTGTTTACCTCTCTCAAGAACTTAAAAAACTTGGATGGAAGGTTACCGTATTTGCAGCACCAGGAGAAAAGGCTGGAAAGTTCAATGGAATTGAATATAGAGAATATCATGAAATAAATATTAATGACAATTTCAACGCCCTAATACTGTGGAGAAATATTGGATTTGTTGACCTTAATCCCAAGGCTAAGTTTAAAATGGTTTGGATGCACGATGTTCCAAACAATGCAGACTTTACTGAAGAGCGAGTCAATAAGGTTAATAAGATTGCAGTTTTGTCAGAATATCACGAGAGTCTTTTAAGGTACCAAAAGAAAGATGGAACTTATGAAAAAATTCCAAAGAAAAAAATCTTTTTAACAGAAAACGGAACCTTTAACCTTAAACCACCTTCCAAGAAAAACAAGAGAGATCAGTATAAGATGATTTATGCTTCTTCTCCAGACAGAGGACTAGTTCATCTTTTAAAAATGTGGCCAACAATCAAAAAAGAAGTTCCCAAAGCAACTCTAGACGTTTATTACGGATTTAACACCTTTGATGTTTTATATGCAGACAACCCGGCAATGATGAAGTGGAAAGCTGGAATAATGGGAATGCTTAAGCAGGATGGTATTAAGTACCATGGTAGGATTGGACATGAAGAGTTACACAAGGCAATGGAGGGGTGTGGTGTCTGGGCATATCCAACAGACTTTACAGAGATTTCATGCATTACTGCCATGAAGGCGCAGATTTTAGGAGCTATTCCCGTTACAACAACGTTGGCAGCACTTAACGAGACCGTTAAAAACGGCATCAAAATAGATGCTGACATTACTGAAAAGGATGTTCGAAAGGAATATGTTGAGTCTTTAGTTGAGCTTTTGAAAGATAAGAAAAAACAAGAAGAAATTCGTGAACCAATGATGAAATGGGCGAAGGATTTTTATACCTGGGAAAGGGTGGCCTTCAACTGGGACAAATTATTTAGAGTATATCTCCAAAATCCCGAGATGCTAAAAAGAAAGGACTTATAATGCAAAACACGTCAATTTCGCGAACCATGGGTAAATGCCCTGCGTGCGGTAAAGATGTTATTCTTAGAGACACGAGGAGTACAAAACCTCAGTATTGTAGTCGTATTTGTCAGGCAAAAGCCAAATATCTTAAAAGATATAGGGGAACAATGTCAGGACCAATGGACAAACCAAAAAGAGATTTAACAAAATTCTAAAATGGATACACTATTGGAAACTTCTATTTATTCCAGTGCTGGTGAATTGCTTAACTTTATAAAAGCCTTGCAAATAGCCACCAACTCAGACTTTATGTCAAGAGAACACGCTGGACAAATATGGAAAAAAATAGTGAAAAACTCTGGATTGGATATCGTAAAAAAAATAAAACAAAAGAGGAGGTGAAAATTTAATGACTTTAATTAAAAAAACTTCAGAACTGTGGACCCCCTCTGAGAATCCCGGATTACAAATCGGTGACACTGTAGAGGTTACTAACCCAGATTTGCTGGTTAAAAGTGGCATGGCTGTTTTAGTAGACATGGACGGAAATGAGTTGGAAATGCCTGGACAGAATTTTGTTTGTCCCGTTTGTTTTCAGAAAAAAGACGGACTATCTTCTTTTGTAAAACATGTTACAGAACACTTAAAGAAACCTATACAAAAAAAGACTGACGAACTTACACCAGACGAGAAAGAAAAAAGGGCTCTAGAAATAAAGGCCAAAAGAGTTGAGGCTCTTAAAAAGGCTCGTAAAAAGAGAAAAGAAAATCTAGCCAAAAAGAAGGATGGTAAATAGTGAAAAAGGCAAAAATTGTTTTTATATATGACCACTCTTTTCCAGAAATTTGGAGAGACGGACTGTGGGAGGCACTGAATATTCTTCGAAAAAAATATGATATTGAAATGGTCAATATTTATATGATAGAAGAAAGATCTGCTTTCAGAGAAAAATATGGATCGAAAAAGGCTTTGGAAAGTGTTGATCTTTTCCTTGGATGGGGCGCTTTTGGTAGTCCTGTTGACAAATTACTACAGGCTCTTCACGATAACACAAAGGCAAAGATAGGATTGTGTATTGGAGGCAATGCCTTTCCACCAGAAGGTGATGGTAAATATGATGTTTTGTTTTATGAAACAGAATGGTATAAACCACAAATTGAAGGGAACCTTAATATTGTTCACGCATTTGGAACAAACACAAACATTTTTAATCCGAACCTGGAAGCACCATTAATCTGGGATTGGTTATCTGTGGGTGCTTTTGCAGTATGGAAGAGGTTCCATCTTATAAAAAAGAAAAAGGGAACAAAACTTGTTATAGGACAAATTCAAAAAAATAACTGGAAAGAGTCTTTTGATATCGTTGCTGACCTAATTGCAGACAGTGTTGCAATTTCAGATATGACTTATCCAACAAGACTCAGGGAAATATACAACTGTTCAAAAAGAGTTTATGTTCCCTGTGATATTACCGGTGGCGGAGAAAGAACGGTTCTAGAAGCTAGGGCATGCGGCATACCTGTTGAGGTTGAGCCAGACAATCCAAAACTTCTAGAGGTTCTAAATGGTCCATTGTATGACCAACATTATTACGCTGCTCAACTTTCGAAGGGAATTGACGAATGTCTAAATTAAATCTTTATTTAGGATGCGCCCTACCACCATTTCATGCTCAACATGTTGATATTATGGGTGGCAATGTTGATGTTTGGACGTTGGTAGATAAATATGTAGACGCACCTAATGTAAAAAAGTGGGATGCAAGATTTTTAAAAGAAGTTGAGGATGGTAGTGTTTGCAGAATTTATGCTTCGCATTTATTAGAACATTTTTCTCATAGAGAAGTTCCAGCAATATTAAAAAGGTGGTATAAGAAATTAATACCAGGAGGAGAGATGATTTTAAATGTTCCAGACATGGCATGGGCTGCTAAACAAATATTAAAATTTGACAAGGGAGAAAAATTAGAAGGATATTATTCCGAGTGGGAAGGAGAACATGGATTGCAGGGTGTAATATATGGCTCTCATGAACATAAAGGAGAGATTCACAAATCTGGATTTACAAGGAATAGTCTTGGAAAACTTTTAATAGATGCAGGGTTTGAAAAGGCTATAGTGGAGAAGAAGTTTGAAGCTCACGAGATGGGCTGTTTATTAGTTAAGGCGATAAAATAAAATGAAAAGACCAAAGTTGACAGAAGAGACAAAGAAAAAAATTAGCTTGACCAAGAAGGGAAATTCTCCGATACCAAAAAGTGCTTTTAAGAAAGGACATGTTCCCTGGAATAAAGGAAAGAAGTGGAACAAAGACATTGTGAGCAAATTTAAAAAAGCCCATACGGGAAAAAAACTCTCTGAGAATCATAAAAAAAATATAGGAATAGCTGGTGTTGGACGCACTGTATCCGAAGAGACTCGTGCAAAAATAAGCGCATCTTCAAGAAGAGAAAAACACTGGAATTGGAAGGGTGGTAAAGCAGGGGAATCTTTGTTGGAAAGAAAAAATCCTCTTTATAAAAAATGGAGAACAGCTATTTTAGAGAGAGATAATTATACCTGTGTTTGGTGTAAAAAGCATGGTGGTAAATTGGTTGCAGACCATAAGGTGGCATGGTCTAAATCACCAAAACTTAGGTTTGAGATATCGAATGGGAGAACTCTTTGTGAAGAGTGTCACAGGAAGACTCCAAATTTTGGAGGGAAAGCAAACAGAAAAAATGTGTTTATTTCCATGATGATTCCAACATATACTATTAGTGATGAGTTAGAAGAACTAGCTATTAGGTGTGCCCTATCTTATCGTGGCCAAGTCGACCAATTAATTATTTGTGAAGATGGTGGGCGTTTTTCAAAAGACCTAATGTCTTTGTCTGACATATACGCTTTTAACAAAGACAATGTTGGTTTTACCGCGAATGTAAATCGTGGGTGGAGTTTAGCAACTGGAGAATTTGTGTTTATTGTTAATTCGGATACTTTTTTGTTAAAAGGAAAACTAAAAGACTTATGTATTCCTGGGAAAGTTGTTTCCCCCTTGCTTAAAAACCAATATATTGACCGACTTGCAGGACCATTCTGGGTGACACCACGAACTGTCACCAAGGAGAGGGGAATGTTAATGGAAGAACTAAAAACGTATTTTTCAGATTCTGAATACGATGAAAGAGTTAAGGATATTTTTCAAAAGGTAGAGAGCGTCGAGATATATCATCATCAGGCCAAAACGGTATCAGCAGCTGGTGTGGAGGGTGGAGAAGAGCAACAGAGAGACCGAGAGATTTATGCCAATTTAATAGAAGAAGGAAGAGCAAAATGAAACCAATAAAATTAGAGGGGGAACTGGAATGGAATATTAAAATTAATGGAAAAAAGATATGTCAAAAGGTGTGTCTTCCAAACACGAATAGTTTGGACGAGTTCATGGTGAAGGACCTTTTTGAGCTTTTGGCCGAGAACATGATCGATACTATTGAGTTTTTTCAGCAAAAAAAATGCTAGAAATAATACTTGTACGTTACAAACTTCCAGAAACAGAAAAAGACTGCATGGCCTCTGTAGTAGAGTTTACCAATGAGCCATATTCTCTTAGGGTTTTTGACAATGCTCCAAAGAATCACAATCTTGGAAAACTATGGAACCGGTTAATCGGCGAGAGCGAGTCAGAATACATCTGTTTGCTTAATACTGATACCATCGTAGAGGAAAGGTGGTTAGAACGCCTTCTAGGGGTATTTAAAGAGCTCCCAGATGCTGGTGTAGTTGGACCATCAACTGATAATTCTAGAAATCAGCAGTCTGGTAAGCCTAACGGTAAAAAAAAGAAAATAATAAACTTTGGTAAAACTTATCCTGGATGGTGTTTATCAGGCTTTTGTATGGTGTTTCCTAAAAAGGTGTGGGAAGAGTGTGGTGGTTTTCCAGAAGATTTTGGATTCTACGGACAAGAGGTTGCTTTTATTGACAGAATTACAAAGGCCGGCTATAAGCAATATTGGAGAACGGATGTTTTTATTCATCATGAACATTCAGCAAGTGCAAAAGCTGCTCAGGCCAGAGGGGAAATGGATGAAGAGGCCGAGAGGAAAAAGGGAAATTTAAAAATTAAAGGACTAAGGGGAGATTTATGACAATTAAAATAGTAGACGCAGGTAGACGCAAAGCACCTACTTCAGGATATGGTTTAATGTCTGAACAGTTTGGTGAGAGATTAAAGGCTTACGGGCATGATATCCACTATTTTGACCAAGACCCTACTAAAAAAGCCGATATGTGGTTATGGATTAGACCTCCGCACTACGCAAAAGAGAAGTATTTTGACGAAACCAATTTTAACGTATTCTTTACTATGCACGAAAAGGAGACATTTGAAGGTTGGAAGAAAGATTGGCCAGAAACATTAAACAAGTGCAATGCGATTATCACACCAACAGAATGGAATAAGGGTGTGTTTAGTAGAGAGGGTGTAACCGTACCGATATACGTATGTCCATTAGGAGTAAATACTAAAATATTTAAAGGATATAAAAATCGTAGGTTTGCCATGATGTCTGCCTATGATGGTCTTGGTAGTAACGGGTCTCGAGAGAATTGGAAAGAGAACATAGAAACATATTATGAAACCTTTTATGACAACTATAACGCCGATGTTGTTTATACACAGAAGAGTTGGAGAGTTGATCACTACGCGTGGGTGGGGTGGAGAGATAAGTTGATTGGGGAAAAGGGATATGATCGTGCCAAATTGCCAGAGGTTCAGGTGATGGAGATAGATTTGGTGCCACAGGATTTTAACCTATTGTATGCCAAACACCACGTATTTGTTAAAAATAGTAGAGGTGAGGGTTGGAGCCTACCAACATTAGAGGCCTTGTCTTGTGGGTTGAGGATAATATCACAACACACGCCGGCAATGGTATTCTTGAATGACATAAATACCGATTTCTTTAATAATAAAAACGAGTTAAAAGATAAAATGTGGGAGAATTACCGACGATGGAGAAAAATTAGGGTCGCTGTTGACCAATGGTCATGGAGAGAATCTGCTAAAAAATTAGCAATTATAATAGACAATGTTAAAACTTGAGATAGGTACGGGGCTAAACCCACAAAAGGAAGGCTGGATTCACCAAGACATCCGTAAGCTGGAGGGAATAGATTTGGTTTGTGACGCTAAGAAGTTACCCTACAAAGATGGAGAGCTAGAAGATATATTTTCTTCTCATGTGATAGAACACTTTAGCTGGAGGATTGTTGAAGATGTCTTAGTTGAATGGCTGAGAGTTCTTAAAAAAGGTGGACGACTAGAAATGATATTACCCGACTTCTTTAGACTCTGGGAGAACTTGGTAACTCAAAGAGACCTACCAAAGAGTGAGAAGTGGCGTGGTGGACCTGTTGACAGTGCCTTTGTGGCTTACGTTACCGGTGGAGGTCAAGACTACCCCGAGAACACACACATCGCCCATTACACCGCAGACTGGTATATAAAAACATTAGAGGAATTAGGGTGTGACGTGGAGGCAAGATACCATGGTAAAGACCATCCAAGTCCTTCCATTAGAGTCATAGCTATAAAGAAATGAAATATACACAACTACTCTCATACTTCAAACAACCGAAGATACTAAAAAAGACCTTACATATCTGGGCGAATCAAACCTTTCCTAAAGAGGACTATGAAGTGATTGTCTTAGATGGCGGTAATGACCCTGAGGGTATCGCAGTGGCTAAGGAGTGTAAAAAATTATATCCCAAACTAAACCTGAGATACTTTGTTTATGAGGGTGATGTGAACTGGAAATGCCCTGTACACGCATGGAACATAGGATTCAAACAGGCAAAAGGAGATATCATAGGAGCTACAATGGAGGATAGGTTGACTTCCTTTGATGCGATAGAGGCTCTGTACAGACCCCACACTAGGGAGAAGGACATATTCTGCACTGTTCTACCATATCTAACTGAAGGAACACTAGAGAACAATCCTATTGAGTCAGTTGATTGGAGAAGTAACCCTAAACTACTATGGTCAATAGCCAAACCTACAACAATCGCCACTAAGGAGAAGGCTGAAAACGAGACCATCTTCTATTCCCTCCCAAGAGAGACCATCTTGAAGCTAAAAGGATTTGACGAGAGATGGAGAGATTATGGCTACTGGATGTTAAGTCTAAGAAAGAGATTTATAGACTATGGATTAAAACCCCACGAGGTGAGTTGGGTTCCTTGTGTTCATCACCACCACGCCAGACATGGAACAATGGAGGCACACCTTTACGATGGTGAGGCTAGGAGAGCACAATGGGACATGATTAAGAAAGCTAATAACAATACTCCTTACGCTAACACAGGTATAACCTGGGGTGAGATGGAAGGGGATAGAGAAATAGAATTATGAGGACTAAAAACATAAACAATCAAGGACACTGGAACACTAAATGGTTAGAGGAGGGCAAAGATACGTGGAGGAAGTACCCTCAGTTATTTGATGCTGTGATTGACTTTATTAGAGACGGCTCAAAACTAATTGACTTAGGCTGTGGGAACGGCTGGTTACTGGAGAGGATAAAGAATGAGAAGAAAGACATGGAGCTTGTGGGGTTAGACATATCTACCTCAGCCATCATGCAACTGAAGGAGTTCTGGGGGATTGATGGATTCGTTTCAACTTTACCAGAGATACCTCACCCAATACTATCGAACTACTTTGACTATGTGGTTATGAGTGAGATCGTTGAACACGTTGTAGACACAAAGGGGTTAATGAACAACGCTTACAGGGTTTGTAAGCCAGGAGGATACTTAATCGTACTCGTTCCAGCAGACCACAGTAAGAAGTATAAGAAGTTCATAGCGGAAATGGATAGCGAACATGAGCATTGGTTTGACAAAAAGAAGTTAGGGAAACTATTCAAGGGAAAAGTAACCATAAGTAAGATAATAAACACCAATACGAGAAACGGAGTTGAATCTACTGGAGAATACTATTTAGCTATTAGCCAAAAATGAAGGTAGCCTTATTAACTGTTCTACGCAACGACTTGCTTGAACACTTCAAATACGCCAAAGAGGCAGGGATGGATATTGATGTGTTCACCAAGGGCTCAGAACCAACAGACACTTCTCAGAGCAGAGCATTCATATCTAACAACAATCTTAATGAAGTCGTTTATCGAAGCGAGGCCACCTTGTTAAATAGTTTGAAAGAGTATGATGTTATAAGTATTTATGAATTTTATGGTCCAGTTCAGAAAATAATTATGGAACATTTCAACAACTCTGTGCCAGAGATTGCTTGGAACATTCCCACTTACGGTTTTCTCTGGGGCAAACAGGATTGGGCAAGTGAGTGTTTAACCTTGGCGAAAGAGAAAGTTAAATCATTTGTTGCCAGAAGCCAATCGGTTTATGATTGTCTTACTCAAGAGGGTATAGATAAAGACAAAATATCCTTGTTGCACGGTGGTTGTGATACTGACAGGTTTAAACCAAGAGAAAAGACTCGCTTCAAGGATAAGAAGGTTTTACTTTTTGTTGGTAGGGTTCAAGAACAAAAGGGTATCTTTGAAATATTTCACACGTTCAAGAGAGCTAACTTAAAGGACTGGGTGCTCGTGTATGTAGGTGGAGTACACCCCACCAAACCCTGGGACAAGAAGATATTACAGAAGTGGATAGCTAAGGAAGGATTAACCGACAAGGTATTCTTCATAGATGCAGTTCCTCAACCTGAGGTACACAAGATCTTTAACCTCGGTGACGTATTCATTACCCTGCCCAACTCTGACTTTAAGTTTGTTGAACAGATAGGTTTAACTACACCACAGGCGTTAGCCTCTGGACTACCAGTTATTACTTATAATTACGGCGGACAGGCTGACTTCGTAGATGAGTCATGTGGCTTTAAGGTGAACTTCAAAGGATATCCTGAAGCGGCTAAGGCACTCATTAAACTTGACGACGATTCCTTAAGAAACAAAATGTCAATAGCGGCTAGAGAAAAAGCTGTTAAAGAGTATGGTATGAGGAAATATGCACGAGACATAAAGAAGGCTTATCAGTTGGCAATTAACAATGAATAAAATAGCAGTTTATACGTGTGTTACGGGAGGGTACGACAGTATTAAAGAAGACCACCTTTTTGAAGATGGAGTAGATTACCATTTCTATACAGAAAAGGACACGCTATCAAAAGATGGTTGGTGGGAGTATAGACATGCTAAGCGATTATTTATAGACCCTCGTAGAGATGCAAGGAGATACAAAATATTATCTCATAGGTTTTTTCCTGAATATGACTATACCGTTTGGATAGATGGCTCTATTCAACTGGACGTGAAGGCAACCACACTAATCGACGAAATGGGGGATGCGGACATGTTGACATTTAGACACCCAGAAAGAACAACGGTTGCTGAAGAGGCAGAAGAGTGTATGACAATGAAACTAGACAATACACATACGATAGCCGAGCATGCCCTTAGAATGCACTCAGAAGGCTTTCCAGATGATGTTGGGCTATATGAGACCAAGTGTGTAGTGAGAAAGAATAATCCAACAATAGAATTGCTCAATAGGGAATGGTTTTACCAGATGGTTAATGGGTCATTAAGAGACCAACTTAGCCTGCCATACGCTGTGTGGTATTCTGGAGCTAAAGTAAAAACAATGGAACCTATAAGACATTCCACACCAGAGAGAAGAAACGATTGGTTTAAATTTTCAAAACACCCAGAAAGGACGGTATACAAATGAACAAAAAATCAATAACACTTGTTATTCCAACATATACCATCAGCGAAGACCTTGAGACAATGGCCTTAGCCTGCGTAGAATCACACAAAGATGTGGTAGAAAAAGTTATTATTAGTGAGGATGGTGGTAGATATAGTAAAAAACTCAGAGAGGTTTCGGATATTTACATTTATTCAAGGGAAAATACCGGATTTACAAAAAATGTCAACCGCGGCTGGGTCTTATCAGATACTGATTTTACAATAATAGCCAATTCAGATACAATGCTCGAGTCTGGAAACCTAGTTGATATGTGCACTGAACACGTAACCACACCGGAAGTGTCTAATCAAAAGAATAAACCGGCCATGGGATGTTATTTTATGGTTCCCAGAGCAATTAAGCGTGAGTTTGGAAAACTAGACGAGACTTTAAAATATTTTGCTTCTGATGATGACTATTTTAAGAGGGTTAAAGAGCTTCTTAGGGTTGAAGGTAGAGTTAAAATATATCACCACAAAAGAAGCACCATAAATTCAATGGAAAATGACATGAAAGAAGAAGCTCTGTTGGATTCCCAGACATATCGTGGTATAATAACAAAAGATTATCCAGAAAGAATTAATTGGAAATAAAATGATTGAATTAACAATTTCGTGCGAAGACAATCCTATAACATATAACAAAAAAAACTATCTTATGCGTGCGGCTAAACGCTTAGGAATAGTGGTTCATGATTACAAAACGCCAGAATCTCCTCAAGACCATGTTTTAAACATAGAACCATTTTCTATTTTTTATACAGGTAATAAAACCACTATGGTTTGGGAGATTGACCTACTTATGGACAGAGCTGAAACGAATCCATCCACTTGGGCCACCTGTGATATAGTGCTATTAGCATCTTCCAACACATCTTCTCGATTGAATGCTTTTCCTGGCAAAAAAATAGTATTTCAACAAGCGTGTGATCCAGATTTACACCGAAGAATTCCCGAAATTGAACAAAAGTACGACTTTGTTTTTGCAGGTTCTCTTGGACTCGGTGTTTATACTGAAAGGCAACGATGTCTTGATTTGATGAAAACCGAATTTAGTTTTAACGACTGCGGAAAGAATCACAAGCCAAATGTATATGTTGAAAAAATAAATGAAGCCAGGGTTCAATGGATTCGTTCTGGTAAGACCCATATTGGCGACAGCCAAGTTGCACAGAGATTTTTTGAATGTCTTGCAATAGGGCCTGTGTTAAAAGATTATCATCCAGACCTTGAACTTACTGGTTTGGTGGAAGGGACAGATTACTTATCATATAAAGATGATGAGGAAATGCTTGACAAAATGCACATGTTAATAGATAATCCAGAGATAGCAGAGCAGATTGCCATAAATGGCAGGAAGAAGGCATTGTTGCACCATACTTACGACCATCGTCTTGTCAGCATATTAAATTTAATTAAAGAGCATGAGTAATCTACTAATTTCTACACATTCAGATGACGAAGTTTTATTTTGTTCTTATATTATTCTTAGAAATAAGCCCATAAAGGTTGTTGTTTGTACTGACGGTATTCTCCACAAAGAAAGATTTGATATAGACCCAGAAACAAGGCGCCAAGAAAGTAGAGATGCTTGTAAAATACTTGGGTGTGAAGTTGATTTCCTTGGACTACCAGACAAAAGACTTGTTATGAAAGACCTAGAAAAAAAACTTCGTAAATACGAACCAGACATGGTATTTGCACCAGCCGTAGAGGGAGGACATCGTCAACATGATGCCGTAAGTGAAGTGGCAACAAAGATATGGGGTAAAAAGGTTGTATACTATTCTACTTACACCAAACAAAGACTTTTTCCCGATGGAGACGTCGGTTTAGTGCCCTCTGTTGAAGAGTGGAAGCTGAAAGATCAGGCCATGAATTGTTATAAATCCCAACACGGGATAAACAAACCACATTTTGATGCGGTTGTTGGCAAGCCAGAGTATATAAACTATATAAAGGTTTAGTATGATAGTCTGTATGTAGTGAAATATAAAAAGGTGATATTGCAAATGATGTTTGGGACCCCCTTCGATTGGGTTGATAAGTATTTCGACAACTTTGAGATGTTAGCACCATATGGCTGGACACTTAAGGTGTTTACGCCCCATGCCATCGGTGGAAGGAAGAATGTGCACATTATAGACATGACCATAGAAGAATTTGACGAAAGAGTTAAGGAAAAAACAGGTGTAAAACCAGGAAACTATATAGACATATATGCTCCACACAAACTTACAAGTGACTATTACCCAGCTTATGGGTTAATTATGGAAGACCATGTCGAGGGATTCGACTTCTGGGGACACACAAATTGGGATGTTGTGTTTGGGAGGCTAGACCATTTTTTAACAGATGAGTATTTGGAGGACTGTGATGTCTTTGCGGATGAAGACAATGAACTTAATGGGACATTTTCCATATACCGCAACTGTGACGAAGTGAACAGCCTATTTAAAAAGGTTCCAGGATGGGAAAAAGTGTTTAAAGTACACAAACTCTTTGGATTTGATGAACTTATTATGGGACCATGGATGGCTACGCAGAAACATGTAAGATTTAAGTATCCTCCACACTATCCGTGGCATGGACATGACAGACTACCCTTAGAGTTTGAGCAAAAAGACGATGGTTCACTTTATCAAGTAGCTATAGACAAGGTTACGGGCAGGCGTATGGGGAAAGAAATAATGTTTTATCATTTTAGTCACACTAAGGAATATCCTATATGAAAAGATATAAAGGCAAAAAGGTTTGTATTCTAGGTAGACATGGTTTTATTGGCTCAGCTATTGAAAAGAAATTAAAGAAACTAGGAGCGGCAACCACTTCTACCCCAACAAAAGACTGCGATTTTATTTTCGCGTTCGCTTCACCAACTCATCTTCCTTTTGAAAAAAATCCTGCCTATCATGCTTATACTGTTATGGCATCATTTGAGTATTTATTTCGATTTTGCTTACTAAATGATATTAAATTAGTCTGGCCATCAAGCGCTTTGGTGTATGAAAAAGATACAGAGTTTGCTAGATTTAAAAAAGGATTGGAGGAGTTGCAAACAAAACACTTCCCCGAAAATCTTGGACTAAGAATTTTCCCTATTTATGGTGAGACAGAAGGTGACAGGGGACATCCCACAGCTATTTACCAGTGGTGTGAATCCATGAAGAAGGGGGAATCTCCTATAGTATATGGTGATGGAGAGCAAAAAAGAGATTTTATACACATTGATGATGTTGTTGATAATGTGTTAAAATATGCTATAGACGGTACGACTGGGATAAAGGATATTGGTTCTGGAAATCTAGTTAGCTTTAATGAAATTATTAAACACATAAACAAAGAACTCAGAACAGAAATAAAACCTAAATATGTTGATGCTCCAAAAGGGTATGCCGCTGGTATTTTTTCAAAAGATCCAGTTGAGATTAAGGTTGGAATTAAAAGGGGAATTAAAAAAATGGTAGAAAGTGATTGTATGGTAAACATAAGTGGTTTTCAATTTGAAACAAGATATAACTCTAGCGACCTGGGAATAATTCGTTCGGTGTTTAGAGATAATGTATATAGGATGCCAGGATACATGAAGGAAATGACGGTGATAGATATTGGCGCTCAGATAGGGTCAGCTTCTCTCTTGGCTGCCAGCAGAGGTGCAATTGTTTATGCATATGAACCGTTTTCCGAAAGTTATAAGTTGTTAGTTGAAAACATTAACCGCAATGGGTATGGGGATAAAATTATTCCTTTTAATAAAGCTGTAGGAACACCAGGAAAGAGAAAACTGTATATACATGAAACCAATACCGGCTCTAACAGTCTTGATTTAATCTTACCAGACTTTGATGAAGAACATTATGAAGAGGTTGAAACCGTAACCCTTAAGTCAATCATGGAAGATAACAAGATAGACCACTGCGATTTCCTTAAAATGGACTGCGAGGGTGGAGAAAAAGAGATTGTACCAGAGATTTTAAATGGATTGCACGAAAAAATAGATACGATTGCGGCAGAGTTCCACATCAATATGTCTAAAGGACAAACCTTAGATTATGACGAAACTGAAAAAGAATTAATGAGGAACCTGGACAAGATTTATAAACGGACTGAATTGTCTGATAGTGAATTCTTATGGACAAAATGAGTGGTATAAAATTTATAGGAATTGGGACTGGGAGCTGCGGTTCATCATCTTTTGCGGAGATGATTAAAAATTGTGGCATAGAATGTGTTCACGAGGGAAAAATGGATAGTTTCTTACCATGGGGATACAGCAAGGAAAAGATAGTTAACAAGTTAAAAGTTTTTAAAGAAAAGGACAGTTATGGGGAAGTTGGCTTGTTTTTCCTTCCATATGTGACTACTTTTTTGGCGGAAATTCCAGATATCAAGGTTCTTTGTTTAAAAAGGGATAGGTCAAAAACTATTAGAACAATGGCTCATACATCCTTACGAAGTAATCCATTTTCTTTAAATTATGAAAATGTGTGGGAAAAAAGTGGGCTGGGTTGGGATTTGTCTTATCCCAAATATTCATTCTCAGATGAAAAAACTATTGAGGAAGTTGCTGGAGAATTTTATGATTCATATTATTATAAGTCTAGTATACTAGAGAGACTTTTCCCAGGCAGGGTTAAAATTTTTGATATTGAAAAAATTAACACCAACAGAGGTCAGGATGAAATATATAACTTTATTGGTATTCCAAAAGAGAATAGAAACTATAAAAAGTTTGTTAAAAATGTCCATTTTGCCAAATGAAAGTAACAGCCTGTCTACTATCATATAAGAGGCGGGAGAATATGGGCAAAATTGTAACCCACCTACTTCAACAGTCGTTCATTGACGAGATTTTGGTTAAAAATAACCTATATGGAGACAACAATATTAGTTTTGGTAGATACGAAATGGCAGCTCTAGCAAGTAATGA
>Ga0207997_1000179_pt1 | contig 30438 bp, 43 predicted proteins | sample AntAceMetag02UKN_FD_184777 | JGI IMG/M metagenome (GOLD analysis project Ga0207997, IMG submission 184777) | Saline lake microbial communities from Ace Lake, Antarctica - Antarctic Ace Lake Metagenome 02UKN (SPAdes) (version 2) | ecosystem: Environmental > Aquatic > Non-marine Saline and... | reverse complement strand
CGTTTTTTTCTTGAAGCATTTCTGGCTAAGGCACGTCCCTTTTAGGTTGGCTCCGGTTTCATCAAGTATGCACTGTTGCCCTCCGTTTTTCGGGCAATTTTTACAAGCGGTTACATCAAACAATGCCTCCTCCAAATCTGACGTGCATCCAAATCTGTACCCTCCTTCAAGGCTTCCTGAAAATTCTGAAACGCTTTGCTTGTGTTTGAGTATTTCTGTAAGCTGCTTGGTTTGCTTATCTATATCCAGCCTTGAAAGCAACACTGCATGGCCCAACCTTATTTTCCCAGATTCCAATTCTTTCTGGGCACGCGGTATTAATTGCAGCAGGGCAAGTTTGCGTGTTATGTAGCCCTCGGTTTTTCCAATTTCCCCTGCAAGCTGTTTTAGGGTTTTTTTGCTTTTCTTCATGTAGTTCTGGTATGCCCTGGCTTCTTCCATCTGTGTAAGATCCTTGCGCTGCACGTTTTCAACCATGGCAACTGCAAAGACATTGTTTGTTGAGTGCACCACAACCGGAACCGTTTTCAGGCCCGCGGCTTTTGCTGCTGCAAGCCTTCTGTGCCCAGCAATTAAGTTGTGTTTTTCATCAACTACAAGCGGCTCTATTATTCCATGAGTTAGAATGCTCATAGTGAGCTCTCCAACGTCCAGTTCGCTTGTCCTCGGGTTTCCCACAATTCCAATCTTTTCAATTTCCATTTCGTTATTCATTCATTTCACCTGGTTTTAAGTATGCTCTTCGTTTTCTGCACTGGCATTCTGGGCAGCACAGAAAATTCATTGGGTACCTTGTTTTGCAGTTCATGCAATAAACCTGTCCTTCGTGGGGGTGTTTCTTTTCAGCTTTCATGCGCTCACCATTGTATCATATGCTTTCTTGCAGGGGTTGCATAATCTCCGAGTTCCCTTCATGTGCACAAAGGGGGTTTTGCAACGTTGGCACGGAACTTTATGCCTTCTGGTTTTTCTTAGGCTCATGCTTCTGCTCATAGTTCCCCTCCAAAATCATCAGCCGCAGTTCCAATAAAAACCACATACTTCGCATACATGCTCACGAGTTCAAGCAATTCTTCTTTTTTATAATTGAGTAAACAATCATCAAATATAACCGTCCTGAGTGTTCTTCCAAGTGTGGACCTCTTTAGTTCATCGACACACATTATTAACTGGCGTTTGCATGGAATCACCTTGGTCCTTAATTCAATCGTTTCCATCTGTGTGGGGCAAACCACAATGCAGTCCGCTTTATCGTGTAATCTTCCAACCGCCCATGCGGTTTTACCTATTCTCCTGGGGCACCAATAGTTCAATATTTTTTCAATCATAGTTTCACTCCTGGGTATTTCCATCTGTTTACAAAGTGATCTTCCCAGCCATGGGAAATTAAGTATTTTCTAAAGAACGTTACAAAATCCTTGTTGGTTTCAAACCCATCGTCTTTTGCAAACGGGTCCAACACCTCATCGTGAGCCCAAATAACAAACGGTTTTGAGCCTGAGTGGTTTGGGAGCAAATCAATTGCAACCCCGTATTCATTAAACGCAAATTTTCCATTTTCATCAACAACCTGCTGTTCCCATTTTGCAAGCCTTATTCTTCTGTTTCCAATACACCTGGTTTCCAAAAGTTTTCTTGGGTACTTCGTAAAATGCGTATCATGTACCATTCTGTTATTTACATCATCTATTTCACAGAAGCAATGCCCGATATATTTCCCTTGTTCTATCAAACCTTCGCTCTTTTCTCTGAAGCACTTTGTACAATACAATCCTTTCTTCATGGCCCGCCAGGTTGCCCATAAGTGGAGCTTGCTGTATAAATTATATCTGCGCTTCCGGGTGGTTTGGGTTTTAGTGCCGTTCAGAATCTTGTTTGTCATGCCAAGTCGGGGGTCAAAATCAACACGCATTTATCTCACAGCTCCATGTACATTTTTTATTGCTGCACACATACACCGTTCCTCCCCCAAAAAGAAGATATGTGTGTAGTATGGACTTACATCTTGGGCACCTGTCCGGAACTCTTTTTGGAGGGCTCACCTAATCCCTCCCCATAACTACAATGCCCTCTGGTTCCTCAAATTTAGATTTCGCCTTAAACTTCAGGTTTTTGGGAAGTAGCATGAACAAGGGAGGTCCATTCTTCTCCGCTTTTATATCATCCCTGCCCAGTATGTATGCCTCCCTAACAAGCTGAGCTCTGCGTTTTGCATTCAAGCGCTTCCAGCCTTTTTTCTTCTTAATCAACTTTGTTATTTCAGTATCCAATAAAATCTGGTTTTTCGCTGCCAGGATAATCTCAAAGGAAAAAACTTCTTCAGGTATCATGCGCTTGCACCCAGAAGAGTTTGCTTAAACGGCCCGCAGTTTCTTTTCTTGTTTGTAAGCGCAAAATGCTCGTACAATGCTCCTATGTGTGAGCAGCTTGGCTTAGGGGCTCCAAGCGGGCTTTCCCGGTACTTTCTGAGCTTGGCATTGAACCCTTGGCAGTTGCAAACAAAGCCAAATTCCTTGCTTGTTACGAGCTTGTATGTGCGTGTGTTGTATCCCTTAATGGGCTTGCAGATATAGTGCTTTTCATTTGCATCGTATTCAATGCAACCAAATTCAATCAGCTTGCGTATTTTATCCTTCTGTGTTCTCTTCAGCTCTTGCGCGTGGTGCGAGTAAAATTGCACCGTGCTTTTTCTTATTCCATTCATTTAATGCACCTGTACCGAATGGGTATTTACTGCGACATTTATAAATCCCACCGTCGATTAGTGGAAGCTATTTGCAAGAGCTCGTTTCCACTATTATTTTTATTTTACACAACCTCCCATGTTTTTTTGTAGCTCCCTCCCCGCGTGTTTCCACTAATACTCTACTCTACTCTACTCTACTTCTAAGCTATGTAACTATGGTTACACTGGTTACAATAAATACAGACGTATGAATAGTGGCAATTATTTTTTTCCGCTATTCTACGCATTTACTTCTGAGGATTAGTGGCAATGATAGTGGCAATTCTGGGCGTTTATTCCTGCCACCACTGCCAAAAATTTCTTTGCTTAGAATCCCAGGGCGATTAGTGGAAATGCGGGGGGGGTCCCCCTTCACGACATAAACCTGTGGTAATCTGTTGGTCGGCAGATTGCCACTATTCCAACAAGCATCATGCTTTTCTTACCTGGCACTTGCCAGCATAAGAGCCCTTAGGAGTAAGAAGGCCAACGAAACCTTCCCTTTTGTTTCCTCCAGGGCTCCTTAGGCTCAATCCCCCAAGCGGGATTCGAACCCGCGCGCACCCGCCAGGTCGCTCTAACCTGAGAAGTTCACCACCTCCTCGCTGAGCTATTGGGGGATAAGGGAGTGCACCCTTAGGGTATCCTCTTGCTCATTACGTTTCCGCATGAGAATAACAGAGGATCCATAGGTGCTTGCTCCCCACGCGCCCGGCAGGAATCGAACCTGCATAGCCTTCTAAGATGTTGGAGGCTCAAAACTGTTGTAACCCCGCTCCATCAAAGCAGTGCTCCATACACCACAGGCGCAAATGCCCTTAGGATGAATAGCGACTATATACGCTTTCCGGGGTTTCCCTTCCGGAATCCATAGGCGTACTTAGGGGTGAGTTGGATTTAATCCCCAAGCATTTTTTCCCTTTCTTCCTTACTCATTTTAAAGTATGCAGTTAGGGCTTCATTAACCACGGCTCCAATGAAGTGTTTTTGTTCTTTGTGCATTTTTCTTCTGCCCACTTCACCAAGGAGTTTTTTGTAATTCTTGTCGCAGATTTCCGGGTGTATCATGGGCAACTTATTCACCCCACTTTTTGTACTGCTGCCAGTACGCTGGCCAGGTTTCTCTTATCTTGCGCGTGTTGAATAAATCCGCATGGCGCAGAGCTGCACCCAAGGCCTTTACAAAATTGCCTCCGTGCCTTTCCATGTTTTCCGCAACCTCAATACTCTCATCATAGAGAGCATCAACGTGCTTGTCAATTATTCTTTTTTCAGTTTCCGTAACCATATTCATCACAGCGGTGCGCTTATATCATCTGCTGAGCTCGCTGTTGCATCCACAGCGTCCTTTTCAGCCTTCTTCTCGGCTATTGCCTTACCAAGGGGTTTGCCTTCTCCCATGCCCCTGTAAACCCATTTCTCGCAGCTCTCAGCCATCTCAAAGAACAGTTTTTTTACTGTTTCATCTTTGGCTGCATCTACGAGAGTTTTTGGGCTTGCCACAGCAATTGTTGCAAACCAGGAATTTGCCTGGGTAAGCGAGTTCTGCCTCACTATTCTCCTGTCCTTCGCACCCCAATCCACACCTTTTTCCTCTTTTTGTTGAGAGGGTGGGCTTCCAGTGCTTCCGGTGCTTTCAGCTGCGGGAATTTCCTTCAGGAGTTCCTTGTATTTTTCCATGGACACTTCGGTTATTTTGTACGGGCCTTCATTGGATTCCCTTACGAGATTATGGAAGAATTTACCTGGCTCGCTTCCCATGGGTTTATGCTGCACCTCAAATTCGTAGGCGTGTTCCACAATCAATTCGGGAAGATTTGGCTCGAATCCAGATACTCTTGATTCATACCGCTTTCCAGGGATCTCAAACACATAAACCGTCCTCTTAGCCTCTTGGCTAATACCTTTCAATAACCCGATTAGGGTTTCGTATTTTATTTCTGACATAGTTTCTCCTCTTTGTAAATTTCATATTCTTTGAGATGCTTGCACATAAATCCTTTCTGTCTGTATCCGTTGAAATAGAAGCCCTTGCACGTGCACGTCTTTTTTTTTGATTGAATCTCCAGCTTGTAAATTTCATGCCCTGATTTGCACGCAACTTCACCGTTTCCCATTTCAGTAAATTCCACTTGGACACCCCATAGTGAAATAAAGCTCTATTGTATAGCAAAGCACAACCATTCCGCATGCAATGGCTACTATTCCCAATAACATTTGTGTTTCTTCCCTCATTCAATCACCCCCTCCTTGCTCCGTACTTTCTTAGTGGCTGTGTATATCTTGTTCACAAGGAATTGTAAGGCGTTGTGTGCTTCAGAATCCAAATCCCCATTAAGAGCCCTCTCCAGGTAAATCATAATCAATTGTGTTTGAAGCGGAGTGAGGGTAATACTTATTTTTCTCCACAGGGGTTTCTCTACTTCTTTCGATTCCATTTAGTTCACCATGTATCCACAATCCTTGCATTCCGAGCTTTCCCATTCCTGGCCGTGTTCTTCAGAATAGGTATAGCTCTGGGAGATATTTTCACTTCCACATTCAGGGCACTTGATTTTTTTTGGGTCGTCCATTCAATCACCACGTTTCCCGGAAAGCAGCGTAAGGCGTTGGAGCCTTAATCAGTGCTGCTTCCGTTCGGGCCTGGTAAAATTACTTGCGCAAATCACTTCCAATTGTTGCAGTAACTTTTTCTTTTACCTCAACAAAATCCAAGCCTTCCACAACCGCAATTTTCTTGAATGCCGGCTCATCAAGTTTAAGAGCAACCTTGTGTTCAATGGCCCAGTTTAGAGCCTGAGGTTTATCATACTCAAAAACTTTCATGGTTCTTATTCCAATTCCACTCAGCTTGGTTTTATCCTTGGTTATATCATAGTGGTGCATTCTTTGCCCCTTTACAATTTCCTCTTGCTCCAGGACCATTGCCTTAACTTCAGCAATGTCCTCAAAAAGGTTTGCGTTTTCCTCATTAAATATGGTTTTTAGTTCGGAGAGCTTTTCTTGAAGAGCCCTCTCGTTTTCCCTAACCGTTATGAGTTTTTCCACTCCTTCTCCAACCATAGTTTCCAATTCTTTTTCATTCATTTTTTCACGCTCCATTTCTTTTCTTTTGGCAGTTTAGTTGCCTCCCTGGTAAGTGGTTTGCCACCCGTTCTTATTTCCAAGCTCGAGTACAGCTTTTCTTGCCCATTCGTCCATTCCCCAATTCTCCATTTGTTCAATGGCGGTGTCCTTATCTGGAAGGTATATGTAACCAGAAGCACCATCAATTCCAAAGAAGGATAATATTTCCTCCCACATTTTCCAGTTATCAATATCCTCCGGAGCCTCATCGGGAATCTCCGGAAAATACTGTATTGCTTCGTATGAAACTTTGTATATGTTCAATCCCATTTACACATCCCCCGTGGCAGCCTTTAGAATGCGCTTCACTTTCTCGGAATCGTAAATAAACACATACCCTTCTCCCTTGCGCACAGCATCTTTTATCAAGCCCTGCCTGCACACTTCACCCTTGAGCACTCTTCCAAGCGTTCTGTTATGCTCCTCTACTTCCCAAAGGGCATCTACACCAGCCTCAAGGTCAAGTTTTCTTGCTTCAGCAAGCTCCGCTTCTAAGCGAATGTTTGCTGCCTCGCAAGCCCCAAGTTTTTCTTTGAGGTCTGCTACATTCTCCGCTAATTCTTCTACGTTTATTTTTCCTATTTTTTCACACATTTCCAACGCCTCTGTACTATTACTTATTATGATACAATGTCCTTATAAAGCTATGTATATTCTTAACTTTTTAAGAAAATAAGAAAATAAGGAAAAATAGAGTATTAAGGGGCTATTTCATTTCAGAGATTTTCTTGTGGGCCAGTTTTTTTTCAGTAACAATTGCAGCCTTAATTTCCTTGAGTACCCCTTGCAATTCCTTCACAGATTTTGTATTCTGTTTTATGGCTTTTCTGTGTTCAGTATTTCCAGCATGCAATTCAGCTATCCTTTCCCGAGTTGTTTCCCCAAACGCAACAAGCCCTTCTAAATCAAGGGTACCAATCTCTTCCGGTTTTTCTTCATTTATTTCATCCATGGTTTCCACCAAAGGGAGTATTCAATTGAGATTTATAAAACTATGCTTGCCGCAACTCGAGCTCTGTTTTTCAACACAGCTTGAAAAGTGCAGCAAGAAAAGAAATTGCTTTTGCAACCAATACAAATAAACCCGCTCCGGCTCCGGCTCTGATTATTTGGGGGGTTTGCGGATTTGCCTGGATGGTTTCAAGTATTTCACTTAACATTTTTTCTCCCTTCCCAAAGGAACCCTACAAGAGCGCCCATTATTCCATGGAGGAGCATTGGGGTTTCATAGTCCAGGAGGTAAATATCTGCAATTACGCTGGCAGCGTACAAGAGGGTAATTATAAGAGCTATTATTCTTCCCTCTTGCCCAGGTCTAAGATGCTCAATCTTTTCCCTGGCAAACCAGCCTAAGCAGCCTCCTAAGACTAAACCGCCAGCAAAGCAGAGTAGCCCCAATGCAATGTGCTCCATCAACGTGCCTCGTAGTTCTCCTTCACAACCTCTGCTGTGTTCCCAAGGAATTTCAACAGCTTAGTTCCTGCTGCACCCACACCGGCCATTGCAGCCAGATTAATGAGTACGTCAATATGTATATCGAAATACAATAGCAGCACTCCTGCTATTCCTCCAAGCACGGTTGTACCCATAAATGCAGGTACGGAAAACACCGGCTCCTTCTTTTTGTTTTTTGCAGCTTTGGCTCGGGCATCAAAATACCCAACCGCAGCATAGGCTCCTGCTCCGCATAAACCAAACGCAAAGCTAAGCAAGAGCCCTATCATGTCGATTCCTTCCAACATATTAATCACTCGTCAATTGCCCGTATAAGGAACGGGAAACCTTGATACAAAAACCATGCTTGTTCTGTGTCCACCCGAACCCTCTTTCCTCCAACCCTTAGGTCCATCCTGTCAGAATGGAACACAATTTTGGGTTTAAGGATCTCCACCAGGCGCAGGAATTTCTTCTCGCCTTCTTCATCAAATCCGTTGATGATGGAAGCATGAGCTGTTGTTTCAGGCAAAATAATATTTACCTCCTCAAGCTTCACTTCTCTTTCTTTCAGGGTTTTAATCATATCTACTTTTCCCATGTTTACACCTTTTTACCATCAGTTTTTTTTGCCTTTTTTATTTTGTGTTTTCCAAGAAACTCCTTGAATTCATCAGGGGAATTTTCCTCCTTTGCTTTCGCAACAGCATTTGCATGTTCAAGCTGCTTTTCAATATAATCCTCAATGTGGGGTTTCCAGGCATTGTCAATAAGCATGTTCTTCCCAAGGTTCATCTGTTGCTCCTCTATTTTTCCATCCGGAAGCGCAAAGTTGAATTCTACGTGCAGCCAATTGGGGCAGTTCTCAATTTTGGTTATGTTGTATTCCATGTCTTCACCTCATAGTTCTTGCGCAAGATACGTAATCTTCAGCTCAACTTTTAACCTTGCAATGCTTGTGGTTGGAAAGTATTCCAGGTATTGCCAACCTAATCCTCCGGTTCTTATGGCCGCAGTAATATCAACTTCTGAACTTGCGTACCCAACATCTCCTGCATTGCTTGCTACATTAGCCCCGTTTAAATCAACATCAAGCGTAAGCGAGCCTTCCCCCCCGGGTTCATAAACATCTGGGTCCAGGGCATTTGTATGGGTTGGGTTCACAATATTAGCTGTTCCTGTCCCTGAAGCTCCTGCAAGGTTTGCAGAAGCGTTTCCGGAAGAAATTGCAGCGATGTCGTGAGCATGGGATTTAACCGAGTGCATGTAAGCCGTCCAGTATTTCGTTCCGCTTCCATCGAAATCAACCTGGAGCGTAGCTGTTTCTGTTCCGGTTTCATCAGTGTGCCTTGAGGGGAATTGTATGTAGCAAGTTGCATGGCCTCCCGTAATTGTTACTGAGCCTCCATGGTCGTGTTGCTGCCTTATAGGCTCAAAAAATACTCCTCCGGAATCAGGGAAGTAATCGCTTCCAACCTCTATTCTTACATGGAAATCTGTATCCACAACTGGCCCTGGAATGTATGCAGTAATGCTTCCGGCCACGTATCCATCTACTTGGGGGTCGAAATCAACACTGCCCACATCAACCCAAGTATTATCGAGCCCCGTGCTTCCATCGTTATCCCAATCATCATCCAGAGCTCCTTTTGTTAGGGAAGTCCATTGGTGCTGGCCCGCAACCAATGTGGTTATGGAATGCAAGTGTCCGGAATCCGCGTATGTTCCGAGCGCATGAGCAGAGTGTCCGGAATCGCTTGTGTTCTGGGTTCCGTCCCCTGTATCAGAATCAACATCAAAAGAAAGGTCCACTCTTGAGTAAACCAAAATTGCAGAGAGTATGTCGGCTGTGCTCAATACTTCATCAGGAATTTCAAAATCAAACCTGCGGGGATCTCCTGGTGTTGAGTTTCCCATATCATCCACTGTAATGGTTTTTATTGAGCCTTGGGAAGAGCTTCCTGTTGCGGCTGCAAGGTTCTGGTTCTTTTTCCAAAAGTCCTCAACCCGGGATTTTTGGAGTTTGGAATCATTGTTCACTAATTCATAGCTTACTGCATCATTGTTTCCAACAAGGTTGCGCCTTAGTTTCATTACCCTAAAGAGGTTTGTGCCTCTTTTGGCATCAGTTACATTCACCGCATCGCCAATTTGTATCTTGGCAGTTAAATCATCAGAAACTATTGTGCAGTTCACAAAGGTGGGGTTTAGCAAAGCACCGAGATTGTCAGCCACCTGGGTTGCCTGAGTAGTGCTGGAAATAGAGGGGTCTATGAATATTCTGGTTTTGTTCAATGCTGCATCAGTATTGTCATAGCTTCCATGTGTCCAGGTTCCTTCTATTTGGGAAGAGCCTGTGCCTCTTCCAAGCACAACTATTTTGTAAACCCCTCCGGTTTCCCCATCATTTTCCCAGTTGGTTATTTTGCAATTATAATCTGTGTTGAAATTATATACGGCTGCGGCGCTTCCAATTCTGGCCCGCAAATCCAGGGTTTTATCAATTTGCACTTTCCAATCGTAATTCGCATAATCCTTGAGGAATTCTACGCCTCCTTTTACGGTTTTGTTTTCAAAGCGTATGTCTATGTCCCCAAAATTGTCAATGGTTCCTGCACTGATTCCGGTATTGGTTAAAATATCTCCTGCAATATCATTGAAAGCAACTGAATCATAAACAACCCGGAACCCGCTGCTTAAATAAGCATCTTCCAGAGCAGTATTCACCACGTTTATGTGGGTGTTTTGGAGGAGCACTGCGTAATCAACTCCCTTGAGTGTAAGGCATTTGTCTATGCTGGAATACTTTGCAAGCTTTACGTATCCATAAAGGCTGTTTTCCCAGGCATCCGTTTTTATTTCCGTTCCTTCTTTGAGGTTCGCCATTTCAGCATCAGTTGGATCAGGAATTACAATCTCAAAGGTTCCGAGCTCATTAAGCTGTTCTTCGAATCGGGCTTTGGTGAATTTCTCAAGTGGATAATCGGCTCCTCCGCTTACATATTTCACTTGCCAGCCAGTAACCATTATCCCCACCTTCTACTTTGCACCAGTACCTTGAAATTCGCACCTCCGGAACCTCCGGTGAAAGTGCAGGTCATTGTTTTTCCGCTTACGCTTTCAGCTAAAATTATTCTGCTGCCTCCAACAAGCCCGGATTCAGCTCCGCTTACATAAGCATGTAGCCCATAGAGCCCACTGGTTTCGAGAATATCCTGGTAAATGGTAAGCGTAGCGCCACCTGCAAGGGATCCTGTCCAGGTTAAATCCGTTCCTCCATACGAAATTGTCAAAGCAGTTATTGCAGTTCCCGCTTCATTTACAATTTCAAAGGTTGGAAATACGTATGCGTTTCCAGTATTCGCAATTCCAGCCGTAGTTCTAACTGAAGCTCCTGCTGTGCTTTGGTAAGTGGTCACTCCATCTGTGTAAGTGAATGGATCTGCCCCATTAAAGTTTATAACGTATGCCCAGCCCAAGGGGTTTGTTGCAAACCTGTTCTTTTTCACTGAGCCGTTTCGCACCAGGTAATATTCTGTGGCGCTGAAATAAAGGCGCTGCATGAGGTTTGTTACTCTCCCATCTGCACCAACTGAAGATTTTGCAGCTTGTGCTATAAGGTTGTCAAAATGGGCCTGGGTATATATCACTCCGGTTATGGCAGTTGGAATTGCTTGCGTTCCTTGGTCAATTAAAAGAGGGTAATCAGAGTATGGCATTTGGCGCATCATAATCAGTTTTTGTATTTGCCTGTCCTCAACTGCCGGGTTAAAATTGGTGGGCCAGGTGAATCCAACAAGTGCAGCATAAGAGACTCCGGTTCCAAGTTTCCAGTTAGCCATTACCTCACCTGGTTCCTCCTCCGCCTCCAGTTACAACAACCTGGTCCCGCTTTTCCCCATCTTGGTCTATGATCTGTATCAATATGCTGGCTGTTCCTGCTGCTTGTATAATTGGATTAGTGTTCTTGAAATTCTCAGCTGCAATGTCTTCAGCTGACATCTCATTTAATCCCAGTATGCTTCCAAGTGCTTGCAATCCAGCCGTAATTCCGGAGCGATCCCATGATTCCTGTATGGCTGGGCCAGCAACATCTCCCAGTTGTTCTCCTATGCCCGCCACAGCAATTGTTCCTGCTGCTGCTGCTCCACCTATTTCTGGGCCAAGAGGTTCATAGAATTCTTCAATTGCCTTTTTCGTTCCTTCCGGAACAAGGTCTGCGAATGCTTCATGGGCAAGCCACAATCCAGCTATCAACAATAATATTGGTGCAGCTGGTCCGGAAACGAGTCCAAGCATTAACTGCCCTACTCCCGCCAACCCGGAATATAATAATCCACCCACTTTTACAACTGCTGCCACCCCAAGCAATCCCGCTGTGAGCTCCGCCGCCCAGGGGTTTTGTTCAAGGAAACCTGCAACACCCTCAATAACCCCTGCAAATTGTTCAAACGCCGGTGCAGCTGCTTTTCCAATTGCTTCTGCTAATCTAAATCCGGAAACCTCCAAGGATGCAAGCGAACCGGCAAGGGAAGGGGCTATTGCAGCGATTACTCCAAGAGCTCCTAATGCACCTATGCCCAAAGCCCCAAAAGACTGGGAAAGGCTATCTGTGGAATCCTGAAGGCGGTCTGTATCATGGAATAACCCTTTGGCTTTTTCACTTACCTGCCTAAGATTCTGACTAAGTGATGAGAATCCCGAACCCGCATTCAAACCCAATTTCAGTGTTGCCATGTCATTACCCTCTATTACCAAGAGCCTTCAGCATTTTGAAAAGGCTCTTCCATCTTTCCTGCTCTGCTTCCAGCAAAGCAGACTGGAACGTTATTATTGCCTTGGCTTCTCCGTACCCAAGATTTTCCATTTCCACAACTGAAACGCCCGCTCTCAAGAGCAAGCACATGGAATAAACCCGTTCTGTTTCATAGTTCATCCCGCGTGAGCCCTTCAAAGCGGATTTCAGTTTTTTGCAATATCTTCCTCCCCTTCTATTTCTGCCTCAATGGCTTTCGAAAGAATATTTTTTACTTTTGAGCTGAGGTTGGTTATGCAGTTATTGAATTGCTCTTTCGGAAATGGGTGGTCCACAATACAGGTAAGCAGTTTCTTTCTTGTGAATTCTGCTTGGTCAAACTGTATCTGCCCTGTGTTCGGAGTTATGGTCATGCAATCGCTCCTCAGTTTTTCAATAACTGTCCAGCCTGGAATGATTATCCCAAACGTTACTTTCCCATACGGGGTTTCAATCTCCACTTCCCGCTTGCGCGGTTCGTGAAGCAATGCCTCCCATGCTTGCTTCTTTTCTTCATTTTTTTCTGTCATATACACACACTCATTAAGGCACCACTTCGGTTGCTGTGCAGCCGAGTGCCCTTATTTGAATATCCTGTTCTGCAAGGTTTCCCTGCTCATAATTCCCTCTCCAACTATCCACATAAACATTCGAGTAGTTCATGTAAATGTACTCGCTTCCATTGGTGAAGTTTAAGCGCATTGTTGCAATTGCAGCTGGTGTTCCTGCACTTGGGGCCGTAGAACCGGTTCCTCCATCAAGGAATTTGTCCATCCAGTACCCATCAATAATTCTTGCCTTCATGTTTCCCAAAAATTCTCGTTCTTTGAAAACTCCTCTTCCAAGTCTGCTGCCTATTTCGTAATAGTTTTCAGCGTGGTTGAGTATATTCCATTCAACTGAAGGAACTTCTGCAATAGTGGAGCCCTGCGGGCTTTCAAGAGTTCCGTTCAGGAAATGGTAAACTGGGTCTGTGCTCGGAGAAACTGCTTGGTATGCGTTGCTTTTTCCCAGCGTTCTCGCAATGAAATTTGTTGTTGCAACAATCGGGTTCTTTTCCTCACATCTTATCTGGGCATTTTGGCACAGGCATCCGAGCAGTCTTTGGGCTTGATCTGTTGCTCCAAGTTCCTGGGCAACCTCATAAGTAAGCGTTGGTGGGGAATCCGCAACTGCATAAGCATAAGGGCTTGCCACGGTTCCTGCACCCGTTCTGGCCCCAAGCGTGTACTTCATAAAGTCCGCGTTCTGCACTTTGAATTCTACTCCAAGGGTGCCTTCGAGTATTCCGGCTTTTACTTGCAATGGGCTTCTGCCCCCACCTATGCCCCGAATGTAAACATTCGAGTTATTGAACGATGGGTCTATGCGGTTGATTATTCCGGGGAACGTAGTAACCGCAAGGCCCGAATCGTCGGCATAGGCTGCCTCTTCTGAATAAACTCCGTAGCTGCTCAAGTCCGTAAATATTGCCATATCAATCACCAAGTGTTGCATTAGTTTTTACCATTTCTACACTGAATACCCATCTCCACAATCTCTGGGTTTTTATTCCAGAGAAGTTTTGAATGTCAAAGTCTGGCTCTATGTATTGGAAATCCGTGCCAGGGGAATTGAAATTATTTTCAAGAATATTGATTACTTCGTCCTTCACTTTTACTGCATGAAGCTGGTTTGTGCCCACCATTATATCTATGGCCACAAAGGATACTCTGTGAATTGCATTGGCTCCTATTCCATTGGATTTTCTGTTTTCCGGAGCCTCCTCATAAATCTTAATTGCGTCCCTGGCGCTCACATTAATTCGAACTGCATTATTTCTGTCCTTATCATCCTGGGCAACAATAAAACGAGGAACCTTGCTATCCGTATTTGCCTTTGTCCATTTCGTACTTAGCAGCGTACTCATCGTCGCAACGGCATTTACCATACACACACATCACAAGCCGGCTACTTGTAGCTCAGTCCTGTTTGCCATTATCTTTTCAATGCTTTTTCTCCAGGTGGATATTTTTGATTCCATGCGAATCGTTTCCCCACCTGAAGGAATTGCATAACTTCTGTCGCTCGAGGTTGCAATATCCACTGCAATCAACAGTGTAGCGAGTTTTGTAATGTCTTTGGGAACACTTGTTTCCCCATATCGGTATTTCACTCTTACTGGAAATGATCTGTTTACGCTGGTTACGTCTATCAAATATAATATTCCATTGGCATTGTCCATCCACCAATCTTCATTTCTGCCTTCTGTTTTATCCACAAGATAATCCACGTATGAATTTCCATCCCAAACTTGCAGGGCATCTCCTTCACTGGAATCAAAATCTCTTATTTTTCTTTGGATTAAGTGAATTGGAAAACCTGCACGCTTGCTGTAAGCTGTTCCGATATCATGGTATTCCCAATCTGGTGAAGCTGTATCTGCTCCGGCTTCAGACATGGAATACCGCACCCGCCAGGCGTGCATTGTTTCCTGGTCAATTTCATCTTCTGCCCAGGTTATGAGCTCAAGAATTTCATAAATATCTGGCCGCGTATCTCCCCCCCTCTGGTCAATTTGCATGAGTGAAGCAACCTTTTGAGGAGTAGTGTACATGGGAGCATAAGTTGTGCTGCCTATTGTATCGCTGTCGCCTCCAAGAACTCCGGTATCCGTATTCTGGGCCTGTACTTTATAGAAGCTGTTGGTTCCTCCGTTCTCATCCCAATACCCAGTTACCCATTCTTCGTTTGCATCCTTGGCATTTATTGTGTCAATTGTGGCATACACACCTGCTTCCGTGGCTGCCCTTTTAACAAGGAATTTATCCCAATCTGCATTCGCAACCGGTGAACTCCATTGGAAGTATTGTCCCATCTATGACACCTCGTTTACTGTACTTTCTCCCCCATCTCCATCAATCGAACGCAAACCATAAATACCTGACACCGTTCTATGGGCTCGCAACCCTCCTGGTGTTGCCCAATACCCTGAATCTGTAAGCGTAATGTTGTCGCTCCTGGAAGCCCCGAGATCCATATCACTATCTTCCGCAGGAGTAATGGAATCCGTGCTTTGCATTCCAATATCCATCTGTGAATCTTCAGTGGGTGCAATCGAATCGCTTCTGGAGCTTCCCCATGCTGTTACGTGAGCTTCAGTTTGTGAAATAGAATCGGTGCCTCCGGAGCCTATGTCAGAATTTCCTTGTTCTGTAGTTGTTACTGAATCCGAAGAGCCCATTGTTATTCCCTTTTGGCTGGCTTCAGTTGGGCTTATGGAATCACTTCCGTGCAGGGAAATATCCATTGTTCCGTCTTCATTAATCGTGATGGAATCTGAATCATCATAAGAATAATCAAAGTTTACTGTTCCTCCTCCAAAATCTTCTGGCACTTACTCGCCTCCGTTCAGTACATAGATTTCAAAATTCCTTGGGAATGGATCGGACACGCTCGCCACGTACAGCCAGCAATAAATATAATTGCCTGCACCTGGGATTAATGTGCTTGTTGAGTAGTTCTGGTATGTGGTTGAGAGGTTTACGGCTCCCAAGGGGTCCACGCCATCATCACAAAGCAAGCTCGCTGTTGCCCAGGTAACGTTTGATTTTATTGCTGACCAGGTTGCATTCACGCCCCCATCATTTGTATTGTTGAATATTGGCTGCGCGGTATCATTATCCTGGTTTGTGGGCTGGCAATATGAAGGGAAAGGGTTGCTGCATCTGAACCTGAGCAAGTTGCTGGAATTATCATAATCAATCCAAGCTGCACCATTCCAAATATACAATGCTGTTCCGGAAGCATTTGGTTCAGCAGCCACCACTACATTTGAGCTATTTGTCGGGCCTCCGGTATCTCCTTCCGAATCAGAAGCGTTTACTATGAAGTTTACGGTGTCCCCAATTGTATAATTTCCCCATTCAAACACAGAGGAATTAAGGCAAGGGCTCTGAGTGTCATTGTAAATGCTTGTAGAGTTCACGTACCAGTTGAAATCACATACTATGCTGTCCCCTTCCAAGTCCCAAAAATCGGCTGTTCCTGTTGCGTTCGTGCCATTGTAGAGTGGATCTGTAATCGTGAGGTTTTCTATGTCCGGGCCATAGTTTCCAATGGTTATGTTTGCTGTGTATTCGATTTCTGAGAAATCCCCTTCAGCGCTGCTTACCTTCGCTTGAGTCCATAATGAAACATTGTCCCCATGAGTGTATGCTGAAATATCAAAGCTGGTGTAATTATAGATTGTGCCATTTGAATAACTTGCATTGGTTTGATTGAAAGAACCTATGATGGTTCCGTTTATGGCCAGACCCATTATGGCTGTGTAGGTTGCTTCGGTTGTGTGGTTATAGGAAACTGCACCCCAAACAGTTGTATTTTTGTAGAGGGTTGCAGGCCCAAGTTCGCTTGAATTAAAAACAGGTGGGTTTTGTGAGACTTCTTCTGCACCAACTACATAAGCCTGTAGGTATTCCGCAACACTCCAATCATTAGTCTTTGTAACATTTGCAAACCGCAGTTCATCAATAGTCCCGTAATAGTGAGAGGCTGCTCCTGCTCCAATATCCCAAAAATTTCCACCAACAAAAAATCCTCCTGAAGTGCCAGTATTAATTGCAGCTTGATTACCACTACTTGTGGTGGCATTAAGGTTAAATGTATATGCTGAATTTGAGTATCCCCAGCTCACATAAGAAAGGTCCCCAAAGTTAGGGGTACCTTTTTCTATGGTTGTGCTCCAATAATTTAGTTCATAGACCGACTTGCCATTGAACTTTGCAGAAAGTAGTTTTGCATTATTCATTGCTCCGTAACAGAAGATTCCTTGTGAGTAAGTGGCTGCCGTAGTTTCAGGTGTATGAAATGCAGACATATAAAAATCATTATTTCCTATTGGAAGTGCTGTAAACGGAGTTATATTATATTTACAATCATTGGAGAAATTCACCTCATTACCAAACTTCCCTGTTGAAGATTGAAAAATACAATTATGGTCTGTTGGGTTTTGAGTTAGATTGTTATATCCTGCACTATCAAACAAAGAAATATTTGTATTAAAATGATACACTCCCACAAATCCTGCATCTCTCCATACTGTGAGTGCATCTTCTCCATTTGAAGCCCCCGCATTTCCATAGTAAGCATAAACGCTGTTTGTTGTGCTTGAATTATAGAACGTCGGGATTTTCACCCATACAACCGTTGCTGAAGTATTGCAGGTTCCATATTCTATTTCATAATCCAATTCCCCGTCTTCGGAAGAGTTAAGAACTCTAATATCATCACAATCTCCTTGCATTTTTCCTGCACTGATTAAGGTCGCAGTATCCATAATAATGTGAACGGGAAAATCAGTGAGAGTGCTGTTTACTCCAGAAGTTAAAGTAACTTGCTTCTTATAATCCCAAGAAGAACCCCCCCACCAAGGATCAAGTTTAAGAATTATTTTTGAAGGGTCAGCTTTCGCTTCTTGTGCAGAGCCAGTATGGAAATAAATGTCAAACTTCCCCTGGGTTCCTGGCTCCGTTAAATATTCAAATTTTACTTCTCTGGATTGGTTCTCCACCCAGGTGCTTTGTATGGTGCCAACTACATAATTTCCAAACTTGGAAATCTCAAACAACCCGGTTATTGGAGCCCAATCAAAATAATATTTTGGGTACGTTTCACTAACGGGTGAAAGATAAGTACAGCTCAAAGTGTATTCTCCGGAATCGTTTACCCAAGAATCAAAGCAGTGTACTGAGCTACTTCCATTTATTGTTACGTTTCGTTTTATGGAGCAGGTTTCAGCTCCAAAATCACAGGCTCCGGAAGTAGTTTTTATGGAAGAAACATTTGAAAGTTCCCATGAATGGTACACTGGTTTTTCAACCATGTGATATGCAACGTGGCTTATGTTCCTCCATAGGTAAGCTGCCTTCGGAGTTACCCCATCATCTTTATTGAATACAAAAGAGGAGTTCAATGTTTTGCTTGCGCTTCCAAAATAATCAAATTCACATACCTGTTCCTGATTAATCAGGCCAGTGCTGTAAGCATTGCAGCGTATGTTTGCAATGCTATTATTCCAAACAACAGAATCCCCTTCTATTGTCCAATTGGCTGCAAAAGAAATGCTTGAAAAAAGAAAAAGAAATAAAATTGAGAATAGGGCTGTGCTCCTGGCAAAGTTCCCCATTCCCATCGAACCCAATTGATCACCCAAAGACGGTATCATATTGGAAGTTCAGCGTGTCCCCATCAGCGACCGTTACAGGCCCAATTATGAGCCTTCCGAGCATTACCCCTGCTGCACCAGAATTATTGAGTATTGCAACCTCCTGGATAGTCAGGGCTCCGGTAAATGTCCACTGGTGCACGTACCTTGCAGTATCATCCGCAACTGCTGTGGTTTGTGAACTCACTGTGGCCGCAGACCTTTCCCCCCCATTGGTTACAATTTCAGCAACCAATGTGGTTTGAGCCGGGTCGTTTGCTGTGTTGTCAGAACCAAGCGCGAGGGCAAGGAAAGCGGTGCCCCCAAGACTGTCCCCTGAAAGTTTTGCGCATTCAGCCAAGCCGAGGTTTTTAATCTCGTTCTCAGCCGTGCCTTCCTCTTTCAGGTTTCCGTCCTTGTCATAGAGCTCCCATTTTGCAATTCCTCGGATTTTTGGTCTATCTGTTCCCTTTCCCATAGCATTACCTCTTGCTCACCACTTTCACATTGGCATGGTTGCCGGTATCTTGGCTATACAAATATCCAAGTTCCGTGGAATCGAGCGTTGTATTGAAGATGTAAATTTCATCGTACAATACTGCTCCCCAGATTGCAACACTGTTGTTCCAGGAATCGTAACCATCGCCAAAGTAAAACGGCTCAGTGGTTACATTCAGGGTTTGCACAGCTGCGAAGGTTACATTGGCAACCTTGGCTCCGTTCTTCCAAATCTCTGCCTTGGAATCATTGTACACAAAAGCGTACTGTGTCCAGGTATTTCCACTGAACAAGCCCGTTTCCGTATAGTTTACATCCCAATCCGTATCATTGAGCTTTAGTGCAAACTGCACTGTGGAGGAATTTAACACCCTTACAGATGAACTATTTTCTCCGGTTGCATTGCTTGCCGAAAGCACTCCTCTATGCCAAATGTAATACGTTTCATTGGTGCCTGGAGCTTCCACTGGGTAAAACCACATAACAACCGCAAACGCATTGGAATATGTGAAGTTCGTGTATGCGCTGTGGTTCAAGCGCATCCAATCGCTTGTCCCATCAAGGGTGGTTGCATTGTTGATTTTTCCAACGGTATCCCAAGAAGGTCGGTTGGAGCTGTTTGTCCCAAGCTCAAGCGTATTCACGCTTTCTTGATCCGCAGTTGTGTTTCCAGTGCCCTCATCGAGCCTAAACCACGAAACCAAATTTGCGCTTGGCAAGGTTCCCCCTCCCGTCCAGTTGCTTTTAATGCTTGCAGTTATTTTTCCGTAAACCGTGTAATTTGCTCCTGCACTTCGGTTGTAATGGCTTGAACCGGCTGCCACTGTTCTGGTATAGATAGCAGTGCCTTCTTCATCAAGCAGGTAAAACGTATTGTCGGTTCCGCTTTGCTCATTGCTGAAATTAATGGCACGAACTTCACCGAATATTCCCGGCTCGCTTACGCTTTCATCTGCGTAAAATATTGGGTCGAGATGGAAATCTGATACGTCCCAGAATCGAAGCTGGGAAGCTGTGCTTGATGAATCCCCGGCAAACACCACTGCAAGAAGCAAAAGGGTGAGTAGGAGATTCTTCACTTTCCTCACCTGGTTCCCAAAATCAAGATTCTCCCAACACCGTTTGTCGTATCGGCTGGGGTAATCTTAACTGAACCGTTTTCGGCTCCACCTGCTCCAACGTTTTCCTCAACCTTCGAACCTTCGGAAACATTTTCTCCGTTGTTCGGAATAGCCATGAGAATCCCGCTGAAGCCTGTAACAATCACACCTGTGGCATCAGAACCAGCTGACCATGTGTGCACTTGGTACGCTATATCGCCGATAACTCCTTCCCTGAGTTTTACTGCTTCAAATGCCATTTCACTTGCCTCCCTTAGGCTTTATGCCCACTGCTTCTTTTGCGGGTTTCAAAACCTTCTCATTAATGAGATCTGGGAATGCTTTTGCTGCCTCCTTTACGCGGGCTGCATGAAGCTCTTTTGCCTTATCCTTAAAACGTTCAGGCCACTTATTTTCAGGTATAACTTCAAATTCTCCTGGGTATTTATCCAGAATTTCTTCTGCGTGCTTGTCGTTCATAACAAGCTGCATTCCCTTGCAAGCTGGATTATAGAGGAAATTGTAAATTCCTCCATTGCTCACGTGGGCGTTGAAGTTGCCCTTTCTTTTGGTTTTCAGTACCTTTGCCATACACACTCACCTTTAGTTTAATTGAGAACTGACGGGTCTAAACGACCACGTCAAGATCTCTGGCTTTGCCCTGAATGTTGAACCTCTTGCACTCCAATTCCATTGCCGCATAAATTACGTGCTCGTTTCCGAGTTTTGCGTGCGCTGGAAATTCCCTTAGAGTAGTCCTTGCAATAATAGGCGCCTGAAGCGTCTTTATTCCAAGAATGGGTTCGTTGTACACCTTGTCATAACCTGTGTCAAGCAAGTACAGGTTTGAAATCACGGAGTTACCCGGAGCCACAACTTTGTCAGAGGGCGCTACATAAATGGGCCTTCCGTACAGTGTTGCCATCTCCATTCCGAAATTCGAACCCACAGCCTTTCCATCGCCTTCCACTTTCGTTCCGGCTGCAAATGGATTGTCGTGAGGCTGTGTGTACCTCATCTGGGACCCATACAAAGCAATGAGCTGTGCATAGGTATCCTCTCCTGTGTACCAGGTTTGGGTTTTCGGGTTTGCTCCTGCCGTAACCGTGTTCTCAACAACTGCCCTCACAATCTTATCTGAAAGATTATGTGCAGCATTCGAGTTATGGTTTACATACGCATCATAAACCGTTGCTCCTGCATCCCTGTCCTGTGAGTAAATGTCGGAATCGTTGGCGTTCACATCAGCGCAGTTGGTTACTTCTCCGTATGAAGAAACAACACGGTCAATCGATTCCACGTTGTTTCCTGCCACGGTTGTGACGTTCCCGTTTAGATCCGCATCAAACGCATATACGAAAGAGTTTTTCGCAAGCTCGAGTTCATGTGCCACATCAAAACCAACATCATCGTCAGTTTGTGCAAGCAGCCTTTCCCTTTCGGAATACTCGAGAGCGATTGCGTGCTCCTTGATTCCAACAGTAATCTGTTTCCTGGTGGGCATTACGCTGTCCGGAATTGCCCCGTTTTCAGCAACACCAATACCGCTTGCTATGTACCTTGTTTCTCCGGATCTGAAACCTCCGCGTTTGTATGCGAATTTCGGAAGCAGGTTAAACAATGTTGAACTGTTGTTCAGCTGTTCAAAAACAGATGCTCCGAAAACGGTGTTGAAAAATCCGCTTGTGGTTGAAAGAATTGGTGCATCTATCTTGGCCATGTCCCTAATTTCTTCTGGTCCCCTCGGGGTTCCCCCATAGTTTTCCGCTATGAGTTCTTCCATAAGGGCAAGATTTTCTCGTGTGGGTATCATATTTTTCACCTTACCTTTACTTCACTTTCCCCTTCACCAAATCAAGGGTGCTTAATGTGGTTTTTCCTCTCGCAATGTCTGCTGCGGGGTTTTCTGACCTTCCTGCTTTCCTCTGTGCCTTTTCCATAGCAAAGCCCTTGTCTTTTTTCTCTGCTGCATCGGGCCTTGGAGTTTTCGAAGTTTCCAGGGATTTATTCAGTTCCTCAACTGCGGCTGGTTTCTTCGGTTCTTCTGGCTTTGCTTCTGCGGGCTTTGCAGCTGGCGCGGGTTCGTCTTCCTTGCCCAGCGCCATATCTGCTCCCTCAGGAGTTTCCGGAGCTTTGAGTGCTTCTGCAATTGCTTCTTTTACAATTTCAGGAATACTCTCCTCCATCTTTGCCATGCGCTTTTCAAGCTGCACGTACTTGTCCTCTTCAGGCTCCGCAACTGGGGTTACGGGTTCCTGAGTACCAGGTTCCTGCTTTTTGGCATCTTCCGGATTTTCCGGAGGTACCACTGGGGTTTTTGGTTCTTCTTCTGCCATGTTCCCATCCTCCTTTGCGGAGCGTGATTTTTGTTCTGATTCTACTTCTTTGAGTTTAGTGTAATAATCTGAGCTTTCGTCCAGGTGGTCAAGTGCAATTTTAAGTGCGGTTCTTGGGTCTTTGGTGTGCTCCATTTCCACTCCAATCCCCATTTTCACTTGCTCCATATCGTATTCTTTTCCCACTTCCCCTCCTGCTTTTGCCATGGAAAGAACCATGTCATCTGCACCAGGGTTGGCTCCGGCTTCCACAATCGCAATCTCGCAGGTTTCAACCCATTCAACTTCTCCATTTGCATCTCTGCCCGCTTGCTGGCCACCCATGGAAGATTCTTTGTATTTTCCGGATTTCAAACCTTCCCAAGCTGCATCATCAGCCCTATAATCATCAAAAATTCTCCCCATGGTTCTTACTGCCGGAACCTTGTACTTGGGATGTATTCCTGGAAGCATGCCTATTACTTCCCCAACAATCTTGTTGGTGTGTGCAATCGTAATGGGTGCACGCCTCTTGAGTATAATTGGAATAATTTTCATCACTGCTTCAAAGGGAATTAGGTCGCCTTGTTTATCCTTAATTTCTGCCGTGCTCCAAACTGCAAACATGCGGTTTTTTTCATCAAGAACAATAACATCATCATAATTAAGAGGAGGTTTTTCCTGTGAGGGCACAACCCTCTATCAAGTGGAAACTTTAAAAACCTGACAGTTGCTCCTTCAGAGCGAACCGTATTTTTTCTTTGCTTTTGCCATTGCGGGGCGCAAAAAGGGTTTTGCTTTCATCCCATTTTCCTTTATCTTTTTGCTTACGAAATATGCCATTCTCTTTGCATCCTGGTCATTTAAACCCGCTTTTTTCTTCGCCCACTCAATCAGGTGTTTGTAATTCACATAGTGCGGGTCGGTTCCGTATTCAATGAAATCCGCATACGGGGCTTCGAACGTAAGGGTTTTCTCGAGCTTTCTGGTTTTATCAAGGGTTACTTTTCTAAAGAGGTTATTGGTGACTCCAATCGTATCGTTTCGCACAATGTTTTCACGGGCCTCGCTGAAAATGTAATCAATTATTTCGTTCATTAATTCATCCACTTCTTTTTCCAGGGCTTCTTGTAATTTGTGCTTATTCTGAGAGCTTATTTCCGTGTTGAGCTGCCCCATTAGTTAAACACCCTAACCATGGAATGCCGGCAACCAAAGTGAGGCTGCCATTCCCTTGGCATGTGCTTGTTTGGGTATGCCCTAATGGCTTCTTCCTTCACTATCTTTTTCAACTCAGCCATTGGTACTCCCTTAACAGTGCGCAGTTTTATTCTCTGGCATACTTCAGTGCTTCTTCCAGGCTGGAAACTTGGCCCCAACCATTTGTACAGGTTCTTGGCTTCCGGATCATTAACCTTAAACGCTCCTTCAAGCAAAGAGTTTCGTATTGCGTTTTCTTCGTTGCTCACTATCCGGGTTATTTCTTCTGGGGAAAGCTGCGGAGCTACTTTCGCAATTTCTCTTTTTGCAGAATTCCAATCTCCACGGTTTGCAATGTTCTGAATTAGCACGCTTCTTACTTGGTCCGATTCTATTTTGTTGAGCTTGTTGAAAGCCTTGCCATAAATCATTTCCTCAATTTTCTTTAGGTCGTCCATTTTAGGCTGGAATACTGGGGGTTTCTTTGCACTTTTCTTCATGTCATAGGCTTTGCCCATGTTCCTGAATCCACCAGGAAGCCCAGCCATTGCGGCCATCATGCCCTTAATCAATAGTTCCTCTTTTTTTTTATCTGTTTTGCCGAGGGGCTGGGGTGAACCTGCGGGAGCCAAAGGCTCGTCCACCCCAGGAACGTCCGGTACAGAGCCTGTGTGGGTGGGAGGTGAGCTGCTCTTTTCGTAATCGAACTCACCCTCGGCATTCATTTTAGCATCATATCCAATTAGCGCCATGCCTTGAGCATTTAATATTCTCTGTTGTTCAAGCTGCAAGTCTGCCATTTCATCTCGTTCTTCAGGCTGCCCAAGCTTTTGTGTCCAATCAGTAACATCCAATTGTTCCCGCATGAAATTCAGGAAAGCATTGTGGGGTTTCTGTGCTGATTCCATGCTTCGGTTGGTTATGGTTATTTCCAATCCTTCGTTATTCAAGCCTCCGCTTGTGCTTAGGTCATTTTGGAATATTGGGGAAACACCGAACGGAGCTCCGATTTTATTTGTCATTTCAGTGCGTGCTTCCATGTACTGCATTTCTTCCAGGGAGCGCGCAAAGTCAATGTATTTTGCTGGGTCGCCTGTTTCTTTTGCAGATGAAGGAGGAACAAAAAGCGGGTAAACCGAGTGCGGATCTTCTTTGGTTTTCTGCAAGAACTTTTCCCATGCAGCCATTGCGCTTTTCGTATTAGCCGTAAACACTGCAAGCAATCCTTTCGGAGATTTCTTGCCAGTGTAATATTGGAGCACATATAAGTCCATTGCAATAAGCGTTCTCACTTTGTTTATTACCGTAAGGGCCATGGGGAATCCATAGAATACAGTTTTGCCGAATTTCACTTGGTGGCATACTTCCCCTGCAATATAATAAATTTCTGAATCGCTCCATGTGTAGTAATGCGCCGGATAAAGGTGCTTGTTGCAATAGGGCTCTGAACACCATTCTCCACTTTGGCGTTTGGTTCTGTGAATCGGGCAAACCATCACTGGCTTACCAGTATGAAAATCAATTCCAGGTACTCCTTTTCTGCTGATTATCTTTCGCAAAAACAGTGGATCTCCCCTAACAAATTCTTTCACGTTGGCTTGGATAATGTACCCTTTATCATCATAGCCATACTCCTTCAGGGCAAGCAAGTAACCGTTATTCACTATGTCCAGGTCGGGTTCAATAGAGCCCAGTATTTCTTCAAAGGTTTGTTTGTTGAGGTTTGCACAGTTCTCGAATCCCTCAAGGAGTTGCTTCTGTTCTTCAGAAGGCTCCCTGGTTACTGCGTTGCATTTATCGCATTTTTCCATTTCCTCTTTGAATTCCTTTTCACATTTGGGGTTTGTGCACTTCGAAACGAAATTGGATTCAATTTCTATTTCGTTTCTGAAAAGCTCTCTTTCCAGGGTTTCAATTATTGTGCGGTATGTGTCGCTGTAAAACGCATAATCGTAGAGCTCCCCTAAGTAGATGTTGTCAAACTGCGTTTCAAAATTCAAGTAATCTGAAGTTCCATACCCTCTTGCTGGCCTGTCTTTCCCTAATGCTTCAACGTTGCTTTCCTTGCCACGGGTTATTTCAAAACCAAAGATGCTTACCATAGGCCCACACGCACATATCTCACTTGAACTTATAAACCTTTTGTTGGGATAGCCCAACCCTCGACGGAACCGTGCCCTCTCCATGCAAGCGCAAGGCTAATTACCGCATCATCATGGAAACCTTCTGGGGCGTTGTAAGTATCCCTTTTTGCTATTCCGGTTTTTCCATGTTCGAAGATCTCGAGCTCGTTTATGAGTATAGGCAAATCAGGATAACAAATCTTTCCGTTCTCCATTGCGATTACAAGTGCTTCAACCAGCATTGGTTTTTCCTGCGCGGTTTTCACAGGGTACACAGGAACACCCACCGCCATCATTTCATCTACAACCGGATCTCCCAGGCCTGAGCTGTCCACATAGCAAGTTGCATTGTTGTATTTCTTGCTGGCTTCTGCCACCCTCATGCGCTGCACGTCCCAGTTTGTTCCTTGCGCAATTCTTTCCCAATACACCACACACCCATCAGGATTCATTACGGTTATTACTGTCCAATCCTGGCTCTTTCCAAGGTCCACTCCAATTGAGTATCCCATTCCTTCAATGGGTTCCGCAAGGCTGCCGGTTGCATATCTTCTTACGTGCTTGAACACTGTTCCGGAATCGTCCAGGAATTCCCCAAGTACCTCCTGCCTCCAATACCTTTCCGTGTAATTCTTTTTGCTCCTAATCACAAACTCTTTGTCCACAATGGGGTTTTGCCAGGAGGGTCCTTCTTGTGAATGGTAATCTGAATCATACATGCTTTCGTTTTTCTTCTGGCCCTTCTTGAACAAATGCCAATACCAGCCTTTTCCCTTGGGTGTGGAGGTAAACATAGCCCAGCCTTTTCTTTCCATTAATCTTGATTGCAGGTATTCTTGCCAAACAATTTCCTTCATGTTTCCGGGCTCATCAACTACTTCCCAATCCAACCCTCTTCCAAGAAGTGAAACTGGTTTTTCTGCGCTTCTTGCCCAGGCTTGAGCTCCGTTCTTGAGCATTATGTATCGCTTTGAGAAGGAATAGCTTTCAACAAAGTCCGGGCGTATGGTGAGCCATTCCCTAATAAGCGGCCCAAAGATAATGTCAGCCATATCATAGGTACAACCCACAACCCAGCCCATAGAATCAGGTTTTACCATTGCAGCCATTGCTTCATACATAGCAGCAGTTGATTTTCCCCAGCGAGCTCCGCAAGCCAGTATTCTAAATCTTGCTTTGCTTGTATGGAGCTTCAGCTGTCCTTGGTGGGGAGTATAGCCTATGGTTTCAAAGAACTTGAGTTTATCGAACACTCCCATCCTTCTCTTCAGGCTTCTTCTCCGGTTTTTTCTTCCCCTCTTTAATGAGTTCTCCGGTTTTCATATCAACAGTTTTGCCCATCTTCACGCCTCTTTTGTGCTGTGCTCATCCTTTTCATCCGCATCTCTTGGAGGAGCTTTAAGTTCCTTGCCTTCTGAATCATCCTCTCCCGTACCAACAGGAGTATTGCTATCTGCCCGCTCAGGGAATTCGCTTGCATTCGGTTCATCTTCCACCACCTGCTTACAATCCTTACCATTTTTCTGGGAGGCTGCACCCTGCACACCACGACTAAGAGTTTCTTTTGTTACAATTTGTGTATTCTCCCTTTCCTGTTTCAAACGCTCATGCGCTACTACTTTGCAGCCCTGGCATTTCACTATGCTTAAACGCAACCGAGGTATTTGCCCACTTGGCCCAACCTCAGGAAACTTCTCGCTGTGCACGTGGAGCCTAAAACCGTTCAAGGGAATGATTCTTCCATCTCCAGTAATCAACCTCTCAAGGCCCACAATAAGCGCATCTTTAGGGAGGTTCTTATGTGTGCCGAACCCAAGCCTGAACTCTCCTCTAAGAAGCCCTGTGAGCTGCGGAGCGCTCAAATCTATGTACTTGATTCTTCCGCTCATTTCAACGTCCTCCGTTCTATAATGGCAGCTTTGTGAATTACCTGGACTTCCCCGAATATATCTCCTCCGTCCGAACCCACAAGCACAACCCTATTCTTGTTTTCAGCCATGAGATACCCTATGCTCTTTATTACATTAGGCCTGTCCAACAGTTTCTTTGCTTGTTCGAGAGTATGCCAATCTGAAGAGCTGTACGCATCATCCCAAGTAATCTCCACCATTCTCATCTGTGATCCCTCCTGAACCTTCTGTAAAACAGCGTGCAAACATATTCCTTTTTCCACATACATGGGAAGGCTCTCATTACTGCAAGCTTCGTGGTAAATACCTTCATGGTTGAATGCTTGTTCATCTGTTCAAACCATTCGTTTATTTTTGCATCCAGTTCTCTTGCAGAACTTGCCTCAAACGTCTTCACACTCGGTTTTTCAAATTCGCTCATTTTTTCTTCACCTTCTTCTTCGTTTTCATCTTCTTTGCAGGAGTAAAGAACTGGGAATACCAGAGCTTCATTTCTTCATCTGTGCTGTGTTCAAACCTCTCTTTTATCTTGGGCAAAAACCCTGCGCTTTGCAATCTGTCGAATCCAGAGTTTTGGATATCCATTGCAGTTTTGAGTAGGCTTACGTCCCCGGGTTCTTGTTTTCCTTTGGGTTGTGTTTTAGCATACTTGGCTAAATGATGCCTCCAAGCAAAAGCTAATCTTGCGTGGTATTCTCCCATGAGGGTTACTGCGTTCTTGTAATTGAGGTTACGGTATTCCTGCATGTATCTTACATATGCTGCATGGGCTGTTGATTTGCTGCACCCAAGCTGGTCTGCAATAGCTTTGAACGAGGTTCCTTGCACCATTCTCAGGCCCGCAACCTGCTCATCAAACTGGTGGCGCTCTTCTTTTGTAAGCCCCTTTAGGTCATCTCTTACTGTGGGTCTGAATGGTCCACATTCTACTTTAACGGGTTTCTTCTTCCGAACGGGTTTCTTCTTTGGCATTAGATCCCCTCCGTATAAATAAAGTACCCGGATTCGTCCTTCACCTTCTCAAATGCTTGTTTTATGTCAAGATCCCCCCAGTGTTCAACCACGAAATTGGTTGTGATGAAATCATACAATGGAGAAAACTTTTCGAAGTTCAATGGAGGATACGTAGTTGTAAATGGTCTAAGTACGCTTGCTGGGAATACGTACATGAGAGTCAAGAGCAGTTCACCGCTTCCAGTTGGTACATATATCTTCCAAGGTTTCTCCCGTATCTCCTTGGGTATTTTAATGCGTATCTCCCGAGCCATTTCTTTCACAAGGAACATGGGGAGGCATCCACTGGTTGCATTAAAGCATTCAAAGAGTTTCAATGCTCTGTTAGGGTGAATGTATGTTGTTGCATTGAGTTCATCCTTGGGGCTTATAGGAATAACGTTTACTCCGGCTATTTTCAATTCCCTGGTTGCATTCCCGCATGAGAAGCAAAATGCTTTTCTTTCTCCAAGGTGCTCTTTGATTACCTGAGCCCGAATCTTCTTGTGGTTTATGTATAGCTTTTCCATTTCATCACGGCTTCCTGAACACCAGTATATTTTGGTGGGTTCTTCCAACCTTCTTTGATTTTTCAAAGGATCTTCTTACCCTGAGGGGCAAGGAACCTATTGCGTTTACAAGGATTATTTCATTCCAGTATTGCATTCCTGCTTTCTGGAATCCGGCTATTGTGTCAGCAACGAAGTTTCTGTAAATGCCTGTTTTCTTGTTCCTTATTTCGCTCACCTTTATTGCTGCAAAGGATTTGGGTTTCAACAAGCTGCACATTCCATCAATTGCTTCAAAGTATTCCTGGAGGAATTCTATGTAAGTTTGCTTGGCGCTTATATCGCCTTCTTCTTTGCTGTACACTTCAAGGTCATAATAGGGTGGAGAGGTAAATGCAAAGTCGAATTCCATTCCTTTGCAGAGCTTCGTTACGTTCTTTGCATCTCCAAGTAAACAGCGTGCTTTGTGCTCCAATGAGTAGTTCTTTATGTGCTTGTTGTTTTCTTCGAATTGTTCTTTGCGTATTTCAATGCCTGTGTATTCGAGCTCGAGGCTTGCGGCCACAAGGGCTTTGGTGCATTCCCCCATATAGGTATCGAGTACGTGCCCTTCTTTTGGAGCAAACCAGGTGTACATAACTTCTGCAAGCGCTGGATCGAATACGCTTGTTGTTCCCGTGAACCTGGAGTTTTCCGATTCCTTGCTAAGTGTTTCTTCCCGGGTTTCTTCTAATTCGGGCAGCCATTCCATCCATTTCTGCTTTCTGAGTTTCCAATCCCCTTGCTTGGTATCAAGTACGCTGAACGGTGGGGCCACAAAATCCCGTTTGAGGCTTCCGGATTCTGCCATGAATTCTTCTTTCTTCATATCAAAGTCTATTCTGCTCAGGTCCAATTCAAGGTTTGTTATTTCCTTGAGCTCCCCTATGTTCAGGTTAAACTCCTCAACGAATTCCAATAAGCCCGATTCCTTCATGTGCCCATACTGGGAGTTGTAAGTAAGCACCATTCCTGCTGCTTGTTCTCTGGTTTCTGCTTCTATTTCAATGTAAGGGAGAGCTTTGTTCTTCAGGGTATGCCCTTCTTCCAGGAGTTCTTTTACTGCAATCAATCTCTGGTGTCCATCAAGAATAAAATTGTGCCCGAGCCACGTAAATAAAGGTGCATTGAACCCGTTTTCAAGTATGCTGTTCTTGAGCTTTGTTTTCTCGGATTCCCTGAGGGTTTTTAGGTTCCCCTGGAATTCCTTGAATTCTTCTATTTTCTTGAGCTTCGTTCCTTTAACAGCAATATGGATTTCCTTTTTCTTTCCGGTGCTCGGGTTCTTGCCTCCCATGTTTCCAGCTCACTTTTCTCTTGCGGTTTCGGGTACTGGAGAATTGTTCTGTACTGCATTTCTCAAAAATCCCAAATTATCAGCAAGGTTTCCAGCATCTGATTTTAGGTGTGAAATACGTTCAGATATTCTCACAAGGCGCCTCTTTGCAACATCCTCAGGAGGAGCTTCGTGTGGTGTCCATTCCATG
>Ga0207997_1000178_pt1 | contig 30569 bp, 39 predicted proteins | sample AntAceMetag02UKN_FD_184777 | JGI IMG/M metagenome (GOLD analysis project Ga0207997, IMG submission 184777) | Saline lake microbial communities from Ace Lake, Antarctica - Antarctic Ace Lake Metagenome 02UKN (SPAdes) (version 2) | ecosystem: Environmental > Aquatic > Non-marine Saline and... | reverse complement strand
AAATTGGTTGAAACGAGTTTGACGATTAATAGGATTCCTATTGCAGATAGTACCCATCCGATCCAGTGTTTAAAATCTTTTAGTATGTTTTCTTTTTTCATTTTGGTTTCACCTTTGTCGTTTATTTATTATAATTTTTAATATAATCCCTTTTCCACTTATAGGAGGTCCTTATGCGTTGCATTCGGATTATTCACGTTCTAGTAATGATTAAAGGGGTGTTTTCGTGGGGTTTTTCTCGCACACACACATCACACGACACCCCTGCACGAAAAAGCACCACAACTAACCCCTAAAAAATTTATTGATTGTTTGAGAGTGACGAATCAGAAGGGGTTGAAATCTAACTGACTCACCACCCCCAAACAATACGAGGTGTGGGTATATATTTAAAAAAGCATGAAAACTAATGAATAAAACAATTAAGATTAATCAAGTCAGCAGTACAATAACCATCATAACTACTAATTATTTCAAAAGTATGAAAGGAATCCTCACTAGTTTGAATAATAGGATTCTGAACACTATAACCAAAACTCTTACCAACTTCACCCCAAAGATTAGACCAGTTAGCACAATCACCACCTTCACTCATTAAAACATCAAAACTCAAAACGTCATCATCCTTAACAACATACTCGTAATGCTTTTTCAAATAATGATTAACACATTTTAAGTTTCCTGGAAACTCTTATTCCTCACAATAACTTATTAACTCATTATAAGTAAGATTACCACCTTGATCAACAAAACGAAACGTTTCATGAAACTGAGTGAAGTAAACAATACCTAAACCAGCCAAAACTATTACCAAAATTATTAAACTCAAATATTTATTTTTCATTTTTAATCATGGAAACAACAATTTTTTAAAAGTTACTCTAGGCTTAATGTCCTTCCAATTATACAAAACATAACCGATAATCAACAACATATAAATAAAGAAAAACAAACCGAACAACGAAATGAAAGATGAAAAAACATAAGGAAACCCTTTTATTTGCAATAAGTATAACAAGTTATTACTCTGATGATAACCAGCCCAAAACGTCAAGAACACGCCACCATAATAAATACTAATATTACTTAGAGTGATGAAAGCGAGAGCCATAACAAAATTTGCACCACTATAACTACCATTTAGTTGATGCATGAAAACAAAAGTCGCACTAGCAAATATTATTCCACCAAGCATTATGAAAGTCTTTTCCTTGATCTTAGGATTGTTGAAAAACTTGTAAACTATTCTAGCAAGAAACCCACCAACTAAGATGGCTATAAAACTGAACACGAAAGTTTCCCAGTTACCTGCAACAAAAACAATATTAAAAACTTCCCACACACTACTTTGAGAAATGCTCCCTGCCTGAAAAGTTAAAGGTGTTCCTGAACCAACAGCACTAAGAGGAATGCTAAAACTTGTAATGCTAAAACTCGAAAATAGTTTTATGAAAAAATTTATGATTATTGGAACTCCCCATCCTGCAAGGTATAAGAAACTCGCAACTCCCAAATTAGTCGTGAATGGTACTTTGATAAACTTGTGCATATCATCAAGGCTTTCATCTTTCCTATAAAACAAACCAATAAGACTTATTATGACTATGCTTAACATTATTAAGTTAAAATAGATATAACTAGCATTATCTCCTTGAGTTAGACCCCAATAAATGCCTATAAGACTCAATAACAAGTTAAAAAGTAGTAAGGGGTTGAACCTTTGACTGAAACCTTTTCCTTCCATTAAGTAAACCCTCCTATTATCCATGCTGTCACGAATGTTAGTATTACGCTTAATATTATTGTTGCGAAAATATAGAACACTGCGAGTCCTCCTTTTCCTTCCTTGAAATTAAGACGTATAAAATTAATAAGGAAACTGCCAATCAAAAATATTGAGAACATGAAAACACCAGCGTAACTACTGATGAACTCAACGAACTTGCTACTTGTTTCAATATTGATTATAGGTGTACTCACTAATTCCATAAATGTTTCAGTTGATGGTTCTTCGAGAAATTCTTCTATTTCTTGAACGATATTCAACTCGCCAATATTTATGAATACAGGTATCACAACATCATTACAATTACTACTCGTGATAGTGATTGAAGCTTCACCATTATCAATAATGTTATTAGTATATTTTATTCCAAATTCTCCTGTTGCTCCTGGTATGATTGTTTGTAAGGGATTAGTTATTTCCAGACTGCTTAATATCTCGTTATTACTACTTGCGAACTCGATACTAGGGCTTATTGTTAAAGTGTCATCATTCTTTACTCTGACACTATAAATCTTATCAACTTCTCTGATTGTTAAATCATCAACTATTCCTAGATCACAATCTTTTTTATCACCAATAATAATAGTAGTTCCACCTCCACCTCCACCTCCACCAGTTGGGGGGGTGCTACTGCTTTCAGTATAAGATAAAGCACTAGTAACAAACGTTCCATTAATATTAGTTGCAAAAAGCTTAACACTATACACCCCATCAGTTCCAGGAATGTAAGTCTTACTATAAGCAGAAGTAGAACCTATTCTTATCATTGAAAAATTATTCTTAACACTATTAGGATCGGTTACTTCAACATTGAAACTCGTAAGATTAGTAAGACTAAGAATACTACCATAAACAACAAAAGCAGTATCATCCACGCCACTACTACTACTCAAAGAGTAACTATAAATGTAAGGGTATAACCCTGCAATTATAGTAGAATTAAGACTTCCAAAAACATTACTCCAACTTTCACCATCAAATATTTTAAGACTAACACTCCAGTTCTCACCAACACTAGTATTTCCTGCACCAACACTCGTCACGTTTTCAAGACCTGACTGAACTGCTCCATTCTTGTACCATTTAACTTCAATATTTGTTATCGTATCATTATTCAAATCACTTGAAGTATTAGTGAAACTTAAATCATTCAAAAAATTAGGAGTTCCTGGAAACACACTAACATTAGTTATCACAGGTGCAGTATTAGAAATTGTTAAAACACTACTATTAAGCCAAGCACTTGATTCATCTCTATTTTTTGCTTGACAACTAAAAATCCAGGTATCATTTTTAGATATTAAATTAGAACTAATATTTGCAATATTTAATAATTTATTTGAGTTATTATTATCTGAAAAATCTCTATCAAATCCCCTAAAAGCTCCAGCACTATTACCTATAATTAATTTAAGTTTTCCAGAATGATTAATAAATGATGGTCTTGAACTTGAACCTACATCTCCTAATCCATTAACAATACTACTATTACTTATCCAAGATGTTCCATTCCACTGATAACCCAAAAAAATTCCTGCTCCCTCTCCCGTGACCATTTTAAGTTTTCCTGAATCATTAAATATAGTTGGAGCAGAATAAGTACCTACATCTCCTAATCCATTAACAATACTACTATTACTTATCCAAGAATTTCCATTCCATTGAAATCCATAAAATAATCCATAATATTCACCACTAATAAGTTTAAGAGTTCCATAATGATTAAATATAGTTGGAGCAGAATATTCACCTACATCTCCTAATCCATTAACAATACTACTATTACTTATCCAAGAATTTCCATTCCATTGAAATCCATTAAATATACCTGATAATTCTCCACTTATAAGTTTAAGAGTTCCTGAATCATTAAAAATAAAAAGAGTAGAATAAGTACCTATATCTCCTAATCCATTAACAATACTACTATTACTTATCCAAGAAGTTCCATTCCATTGAAATCCATTAAATGAACTCACTCCTCCATTTTTTTCTCCACTAATAAGCTTAAGCATATCAGAATCCATAAATAATGAAGGAGAAGCATAATCACCAACATCAGGTAATCCTGTAACCAAACTAGTATTTTCTGTCCAGTTAAAATACAAAGTATTTCCTGAACTATAAGAAACACCATTTTTATACCATTTCCAATAAAAATTAACAGTATTATCACTAGTGCTTGATCCATTACAATATCCTAATAAAGTATTATTAGTGTATGCTGTCGCAGGGAGAATAGTAACAGCGTTAATACTGATTGTAGAAACAAAAATTATTACACTGAACTCTCTTGTTCCAATATTCCCACTTGTATCATTAGCACTCACAAGCAAACTATGATTTTTAACACTAAGATTAGTAGCATTAGTTAAGTAACCAGTAGAATTAATCACGAAATTAGTATCATTAACCCACCAAGTATCAATCGTTTCACTAGCAGTAAACTGAGAACCCCAATTAACAATTTGATTAACACTAACATTAACAGGTGCTGTAATAACAGGAGCAGTAATATCTATGGCTGTAACATTAAAATAATAAGTTTTACTAGTAAAAGAATCATAAGTGTTATTCACAACAACATACCACTCATACGCCCCAATACTTAAATCAGCCCAAGAATAAAAAATACTTTCACCAATAGAACCATTCTGAGAACTTAAAAGAATATCATCATTACTATCATAATTAAAAGTAAAATCATGAGCATCAGTTGTTAAACTTGCACCAGCATAACTACTATAAGTATAAGCACTAACCACTCCATTAACAGGGTCGAACTCATAAAAACGAGTATAACCATTACCATAATTAGGACGAGCCATAGTATTAAACATTATCTCAGTCACATTATTACCATTCACTCCTTGAGTAATATTACGACTAGCATCATAATCTGAGTAATGACCACTGAGTATCATAAAAATATTACTATGATATTTTAAATAACCATCCCATATTTGTTGAGCATTAAGAGTATCAGGAGTACATAAAGAATCAGCATCTCCACCATAAGTAGTGTTTGATTCTAACCACACATGAGTCGCTATTATAACTTTTTTAGCACTATTATTTTTAATGGTTTCATTAACCCATGTTAAACTACTCGCTGATGTACAATAATCAAGCCCTATTACCATAAATGTTTGACCACCACCTGTAAAATTCATAGCAAATGGTCTGTAAGCAGAAGCCTGAGCTCCCTCAAACCATGAAAGACTACTATATTTAGCAAGAGGAAAATATTTATCAAAATAAGTATAAACACTACTTGAAGATACATCATGATTACCAGTAATCAAACCATTAGGAATATTAGCATCATCAAGAATACTAACACTTTCATTAATTCTTTGCCATTCAACTTCATTAGAGTTCATATGTTCAACAATATCACCCGTATGAATAACAAACTTAGTATTCTTAGCAACTGCTGTGTCAACCATGTACTGAGTCATATTATTAGTCATAACTGCACTATCACCATAACCCACACCCACATTTCTCTGAGTATCAGTCCATTGAACAAGAGTAAAATTCGTACTTGAACTATTTTTTCTATAAAACCTCACATCATTATAAGAACTTGAACTATTCAAAATAGTAACATTAAGAATCGAAAAATTATCAGAACTAACACTATAATTAAGAGGAGAATTAAGAATTATAGAAGGCTCAATACTACTAATAACTAAAGCACTACTATTAAGACCTGTGGTCAAACTCGTAATGTTTTTAGCAATACACTCAAACTTCCAAGAATCACCAATACTCGTCAAAGAACTACTTAAAGTATTAACAAGAGTTTCAACACCCTGAACGAAACCAGAATCACTATTATTAGCATAACCACTCACATTAACAACATTACCATTATACCATTTATAATAATAACTAACATTAACACCATTACCTTCAGTAGCATTACAATAACCTAGCAAGTCAGTAGAAGTATAAGCTGTTAAAGGACTAATTCTTGAACTCCTCAAAATAAATAATATATTATTATTATTTTCATATAAACTTGAAACTTCACTTGGTGAACGAGTACTATTATAAATTTTAATAGTATCTATTTCTCCACTAAACCACCCACCATTAAGATCTGCATTAACACCAATGGTTGCAATTTTACTCGCTGTGTTTGGTAAATCATTAAAATTAAGAATACCAACATCAGTACAATTATTAGTATCAACAAGAACACCATTCTTATAAATTTGCATTATATCTCTAGTAGTGCTACGATTAAGAACAGCTATAATATGAGTCCAAGCTCCATTATCCAACAAATCATTTTCTGTAACAGAACAAGTTCCAGTTGTTCCTCTAACACTAAAATCATCATCACCAGCATTAGTAGTAATTCTAAAATCAATAACAGGAGTATTTGATTGAGAATTATCCCTAAAATAAATAACATCTTGCTCAGTCGTGTCATCAGTGCTGTTAACCCATAAACTAATTGTAAAACCATTCACAAAATCAAAAGTGTCTGCACTATTACCTATTTTAACTAAATCATCAGTTCCATCAAAGCTACCTGAGTAACTAGCACCATCACCTGAAGTTCCATAACTAGGATAATTAGTACTCCAAGTCATACTTGTGGCTGTTCCTGTATTATTTCCACCATAATCAGTAATGTTCGTACCACTTCCAGTAATAAACTCATAATAAAGTTGACCATAAAAAACACCAGGAACAATAGGATCAGCAGTTATTATTTTCAGACTACTATTAAGCCATGCACTATTATTAGTACCATCATTGCTTAAACATCTAAGACTCCAATTATCACCAACACTAGTCAAAGAACTACTAATATTACCTATAAGTATTTCAACTCCTTGAGTATAATTAGCACTAGCATTATTCAAAGTTCCATTAGATTGATGCACACCTTCTTTATACCATTGATATACATAATTAAGCCTAGCACTATCATCATCAGTAGAAGTACAATAACCAAGCAAAGTATTACTAGTATAAGCAGTTGATGGAAGAATAGTCGAACTTGTAACAACAGGAGCATTATTAGTTGAACCTCCAGCACCTGAAATATTATTATAATTATGTTGATTCAAAATTTCAATAGAACTAAGAGGTCTATTAAAGATTTGCACAGAATCAATTAATCCATAAAAATTATTAGTATTATCAGTAGTGCTTTCACCAATAACAATTCTTTCATTAGCACTTCCACTAAGACTGCTAAAATTAAGAACACCAAGATTTCCAACTGCACTAGCTACGAATACACCATTTTTGTAAACACTAACATTATCACTTGCACCATTATCTGTTATTGTAATAGTTATATGAGTCCAAACATTATTATCCAATAAATCATTTTCTGTAACAGAACAAATTCCAGTTGTTCCTCTAGCACTAAAATCATCATCACCAGCATTAGTAGTAATTCTAAGAGCAATAAGAGGATTATTATTTTGTGCATTATCTTTAAAATAAATAACATCTTGCTCAGTCGTGTCATCAGTGCTGTTAACCCATAAACTAATTGTAGCACCAGAAGTTGTAAAATCAAATTCTGTAATATTAAGAGGTACAAGAACTCTATCACTTGTTCCATCAAAGCTACCTGAGTAACTAGCACCATTACCTGAAGTTCCATAACTAGGATAATTAGTACTCCAAGTCATGCCTGAAGATGTACCAGTATGTGAGTTCCAAGAATCAACAATACTCGTACCACTCCCAGTACCGAACTCATAATTAAGAACACCACCACTAGGAATAGCACTAACCAATGAAGAAATAATAACTATTAAGAATAGCATTACGATTAACATAACATAATTTTTTTTCATTCAATACACCTTTTCAACCCTTTATTAAACACACATTAATTATTACTAAAAAAAAGAAAAAAAGTTTTTTTACTTCCATCCCCACAATCTATTAGCAAGGAAACCAAAAAGCCATAATGATAATACCATCACTAAAAAACTTACGACGTAGCCAACATTACCAAGCAAGTTGATCAAGAAAACACCAATCCAACTAATAATACCAATAATTACTGAAACGACCAACGCCTTAATAGTTATCATAAAGCTTAACCAACTGAACAATTTATTTTTCGCCATTTTCTATTTTTTCCTCATTTTACTAAATATTATTATCAGTGCCAAAAAAACAAAGCCAAACACTAACCAGCCAGTATAATTCCTACTCTTTTTCTCAACAACATTAATACTCACAACATCCTCATAATTCTGAACCTCACAAACACCCTCATAACTACAATAACCAAAACTACCAAGCTTATTACAAGTAACACTCATCTCAGGACAAGGCAACAAGCAATCACTAACGTTCAAGCACTCGCCCAAGTCAACAATCAAACGATTATCAACACAAGCACCAGAGTTCTCATCACAAACCATGTAAACACCATAATCAGAACAATCCACGTCATTAGTGCAATCAAGATAAATAGTGATTGTTTCAGCACACAAACCACTACTCGTACAATAATAATTACTACCATTAATCTGAGGACAACCAGTCTGAATACAAGTCAAATCAGCCACGTCATCACGAATACAAAAAATGCCCTCTTGATAATAACCATCATCACACTCATCCCCTGTAAGTTCATAACTAATAGGGTTAGGCACGATAGTCAAAACAGTCTGAGGCAAACCCTCATAACTACCAATACTGATCTTCTCACAATAATTAAACACATCCACGATACCCTCCCAGTCACCAGTGCTTTGCAACAAGTAATCACAATGAGTATTAACATTTTCAAAACTAGAACCAGGAACAAAAATTTCAAGAGTTGGAGTAATAATCAAGCTATCAGCGATTATATCAGCCTCAATACTAAAACTCTCAGTTGTTTCACCAAGAGGAAGAACAATACTACGAGTCACCACGTTAACAGCAGAACCAATAAAAGTAGGCACTTCATACTCGACAACTAAGTCAACAAGCAAACCATCACTAAAATTATTATCAATAACCACATCAAAACTAATATCTTGATTCTGCAAATAAATATCATCAATATTAGTAATATTAACACTAATAGAATCTTCAGGAATATTTATCCTATACCTGTTCATCAGCCACTTACACTCATTAAAAATAAACCTGCTCTGAGTGTTAAAATGAATATTCAAGTAATCATAATCTCTTTCAACATTTTCATAATAAGAATCATCAAGAAAATCAACTACCTCACCATTTCTAGTGATAGTAGCTTCAAAAAAGCAGTCACGCCTAAAATCGCCATCATCATCAATACCAGAATCAGTCTTACCAACACTTATAACATAATCAAGAATACGAACAGCACCACCACCAGTAACCACGAAGTCACCAGCATCATTAATCCAAGGATCATAATTAGGATGAACATCACCATTATACTCGACGAAAATCTCGCTCCCACCAGTAATACTAAACAAACCACCAAAAACAACAAGTAACACTAATGCTAAGATTCCAAACAATATTAACCATGACTTATTCATCTTCATTTTTTTTTACTCCATAAATTATATTTCACAACTAATCTTATCCTCTTGACAAGTAAAAACTCCTCCTATGGTTTCACAAACAACACCAGCAGAAGAAATACTACTCTCACCACAAGTATCACGACCAAGAAAGTCAAAATACATAAAATCTGAACAACCAATAAAATTAGTGTTAGCAGTCCAAACACCACCACCTAAATCAGTACACCTACTTTCTAAACCCTCGATTGAATCAGGAAACTCTGATTCAAAAAAACCAGAAATATCAGTTATTGTTGAACCACTCCAAATTCCAACCTCGTCAGGCAACACGCAACAACCAATTTCTAAAACGTATTCCATAATATCGAAGTAGCAACCATCCATGCACAAATCCATGACCTCATCATAAGAATCGTCGCAAACATCATAACAATCATCAATAATAAAATCTGGTGCAATAGCGAGAGCAGACGGCGCGAAATCCAAGAAGTTCATAACACTCGAATCCTCTATTAATGCTTCGCTAAACTCTGCTTCTGCAACGTCATCACACTCATCATAGCAGTCGAATAGTTCAGGATTACAATCATACAAGCAATTATCCCAAAAAGTTTCTAACTCATCAGAGTGAACTTCCACACAATCAGAATCACAATCCACATCACCCATCATGCTCAAAACTTCAGAACCATCATAAACACTATTTGAGTGTCTTTCAGAATAAGAATCAATATTTTGATTAGACGAAGGTAAACCTATTTTTGACAAGTCCAAAACGTTACTCTTAAACAATAAGAATAAAGATATGAGTATTAAAAAAGTAACTATTATTAATATTAAAACAATTTTCTTTTTCTTCTTAACCACTTTTTTTCATCTCCTTTTCTTCAACTTCTTAGCATTAGACCTGAACTTTACTGACCCATTCCTCGACTTAAAACAAACCTTCTGATACACCATTAAAAACAAAACCTCCAAACCAACAAAAACAAGCAAAACACGAAAGCACCACCAACAATAACCCACTGCAACAACTTCACCTGCTCAGGTCTCCACTTATACTTTTTTCTAGCCATAATAACATCACTTTTTCTTTTTGATTGTGAATCGAACCTTAGTCCTCGAAACACCAACATTCCTTTTCTTAACTAACGCCATTTTACGCCAGTCACTCTTTCAACACTGTAAAAACTCGCATTGTTCAAATGTCTTTGCCAGGCTTTCTCACGAGGAGACCATCTAAAACCCCACTGTTTAAGCTCTGCTCTTTTTTCAGCAGAAGGAATTTCATCATACAAAATCTGAACCCTGTTAATATCAGCATTCTGAACAATTTTACCCCCACTAAAACCCACTGTTTTATTTTCAAGCTTTTCCTTATACTCTAAATTCTTAATCCTTTTTTTAACAGTGGTAATGTTCTGACCAAGATTACTAAGAACCCAAGAAGGATTAATATCTTTCTTTTCTTTCTTCAACGCCTTATTCTGTTCTTTGATTCTAACTCTTTGTTCTTCCATTTTTTGGAGTTTAACTTTAAGCTTATCAACAGCTTCAGGATCATCACTACTAATAACATTATTAGACTTAATACTATCTGCTTTATTTCTATAATAATCAGATTTTCCTTGTAACTCAATGGTTTTATCCATAAGACTATGAATACGCTTAAAATGACGTCTATCTCTGCCTTCACTATGATGACCCACTTTTATAGGTTCGCCCATAGGTCTCATTCTAGCAAGTTTATTACTACTCTCATAAGCTTCAGTGCTTTCTTTACTTCTTTTATCAGCGAGTTCTTCATACCTTTCAAGTCTTGCTTCTCGTTTATCCTTATAAGCCTCAATACGTTCCTCCTTAGACAAACGATTAGACTTATCCTCTTTAAAATATAAACTTGTAAATTGTTCTTTATTTATTTTTAATAATTTTCCATTCTCATCATAAACCCAAACAAACCCACTATGAACTTCAACCACTTTATACTTTTTACCATTTTTAACATATATTTCATCAATAGAAAGAGATTTATTAGATAATTTATTTTCACCATATTTTTTATTATAACAAGATAAACAAAGCGAAGGACTATTTTTTGTTATAGCAATATTATTTCCATCAACATAAGAAAACAATTTATTAGTAGGTGTTAATTCTCCACAATGCTGACACTTCTTTTTTTCCTTAGAATCTTTAACATTAAATCTTTTAACTATGTTATCCTGCCACAAGTCATAAACAACTATTTCAGCATCATACTTTTTAGATAACTCTTTTCCTTTTTCAATAGCTTTATGAATTTCCCCATGTTCAAAAGTAAATCTTTTAGAGAATCCAGAAGTATCAAAAACTTCATATTGTATTTTAGATTTAGATGCAATCTTTTTTTCATTATTTTTAACAATTTTATTATATCTTACAATTCCTGAAGTAATATTATATTTACTAAAATCTTTACGACCACTATAAATTCCTCCTGCTTTTTGTAAATGGTCAAGAACACCTTTTATAGTTGTATCAGTACCATCTCTTTGAACATCCCACCTTTCAGTAATACTAAAACCATCAACCCAAGTAACTTTTATTTTATGTTTATCATAAGTTCCACCTTCAGGAGCATACTGACTCGCCCATTTAAGATAACCATTAGCCTCATCCATAGCTTTAGCACCATCAAAAATTAAAGGTTTTTTATCATCAATATAAATATCATTAAATCCTTCACTCCATAAAATACGAACCTCTTTAACAGGAATCTTCTTACTCGCCGACTTATTAAAAAGACCACCTAACTCATTCATTTCCTTAGCACTAATAATAGGTTTTTCTTTTTTCTTTTTTCCATAGAAATTATTTATTTTGGTATCGTAACCTTTTAGATCAACTTCTGAATGATCATGCTTAGAATAACTCTTTTTATCAGTGTAAATCTTTTCAGCATTAATACCCCTATCCACCATGAGAGCATGATTAGGATTAATACTACGACTATGATGCCTAACCTTAACACCACTCCTACGTTTATATTCTCTAACATTAGTACGTCTAACCATTTTCTTAATTTACCTCTTACATTAATTTACCTATACGCTTCAAGAACAATCAAAAAACCATTCACCACCAAAGCACCATTATTGAAAAAACCAAGAAGATTCTGACTAGCATAAATAGGAAACCAAAAAATGTTAACCAAACTAGCAACCAACACGAGACCAGCAACACTCAAAGTGATAACCTGCTGATTAGTCAACTTCTTAAGCTTACTAATACTCGTAAACTTCTTAACACCAACCTCGAACAATATAAGAGCAACAGCAAAAAGACCAAACAACCCATAAATCTGACCAGTCACACCACCACCACTAAAAAAAATGCTAATCTTATCAGGAAACAAACCCATAACAACAATCATCAACCCCAAAAGAGTCATACTAATCTGAGCAGTTCTCAACTTTATAGGATTACTAAATCTAACCATAATTACCTCTTACTCCTTTTCTTCTTAACAAAATCATCCCTGAACAAAAAATAACCAATAAGTATAATCAAAAACAAGCCACCCACAATAACCTTACCAGTCAAAGAAGCCCACAAATTAGTAACAAAACTAGCAAAAAAAAACACTACCACACTACCAACCAAAAAAATCCACAACCAAAACCTAGCACCAACAACCTCAAAAGGCAAACTACTAAAAAACAACAACCCAATCAAAGCCAACACGAAAACAATAATAGGCAAAATCGTAAAAAAATTAAACTGAGGCAACAACAAACTTAAAAAACTCACTTTTTACCCCTCGCTTTCTTAACAACAAACATCAACAAAACAATAAACACCACGCCAAGAACGACATAAACCAAAGTATTATCATTACTATAATCACACTCGAAAACATCCTCGTCACCGACCATGTACTCTCTCCACTTACCACCCTGTAAAATACAAAGCTGTTCCTCATCAACAACTAACCTATCAACGCACTCATAATTCTGATTAAGAACCTCACCATCAACACAAGAAACAATATCAACACAATCATAATACACAATATCACCAGAATCACTACAACTAATCTTACAAGCCTCATCACCAATAGGTTGACGACGAGTATTACTACCAATCAAAGTACCAGGAACACACTCAAGATCGTCAAAAGTTGAAAGCTGACCATCACTATTACAATTACCAATACCAGGAAAACACTCAATAGAATTATCATTAACACACTCATCACTAACAACGAAACGACCACTCGTATCCTGCTTAATCAAACAACGAACACCAATATCCTCAATAAACCAAGAATCACCATCACGTTCAATAATACGAGTATCACTAAAACTCAAACCATAACCAGTAATAAAAACAACAGGATAATTCTGAGGACTAATCTCACCATCAGCCAAAACCTGTACGATAGCAGGGTCATCCTCTAAAAGCATAACTTGATCAGCATTAAGCAAACTAGCCACATTACAATAATCACTAAAACTAGGCTTAACAGCACCATTAACAAGAATACCATAAACCTGAGAAACACCACGAATTTTATAATCTGCACCAGTAGGGTTCACATAAAGTTTCTTACCCCAATTAATATTAAAAGTCTGACCAGCATCACCCCAAAAACTATTACCGAGTTCCACATTTCTATTAAGACAATTACTACCATCAGCATCACAAATAGAAACTTCAGTCAAATCAATAGTATTAGTCTGAACTTTTTCAACATAAAAATTACAACCCTCATAAAAATCAGCATTACTAAAAGGAGGAAACCCTTCACCACACCAATAACTAGCACCACCATTATCAATATTCTCCCAATCACCAACATCATTACTATTCAAAGCACAATCATCGCCAGGAAAACAATCAAGACGAGTAGGACTACAAGAAACACTACCATATTGAGGAATCCAAACCTCATTATTACCAACAATACTAAAAAGCTGAGTGCTAACCAAAGCAAGAACTAAAAAAGCACCAAGAACAATAAAAAAATTAAGCTTAGACTTCATTTTCGTTTACCTCCGAAAATAAGATAAGCGAATAAGCCAAGAATCAAAACACCCAACACTATAATACCAGTATCCAAACCAGAATCACCAGTAATACTAGGAATAATAGACGGAACAACAACAACATCATCCTCATCTTCTTCAGGAGTAACAATAATTACTTCCTCTTCTTCTTCCTCTTCTTCTTCCTCTTCTTCTTCCTCTTCTTCCTCTTCTTGAGGCAAAGATTCACCAATATGAGTCAAACAAACACTCTCAAATCCATACCAAATATCACAATCACTATCAGACTCACTAACACAATCAGTCTTTAAAAAATTCAAACAACCAGGTTCAAAATCATCCTCAATATTAATACTACACTCATAACAAGCATAATAATAATCAAAATCCAAAGAATCCAAATAATAATTAGAAAAATCAGGCAAGTCACCAGTAGAAGTTTTCTTCCAAACCTCATCAAACAACAATTCACCAGCAGGAATATCCCCACCATCACTACGATACACTATAAACTCACCAACCTCACAACTAGCACCACTATTAATACTCTCACCAGAAAAATGATTAAAACTACCATAACTACCCTGCAAATCACACAAGTAATCACCAGTCTCAGGAAAATCAGCACTCAAATCAACAAAGTTAAAACCCTGAAACAACCTCTTAAAAATAGGAACATCATAAGAAGTCTCACCCACGAGTTCACCATCAATATAAGCAACCTTATCACTAAAATCACCACTATTATAGCTATCACTACCACCACTTAAAGAGACGAACAAAAAAGTAAAAACTATAAGAGCCAAAGCCACCAAACTAGACACGAACAACGCTTTCTTATACTTCTTCTTCATAACTAATCGCCTCCAATACTATTATACAAATCAATAAAACCATAATCACCAACACTCTCATTAACACTCGAACCATTAACACTCGTCTCATTCACACCCAAAACATTATCCACAAAACCAGAATCATCCTCCAAATGACTCGTAATAGTCTGACCCTTCAAACCCATATAACTAATAGGAGCAATCAACAACAAAACAACCAAAAAACTAACAAACAAAGTAACCACAACAGGAGTAGCACGACCCTTACGCAAATCAAAAATGTTAAACAACAACCTAATAACCTGATGAATCGTGAAAGTCGCAAACACCAAAATAAAAATACTAATACCAATCGTGGCATAATTCCTACCAATATCACCACTCACAACCCTAACAAGAGTATCCCAAGTCGTACTAAGACCCAAAAAAACACCAGACCACAAAGCACCACCAAGAGCCTTCAAATAACTAAGAACATTACTATGATCACTATTAAAAACCTTATCAAGATTCATAATCAAATAACCACTACCAATCATCAAACCAAAAAAAATAAACTTCAAAATAGTCCACAAAATATTCAAAGGATTAAGAGCATCAGCACCACTCATAACCAACTTATCCCAAACATTACCACCACTATCCTTATTCATTTTCTTTTTCTCTTACTATTAATACCATGACGAATAACCCCAAGCAAAGCACCAGCAGTCAAACCAATAAAAGCACCCATAAACCAAAAAATGACCTCACTCATAGTAGTCAAAGCAGGATTACTAAAATAACCACCAACCAACGCATTCCTCAAACTCAAAACATTAAAATAAACAAACCCAGTAAAAACCAAACCAACACCAGCAAACACCAAAGCATGATTAAAAATATACCTCCAAAACTTCTTAATCTTACCATCCATAAATTACACCTTAATCATTTGCTTACGAATCTTAGGAAAAATAAACCCAATCAAGTAAAGCCCAATAGCAGTACCAGTAATACCAGTACCATAACCAAAAATACTATTAACCAAAACACCCCAGTTACTCAAAGGAACAGGATTATAAAACAACAACAACCCAACACCAAAAACACCAAAAGTAACCAACAAAACAATAAAACTACTCTTAAACCAATTCTTTCTTTTCTTACGATTAACCATTTTATAACAAAACCACAAACAACCTTTAAAAACCTTTGTCACCTTAAACGCACAAAAACAACAAAAGTTACCAAAAACTGGCAAAAACAACAAAAGTTACCAAAAACTGGCAAAAACAACAAAAGTTACCAAAAACTGGCAGAAACAACAAAAGTTACCAAAAAGTGGCAGAAACGACAAAACTGCCCAAAAAACGTATAAACCTTTAAAAACCCAAACCCACGAAAACTAAACAATCTTTACAAAGAAATAGATTATTAACACGACTGCAAAGCATCATTCACTCCGACTAGTGTCAATGATTAAGGTTCAGGTGCTAATAATTGAATGCTTAAAAGATGAGAAACAATGTTTCGACATAAACAAATAAAAAATATAGGAGGGTAAAAAAAAGAAATTGTCAAACTTTTTTTACAACCACATAAATGAGAAAAAAAACAAGTGCCTTAAATAAAAAAATGAATTGGTTCTTATCAATATTTGCCATATTTGTAATAGCATTTTTAGTTTTACAATTTGGTGATAAAAACCTAGCCATTATAGGTGGTGGAGACGATTCAGAAGATACCACTGGCTCAGTATCAAGCAATTGCCCAAGCACAGGACTAACAAACTTCGAGTTAGACATATTTAATCAAGCAAACGATACAGGAAGCGAAGCAGTTGATGTAACATTTTACATATTTGAAAAAGCAACAAACAACCTAGTAACTACAATCACAGATACTAGCAATCCAAACGACACAGAATTAGTATGTGGAATAGAATATGTAGGAAAAGCAATATCAACAAGTGGAGCAAGTGGCGACAAAAGTATATTTGAAAGTGTTGCAGGTGGAAACTCAAAACTAGTAAACGGAAATATAGAGTTCACAACCACAAACGCAAACCTTGATCTAATCGCAAAAGTTGAACAACACGCAAGTCTAGGATGTAGAGCATACAACAACGAAGCAGGAGCTTACATGTACGACTCAAGTGATAGTTTAACTACTGAATACGAAACTGACGGAGTTACATTCACATCAATAACAGATAATGCAACTGCAACAGACGAAACTTTAGGATTAGACATGACTTTCAAATGTAAAGCTGTACAATCTGACACAGATTACAACGATAGAGGTATTTTAGTATTATTAGAAATGCCAACAACTAAATGGGATACCCCAATGGTTTACGTTAATGGTCAAGTAATAAGCGAAGTAACTCTTACTGACAACGAAGCTGATTCTTACGTTGATTATGAATACGCATTCTTAATACCTGATAGCGTAGTAATAAAAGATGGAAGTCAAGGAATCGAAGTTAGAGTTGCAAACCAACTAAAATCAGGCATAACAAGTGTTACTTATGACCCTCAAGTTGATTTTGCACCAAGAGGAAGCATTTTATCAAAAAGTGGATTAGATGTTCTTGTAGGAGTTGCAGTAAGTGATGCTTCAACACCAGCACAAGTACACACATTATTTGATATAACTATTGACATGACTTAAGTAAAAATAAAATATTTTTTTCTTTTTTTTTTGTTTCTAAAAAAAAGATAAAAAGGTGAAATAAGATGGCTAAGAAAAAAATCAAGAAAAACAAAACATTAAAAGAATACATAATGATAATGAAAAATCATTATACTAACTTCTCAAATGAACTAAGTAAATCAAAAAACAAATTATTAATGTTCATATTTCAACCAGAACAGAACAATTTCAACGAAGAAATAATAATAGAAGAATGATCAAGAATGGTTTTCAAAAAAGGTAATAAAATTGCAAGTAAGGGAAAAAGGGTTTGTGCAAACTTTCCTTTTTGCAAAAATAGGATTCCAGAAACGAATCGTAGTAATCAAAAATATTGTTCCGAAACTTGTAAAAATAAAAATTTAATATTTCGTAAAAATAACAAATTAATCAAAAAATCGAAATAAGGCACTATTTTCTTTAACCCTTAACAAAACACTAATAAATTAAAAAGTAATCTAATAAAGGGGTTTAAAACATCAAATAAGATAAATTAAACATACATATAAATGGTAAAATCTTAGATTTTAGTGGTTTTTACCCCAACTATCTAGGGTATCTACATTATCTAGGGGGTGCCAACTTGGTATGAAAAGCAAATTGAACCCCTAAGGGTAAAATAGGTAGATAGTTTAGATACCCTAGATAGTTGCAAATGAAATTATCCTAAAAAATATGTAACTATTGTTTAATAGTATTGCTTTTATATGGGCTAATTCTTAAGAATTATAGGATTTAACACCTCTATTTCCTATGGAAGCAATACAAACATTTATAAAAGACAATATTAATTTTATAATTATTAACAATTAATTTTTTGAGGTATGAAGATAAAATGAATGATAAAAAAGAAGAATTACAAATTAAAACCATTGGATTTAGGCGTGACGATTTTGATGAATATAAAAAACTAAAAGAAAAAGGATATTTCAATCTATCTTTTGCATCATATTGTAAATCAGCATTTGCAGAGAAATTCCAAAAAGATAAAATAAGTTTTGATATTCTAAAAAATGAATAAAGTTCAATTTTTAAACAAATTGTATTATAATTTAGGTAAACAATTTACAAATTTTAGAGTATTTCACAATTATATAGGCATGAGTGGTGAGAAACATTTTAGTAAATGGGTATATTTTCTTGATGCAGAAGAAAAAGATATAGAAAAAGCAACACATAGAACATTATTAGTTAATGAAATAGTTCTTGATTTTGATCCTGTTAAAGATGAAACTTTTGATCATTTAACTAAAAAAGTTAAAAAAACTTGTTTTGAATTTAAACAATATAAATTAAAATATTTATGTTTTTTTACAGGTAGTAGAGGTTATCATATTCATGTTTTTCTTGAAGATTTATTTTATATGTCTAAAGAAGAAAGACGTACTTTTAGAGTTAATATGTCCAGGTTTTATGGTTCTGAACTTCAAAAAAATAGTGAAGATGTTGCTATTGCTTTGGAGGGTGTTTTTCATTGGAAATCTGGAAAACCAAAAACGAGGTGTTTTTGGTGAAAGAACAAGGACAAGAAGATTTTGATTTTATGGAAGAGGGTGTAAATTATATAAATAAAAATAATGAATTAACTAATAAATTTAAAGAGGATGAAAAACAAAATAATATAACTATTGAAATTTATAAATTATTATTGAGTAAACAATACAATATTGCATCTGAAAAAATAACACAATATGTAAAAACTAAATTTAATATTTACACTCTTAGAGATGATAAAAAAGATGAATTATGGGTTTATGAAAATGGTATTTATATTCCTGAAGGTAAAAGTTATATTAAGCAAACTTGTAGAAATATATTAGGTGTAGCTTATAATGTTAAATTTGTGAAAGAAGTTATTGCTAAAGTAATGGCTGATAGTCTTATTAGTTTTGATGATTTTTTTAATAATAATTATGTTAATCAAATTCCTGTTCTTAATGGTATTCTTAATCTTAAAACAAAAAAATTAACACCATTTACTTTTGATAAAATATTTTTTAATAAAGTTAATGCTGAATTTAAACCTGGTGTTGATTGTCCTAATATTAAAAATTTTTTTTATCAAATTCTTGATAAACAAGATGTTATTGCTATTCAGGAACTTATAGGTTATTGTTTGTGGAAAGAATATTTTATCGAAAGAGCCATTCTTTTTCGTGGTGATGGTGGTAATGGTAAAAGTAAAACTTTAAGTTTGCTTAAGAATTTTCTTAATCCTAAAAATACTATTAGTGTTTCTTTATCTCAACTTGAGAATAGTGGTAGTTTTCATATTTGTGAGTTACAGAATAGACTTGTTAATATGGCTGGTGAACTTAGTAAAAGGGCTTTGGAAGAAACTGAAATGTTTAAATCTCTTGTTGGTAGGGATAATATTACTGCTGATAGAAAATTTTTGAGACCTGTTACTTTTGTTAATTTTGCGAAGATGATTTTTAATTGTAATGATAGACCTCCTACTTATGATTTGAGTGATGGTTTTTTTAGGCGTTGGCTTGTTTTTCATTTTAAGAATAAGTTTGTTGATCAGGATGTTTATGATGCTCTTGAGGATAAGACTAATTATGGTGTTAAAGATACTGATATTATTGAAAAAATTAGTAGTGCTGTGGAATTTAGTGGTTTGCTTAATTGGGCTTTGGAGGGTCTTAATAGGTTGTTGAGTAATAAAAAGTTTAGTAATAGTAAAAGCACTGAAGATACTCGTTTGGAATGGCTTGAGGATTCTAATAATTTTATTGTGTTTTTTGAGAAGAATATGAATATTAGTCCTAGTCATCTTGTTAGTAAGGATGATTTGAGGGTTAAGTATGCTGAGTTTTGTAATTCTAAAAATGTTATTCCTGTTAGTGATAAAGCTATTTTGTGGTATTTGAGAAATAAGGGTATTAGTAGTAGTAGGCGTACTAAGGATTTTAATGGTTTTAGTGAACAGGTTTTTTGTTGGATTGGTTGTAGGTTTAATGATGATTCTGTTGATATTAAGGGTTGGAGTAATTTTGTTAAGATTGAGAATAAAATTGAAGCCCTTAAGGAGTTTGATAATTTTGAAAAAAGTATTGGTGTGGTGGTTGAGAATGTTGAAGAGTAGTTTTTTGAAAAGTTTTGGTGTTAATAAGTTGGTGTTTAGTGATGTTGGTGTTCTTGTGTTTATTGGTGGGAGTTGTCGTGCTGGTGACATTCAGAAGATAAAGAAAAATAGTTGGAGGTAATTAAGATGAGTGAAGATTTGAAGGAAGTAGTTGGTAATGTTGTGGGTGGTAATTTGGATAAGTTTTTGGATGATTATGTGCCTTATGAGAAGTTGTTGAATATTGCTGAGATTGAGGGTTTTATTGATTTGGGTAGTGTTGAGCATATTCTTGAGGAGTTTCCTAAGTATGAGGATGGTGCTGGTCATCATTTTGTTTTTGTGATTGTTGGTGTTAAGTATAAAGTGCCTGTTATTGTTATGAACTTGTTGAATTCTTTGAAGAAGCAGAAGGGTTTAGGTCGTTTGGTTAGTTTTAAGGTGTTGCGTGAGGGTACTGGTTTGGCTACTAAGTATCAGGTTATTCCTAATTTTGTTAAGGATTAATTTTTTTTCTTTTTTTTTAGGTTGTTGTGTGTGTTTGGAGGTAAAAAATGGATATTTTAGATTTTGTTCCTGTTGATGGCATTATTGAACAAATTGGTACTGGACAAGTATGTGATACTTTAATGATTAGTAATCGTCGTAAAAACTTATGGCTTTTAAATTTATTTAATGGTTATAAGCAGTTAGGAACTTATGATATTGCGAAAGATCATAATTTTCAAGAGGGTGATTTGGTTATTGTTGAATTTTTGAATGATAAAATTGCTAAAGTAACTAAAGATATTGTGAAAATATCTAATGTTAATGAAATATATCAGAGGTTGTAAGATGGTTTTAGAATTGAGTTATGTGTTTAAAAGCATTTTTATGTTTTTTTGTTGTGTTTGTTTTGTTGGTCTTTTTGGTGTTGCTAGGTTTTATGATTTTGATGTTGTTTTTAGTATTGTTTTTATTATGATTTTGGTTACTGGTTTTTTTTGGATTAATTATTATAATTTGAGTAATAATAATTGCGGAGGTGAATTTATTTAAAGTGTTGTTGTCTGTTGGTGCTTTGAGGGTTGTGAAGGAGCGTTTTGGTTCTGAAAGGTTTTATGTTGACTTGTTGGAGTGTAGGGGTAAGAAGGAGTTTTTGGGTGTTTTGCGTAAGAATTTGGGTTTTGGTGTTGGTGTTTGTGAGCGTGTTTGGTTTGTGTTGTGGTCGAGGTTTCCTTTTTGTGTTGAGAGGGTTGATAGGAGTAACGTGTTTAGTTCTAGTGAGGCTAGGTTGTTTCATGAGTTGTTGTGTCTTGGTGGTGTGGCGAGTTTTTTTGAGTGTCGTAGGGTGGTTGGTCGTCGTCGTGTTGCTGGTGTTGTTGAGAGTTTGGAGGATTTTGGTTTCGTGGTCGTGTTGCGTTTTGCTGATGGTGGGCGTTTTGTGTTGTTGGGTGATGGTCTTGTTAAGGAGTTTGCAGGTGTTAAAGAATGAGGGTTAATTGGTGGTTGTTCGGTGTCGGTTTTGGTTTGTTGTTGTTGTTCGTGTACTTTTTTGGTGTTGATAAGGGTTGGTTTGTGAGTGTTGTGTGGGGTAATGTTAAAATTTTGGTGTTGATCTTGGTTGGTGGTAGCTTTTTGGGTTTCGTTTTTAGTTTGTTTTATCATAGTTTTAGTAGGATTAAGTCTAATGGTCTTGGTAGGCTTGAGGGTGTTGACATGGTGAGTCAGCGTGAGGCTATTAATATTTTGAGGTATTGTTATGTTGAGGCTTTTTTTCCTTTTATTAGAGATTTTGGTGTTCCTAAGAGTGAGTGGGTTGGGAAGGGTAAGCCTCCTTTGATTTTGGGTGATGGTTGTGTGTTGGAGTTTCATGATGTTCGTAGTCATAGTGATAAGTTGGCTGGTAAGCATAAGCTTAGTTTTGGTTTGTTTATGAGTGGTGGTTGTAGGGATGGTTTTTCTGTTGCGAGTGTTACTCTTGATGAGGGTAAGGATTATTTGTGGAATAACTTTTATGGTTTTTTTGAGGAGAATACTTGTATTGGTAGTTCTTTTATGGATAAGCAGGGTTGGACTTTGCATACTCCTGCTAGTGAGAGGTTGAAGTATGTTAATTTGGTTTTGAATGAGGATATTGATGCTGATGAGTTGAAGAAGATTGAGGCTCTTATGCCTAAGGATGCTGTTGTTAATGTTCCTAAGAAGGAGAGGAAGAAGGAGGAGAAAAAGGTTGATGATAGTAAGGATGATGATGGTGGTGTTAGTGGTGTGGTTCAGGAGTTGAATGCGGATATTGAGGCTACTAAGTCTAGGAATAAGTTGAGGGATGAAAATGTTGAAAAAGTTTGATTTGAGGGTTTTGAAGCGTGTTAGGTATTCTGGTTATGATGTTGGTGTTGTGCATCTTGTTGAGTGTTTTGGTGCTAGGACTTTGTGTGGTAATTCTTCTAGGGGTTATGTTCCTGTTCGTCGGTGTAAGGGTGAGGTTTTGTGTGGTATTTGTAAGCGTATCGTGGAGCGTTTGAGTGATGGTGAGTGTTTGTCTTGTTTCGGGGTTGTTTTGGCAAAGGATAAGGAGTATAGTTTGAGGAGGCATGGTGCTTTGTTGTGTGCTAAGTGTAGGTTGAAGGATTTGGAATTTAAACGAGGTGAAAAATGATAAAAACATCAAGTGATCTTGAGAGAAAAGGTTATACTCAGATGATTTTGTTTTTAACTAAAAAGTTTGGAGAGTTAAGAAAATGAGTTGGTTTAAGATTATGTTGTGGTTTTGTTGTGTTGTGGTTTTTGTTTTGTCTTTTGTTGTTTTTGTTAGTGCTGATTTTGAAGTTAATAGAACTATTGTTTTGAATGAGAGTGGGTTGCCTGTGAATGGTAGTGAGGTTTTCAGTTTTGGTTTGTTGCCTTATGAGAATTTTAATGTTTCGTTGCTTAATGTTAATAATAATTTTGATTTCGTTTTTGATAGTTTTATTGCTATGGGTAATTATTCTTTGATAAATTGGAGTTTTAATTATTCTGTTCATAATTTTAGTGTTGTTGAGGATTTTAGTGAGGTGTTCGTTTTTGAGTTGATTAATTCTATGAATGATGATTCTTTGTTTGTGAATTTTAATGTGAGTGTTTTGAATGATGTTTTTGTGGTGGAGAATGTTTCGGAGTCGTGGAGTGTTGTTGTGATTAATGGTTCTCGTTTCGTGAATGTTTCTAAGAATGTTTTGCCTTTGAGTGGTGAGCTTGATTATGTTCTTGGTGGTGTTAGTGGTGAGAATGTTAGCATTGATTGTGGTAGGTTTTTGTCGTGTCCTGGTAGTGGTGTTTTTGATGGTGATGGTTTTATTAGTTTTAGTGCTGGTTTTTTTTTGCCTATTAATTTGAGTGTTGGCGTGTATGATTCTGGTGTTGTTTTTGGGTTTGCTTTTAATGGGTCGAATTACTCGTTGAGTTATCCTGTTAGTTTTGTTGTTAATCCTGTTGAGTATAATTTTTTGAATAATTTGAGTTTGGATAGTGATTGTTATAATCTTGAGGGTTTTATTGATCCTGCTTGTATGGATGATGTTTATAATTTTTTGAATGAGGGTTTTGAGCGTTACATGAGTGTTTGTGAGGATAGGCGTGTTGATGCTTATGATGATGGTTGGGATGATTGTGAGGATCAGATTGAGCCTGAGTTGGTGGTGACTGGTAGTTTGGATAGTGCTGTGTTTGATAGTTGGGAGATTTGTAAGGTTGAGCGTGATGGTTATAAGGGTTCTTTGGATGATTGTCGTGGTGACTTGGGTGGTTGGCGTTCTAAGTTTTTTGTTATTAATGAGACTTTGCTTTCGGAGAGGCAGGGGTTTGTTGATGGGTTGCGTGATTGTAATGTGGCTGGTGTTGTTGGGTTTGCTAATTGTAGTGCTAAGTTTAGTGCTTTTGAGAAGAAGGTTAATCGTGAGAATTGGCGTGTTGTTGTTGTTCCTTCTGTTATTGTTTTGTTGGGTTTGTTGGTGTATTATGTTATTTTGTGGCGTAGGAAGAATGTTGATAAGAATTTAGGGTGGTGATTAATTTGAGGTGTCCGTATTGGTTTTTTAGTGGGTTGTTTTTTGTTTTGTTTGAGGGTTTGTTTTGGAATGCTGGTAATCATGCTTTTAAGCATATTCTTTATGTTTTTGGCGTGTCTAATGTTGTTAGCGTTTACTCTTTTGATAGGTGGGTTGTTATGTATTTGTGTTTGTTCATGAGTGTTTTGTTTTTTGGGTTGATGATTTTTTTTACAGGTAAGGAGTTGGTGTTTCAGTTAAAATAAGTTTGTTTGGAGATGATTATGGTGGTTAATGATGTTAAGCTTGGTATGTTTGTGGGTGGTGAGAATGTTTTGGTTTGCAGGTTTAGGTTTGTGCCTAAGCTTGAGGGTGGTTGGTGTTTGAGGTTGGCTCGTAAGCCTAACTTTTTTAGGTCTTTGTTTGGGGGTGATGATTTTCTTGAGGTTTGGGATAACGTGCCTGAAAGTATGATGAGGGATTGTCATGTTGCTCGTGTTTTGGATGTTGATTCTCAGATTGCTTCTGAAAAGCTTGTTACTATTTTTCCTTATGATATTAAGAGTCATAAGCGTCTTGGCTTGTTTGAGAATAATGATTTGGTTTTGGAGCTTAAAATGTTGAGGATTAAGCGTAGAGACCTTAATACTTTGTGTAGTCAGCAGTTGGAGGAGTTGAAGCGTAGACCTGATCTTAATGCTAGTATTAATTTTATTAAGAGTCTTAAGAAGGATTTAGAGAGTTTGAACACTTTTCATAATAAAGGAGGAGGACAATGAAAACAACAGAAGAAATAGGTAAAGAAATATTTAAAGAAACTTTATTAAAGGAGGTTAAAAATGAAAACAACAGGCGACATATATAAGGATATTAAAGAAGCAAGATTTAATTATCGTGTTGGTAGAATGAAAGAAGAATTAATAAAATTAAATGATAAAAAATGGTTTAGTGAAGAAGAAATAAGAGCAGTAATGAATGAAATAGGTATAAACTTTCAAGAAGAAGCAACAACAAAATGGAATTGTGAAAAAGAAAGAGAAATAGCATTAATACAATTAAGTGTTGTTCGAGATATTGAGAAAAAATTGTTCGGTGGTGTATGATGGGTGTTGTTGATAGTTATAAGGGGTTTGATGAGATTTTGAAGGTTGAGGATAATAAGTATAGTCTTATTATGAAGTCTTTTCTTTCGGATATTGATATTAAAGATAAGAAGTATTTTGTCATGCTTGATGGTTTGTTGGTTGAGCGTGGGTTTGGCGAGTTGTTGAAGGGCGTGTTTCGTGGTTATGATGACCTTGTTGATGTTGATCATGTTAAGGCTCTTGTCAGGTGGGTTGAGGTTTATGCTCAGAACTTGGATGTTTTTAAGGAGGGTTTTAATAAGACTTTTGTTGAGGTGTTGAGTGGTTTGGAGACTAAGAATTCTTTTATTAGGAAGTTGTTGAAGGAGATGAGTGTTTTGGAGAAGAACGTTGTTGATAATAAGGATGTTTTGATTGAGGAGTACAAGTTAAGGATTGATGGTTTGAATGAGCAGGTTGCTGGTTTGGTTGCTGAGTTGGAACTTGTTGAGAGTGTTTCGGAAGAAAAGAAAGAATTTGAACAAAAACCTGAAGAAAAAGGAATTAAAGTTGTTAAAGATGAAAGTGAAAAAAAGTTGAGTGTTGAGCCTGTGATGTTTCAGGGTACTACTCCTTCTCAGAAGCGTGAGCGTGATAACATTTCAAGATTTGATAAACGAATTATTAATCCAGATAAGGAAATGAGGTTTTGAGTCAAATGCTAGAACTTAATAAAGTGTATTGTGCTGATTGCTTGGAAGGAATGAAACAATTAGAAGATAACTCTGTTGATGCTGTTGTGACTGACCCACCTTATGGATTGTCTTTTATGGGTAAGAAGTGGGATTATGATGTTCCAAAAGTTGAGATTTGGAAAGAGTGTTTGAGAGTTTTGAAACCAGGAGGATTCTTGCTCTCTTTTGCTGGGAGTAGAACTTATCATAAAATTTGTTCAGGTATTGAGGATGCTGGTTTTGAGATTAGAGACCAGATAATGTGGATTTATGGGAGTGGTTTTCCTAAGAGTTTGAATATTGAAAAAGCAATTGATAAGTTACAAGGTGTAGAACATCCTAAAAATACTATTGTAAGTGAAAATAGGGCTATGCCTGGAGCAAATTATACAAGAGATAAAATGGATGTTCAAAGTGAAAAAGCTAAGGAGTGGGATGGTTGGGGTACTGCTTTGAAACCTGCTCATGAGCCGATCGTGGTTGCTCGTAAGCCTCTGGGTGAGAAAACTGTTGCTCTTAATGTTTTGAAATGGGGAACAGGAGGAATAAATATTGATGAATGCCGAATAGGAAATGATGAAATGAATAATAGACCCGCAGGAAATAAAGTAGGTGGAAATAGTTTAAATATGAGTAAAGTAGGTATGCCTCAAGATATAAAAGGAACAGTAAATAATGGGCGTTTTCCTGCTAACATAATTTTTGATGAAGAAGCAGGAAAAATGCTTGATGAACAAAGTGGTGTTAGTAATAGTAAGAAATCAGTTATGGGTGCAGGAATATCAGGAGGTGTTGCATTAGGAGTAGGGGGTAAGAATGCTTTTTCATTTGAATCAGAAAGAGGTCATAATGATTCTGGTGGTGCTTCCAGGTTTTTTTATTGTGCTAAGAGTAGTAAGAGTGAGAGGAATAAGGGTTGTGATGAGTTAGATGAAAGACAGCAGGATGAGAGCAGAAAAGTTGGTAATCCTGGTGAGGATAATCCTCGTAATAGGGGTGTTCATCAAAGGAAAAATTTTCATCCGACTATAAAACCTATTAGTTTGATGCAATACTTAGTTAAGCTTGTTACTCCTAAAGGTGGTGTGGTTCTTGATCCTTTTATTGGTAGTGGCACGACTGGTATTGCTTGTTATGAGGAGTGTTTTAATTTTATTGGGTTTGAGAAAAGTGAGGAGTATTATGATATTTGTTTGGCGAGAATTGGTGATTATATGAAACAAAAAAAGCTTAATGTGTGGTTTGGTTAGAGTGAAGGTTTTGAATTATCCTAAGGTTTGGGTTGACAGGCTTGGGTTTAAGACGGAGGTTACTGATTACTGGGCTAGGCGTTGTTTGATTCCTATTGGTACTATTAGGCATCCTTTGGAGTATAAGTTGTTGGCGAGTGGTTATAGGGATATTCCTATTGAGGATGTTGTGACGATTCCTTTTGATAGGGCGAGTTTGGGGTTTACGAGTAGAAAACTTCTCAACATTTTATTACTTGGTGGGAGTGGTGACGGAAAAACTTTGATGATTAAGAATGTTCTTAGTGTTTTGTCAAGGGCTGATTATTATAATATTTATTATGAGCCTAAAGGTACTTTTGATGGTGTGAGGGCTAAAGAAAAGTGGTTTCATGATAGACTTGCTCCTCTTATGAAACCTGAGGGTTTGAAGATTAAGAGTTTGTATCCTGGTTGGGGTCATGAGAAGATTAAGTTTAATCCTTGTATGGATAAAGAAGCGTATAGTTATAGTTTGAGTGATTTTGATAGTTGGGAGTATTGGATGAGTTTGGGTCATAGTAAGATGGGTGCTTTTAAGATTCATAAGATTTGTAGTGAGTTGGATAGTGAGGGTTTGCTTAGTTTGGATAATGTTGAGGTTAAGATGGATGCTTTGAGTCTTGGTGCTAATCCCGAGATGGCTATGCAGACTTATAATAAGAGTAAGGGTATCATGAATGATATTCGTTATTTTAATGTTTTGAGTGATGTTGTTCCTGTTCTTGAGCCTCTTGATTGGCTTCGTAGGGGTTATATTTTGTTGGTGAATTTTCCTAATAAGTTTAATCAGCATTTGATGTGTTTTGATATTGGTGTGATGATTCGTAAGATGGTTAAGCTTAGTGTTAAGGGTTTGCTTAATGGTCATCCTGTTATGTTTTATTTTGATGATTCTAGTTTTTATGCTAATAAGATTGAGGGTGTTTTGTTTAATATGGCTTTGTCGGATATTATGGATATTGGTAATAATTATCGTAGTTTGGGTTTGAATAATTTGTTGGCTGTTCAGACTTTGAGTATTATTGATGAGGATGTTGCTGAGACTTATAAGACTAAGCTTATTAGTCCTTTGTTTGCTAATCCTGATAGTTTGCGTAAGATTAATATTCCTGAGCGTGTTATTAGTTATTTGAAGGAGAATGTTTTGGTTAAGGATTCGTTGCATTATGCTTTTCAGTGGGTTAAGATTGATCAGTATAATAATGTTGAGTTGTTTTTTCCTTTTCCTCCTGGTTGTAAGCACTTCGCTGATGAGGTGGAAGTTTAGATGGGTTCTCGTTATGTTGAGTGTAGTCTTGTTGGTGGTGGTAAGTTGTATTTTCGTAGGACTACTTTTGAGAATGCTAAAAAGGTTTATGATTATTTGAGGCGTTTGTCCTTTGTTAATGGTAAGATTGTTTGGCGTGGTTATACTCAGATTGGGTTGGCTGTTGGTTTGAATCGTAAGAGTGTTAAGGCTTGTGTTGAGGCTGATGCGTTGATTAGGAAGAAGCGTGTTCGTGGTGAGCCTAAGCAGGGTAGGTATTTTCGTTTGGGTGTTAAGTTTTGGAAGAGTTTTGATAAGAGTGGTGGTGGTATGTGTAGTAATCGTGTTGCTCTTAGTTTGGGTGAGATTAATAAGGTTAGGGCTGAGTTGGTGGTTTTGAAGTTGGAGAAGCTTAAGGAGTTGAAGCCTGTTAAGGATGTTAAAAAGTTGGTTGTTCCTGATTGAAGTGTTCGCATAATCTCGTGTTGGTGTGGTTTTTGTGTTTTTTGTGTTTAGATTCTTGCGTTAGAAATGCCTGTATAGTTTTATGTATATTGATTTAAAAAACTTTATAAATAAGTTAAACTATAAATGGTGTATGAGAACAACAAAAACAAAACAAAGAGGTGTAACTAAGATGAATAAAAAAATAAATATAAATTTTACAGAAGAAGAACATGTTTATTTAAAATGGATAATGCTTAAACAAATAGAAAATATAAAAAAAGCAATAAATGAAGAAAACAAAAAAGAAACAAAAAAAGACAATACTAAAATATTATTTATGCAAAAAGGTTTATCAGATAGTAGAGATATATTTGAAAAAATAGTAATGTCTAAAATTGGGGGTCTTTAAAATGAATACTTTAAATAAAGATATGATAGATGAGGTGTACTAAAATGGGTAACATGAGTTATTGTAGATTTGAAAACACAAGTAAAGATTTAGAAGATTGTATTAATAACTGGGATTTAGACGAAAAAGAAGCATCTGATTATGAAATTTCTGCTAAAAAAAGAATTATTGAACTCGCAAGAGAAATATTGGAAATGGAGGGAGATTAATAAAATGATGATTACACCTTACGGAGTTAGACCAACACTTAAAAGAATACTCTCAACACCCAAAACAAGAAAAGGTTATATTGAAATAGGAATACCAAATAAGGGTTACGACCTTAACGAGGAGGAATTATAATGAAAGAACACACTGAAAAACTATACAAAGTAATAAACAACAAAAACCAAAGCATGAACGGAGGAGAATTCGACTGGACTAAACACTTACCCACTAAAAACAAACCAGGAAAATGGACACCAAGAATAACAAACCCTGAAATATGCAGT
>Ga0207997_1000177_pt1 | contig 30652 bp, 71 predicted proteins | sample AntAceMetag02UKN_FD_184777 | JGI IMG/M metagenome (GOLD analysis project Ga0207997, IMG submission 184777) | Saline lake microbial communities from Ace Lake, Antarctica - Antarctic Ace Lake Metagenome 02UKN (SPAdes) (version 2) | ecosystem: Environmental > Aquatic > Non-marine Saline and... | reverse complement strand
ACTTCAACTGCTTTGGAGTGCATTTGGTTTGAGCCTTCTATTTTTAGATTATGCTTACTCTCACTATCTGTAACTCCTAGAATATAACATTTACTTTTCTTCTCTCCAAGTAGTCTAATTGCTTCGGCTTTATAATCCATTTATATATACTCCACTGTTATGCGGACTTTAGGAAAATCTTTACATTTTTTCTTAACAATAATATCGTGTTTCACTTCAAGACCATACCAACCTTTTGTCCACTTTAGCAAAGGACTCTTCTTCCAAATTTTAAGATACCCAACATAGCTCTTTTTCTTTTTCATTTAGATCTCCTTCTTAAAAACTAGTTTACTAAAAGCTCTTTCGAATTCACTACAAGAAACTCTACCTGCTAAAGCAAACATATACAGCGCACACTCTACTTTTTGAGGGCCTAAAAGTATACATTTTAATTTGCGTGGACATTTTTCACATATTTTTAATTCTTTCATTTCTTTTCTTTAATCTTTTCTAATAAACATTTTGTGAGAGCTTTAGCAAGTTTATTTTTAAAAGTCTTTTTAAAACTAATCCACTCAGAGTAGTCGTGTATTGAGATTTCTTTTTCAATTTTATTGATAACATTCTTTATTTCTCTATTACTTAGTACTAAGTTCTCTCCTACTTTAGATAAATCTTGCATCATTTTTTTCTTTATTGCTACGACTATTAAATATTCTAATCGTAGTTTTGCCATAAGTATTATATACTCAATGAGTAACCAAAGGACAAGTACTATAGAAAATAATATTCCCCAAACATTCATAGCTTTTCTCCTACTTTATGGTCTATTTTATTTATGCAACTCTTCCCACTTAGTATCTTCTTCCTCTTCTTTAACTTCCTTTTCTTTTTTTAACTTCTTTAACCTAATAATTTTTACCTTAGGTAGATTAAATACAGAATCTCCCTCCACCCATTTACCTTGCTCTTTTAAAAGTCTCACTCGCTCTACTCTGCTTAAAACATTTCTTCTACCGCCTAGGTCTTTTGATCCTTTTAATGACTTATGTAAACTCATTTTACTCATCCTCCCTTTCTTTAATAATATAACTGCCTCCCATTATACAGGTTCTATACACCGTGATATTTGTGTATAAGATGTCCATTCTTGCTCCTAAAGCTACAGTTCTACCATCTGTAAAGTATACTACAGTATTTGTGTGTCCAAATAATCCTCCTGCCCCAACATACTCTACCCTTTGAACTTCTCCTTCAATCAAAAGAATGGGTTCTGTCCTACATCCATAATATTCATTTCTTCCACAACCCAATAGACACAAAGGTATAAGTAACATAAATAATATTTTCATTCTAAACCTCCTTTAATAATAATGGTTGCGGGAACCAGAGTCGAACTGGCTATTCTTTGCTTATGAGGCAAATGTGATAAATCCGTTTCACTCTCCCGCATATTTATTTTCTTTTTAAAAATTCTACAAAATGAGTATTGTATATTTTTATCTCATAAGTAGTGAGTTTTGTTCCTTTTAATAGCTTTATCCATTTGTCTAATTTATTTAGAGGCGTTTTGATAATTATCTCTCCATACTTTTTGTTTTCTAAATTCATTTTGCCTCCTTATAGTAATGGCAGTGGAGGGTGGAATCGAACCACCAACCTTCTCCTTAACGGGGAGCTGCTCTACCAGTTGAGCTACACCACTAATTACAGCCTCTCTAAGTTCTCTATCTCCCTACTCCTGGTCTATCCGCTCTTCTCATTTGACCACCACATTTAGGACATCCCATGTCTATGCAATGACCTTCAGTTGACGCAGTAGCTCCACATTTTAAACATTCACAAGTTATTGCTCTAGGTTCCATGCTGAATCTTCTTTTAAAAAATCTTCCTAAAAATCCTCTTCTTGGACAATACCGTCCTTTATTTCTTCTTCCAAACATTTTTCCCTCCTCTCTTTTAATTACACCATTAATTTACCCTTTACAGGGACTATAAATATTAAATATTACAAATAAATATTGAGCGCGTTGTTAGGTATTATATAATACCTTTACTGGGTAGATATTATTACATAATATCTACGGTATTATTCAATAATACCTATACAATATATTTAAGTATACAATATAACTATATACTCTTATTGTATATACTATACATATTATATATACAAGTCATACTATACTTCCTATATAAGAGCTCCAAAAAGAGCTCCTTATACCTCTTACTCTCCTGTATGTATTGCACCGTTTTAACAGGTCCAAAGGCTTCTAAAAATTGATCAAGAGTTACTTCAGCAGACTCAACTTGTTCTTTTGTATATTTATTTTTCATATTTCAATATTCCTTTGAGCAGGTTCACTAATCCGCTCTCTCCTATTACGTGTTGAATTTTATTTATTTCTATTAAATATATAGTTATATTAAGACTGTTTCTTGCTCTGCCTAGTATAGTGGCCCTACTTCCCCTACAGTAGCCCCTAAAGTCGGTGCTCCATCCTGCTTTCCAGGCGGTTGCTCTCATTTTCTTGGCCCACTCATCGGCGTTAGGGTAGTTGTGTCCTGGATCTTCTACGACTACCCCCTCTCCCTTTTTAAATTTAAATGGTTTAGCTTTATATTTTTTCACTTTAATAACTCACATTTTAATTTGGGCGCCCCAGCTCCTAGAAATCCTATCCAAAAACAAGAATAATTGTTGCGGTTGCATTTTTTGCATCTTTTATACCCACTCGCGTTGCAGCAGCTGTGTCTAATAGTCTCGCACCTATATACCCGATCCCCGTGCTCGTTGTTCTTTACTCGCCCTATGGGGCGCGCAAATCCTCCTCCAGGATAGTCTACGTGGTACCACTTTCCAAACACAACCCTCTTTCTCATATTCATTTCAGCAACTCCACAAGGAGATGCTTAGGACCTCTCTTAGGTTTAACCCAAAACTTATGCCACTTGCACTGGTATAGAGGACACGCATACTTTTCGTTGGGAGAGCACTTGTTTGTTTCCAGCTCTCCAAATAGTTTTGCATATAGCTTTGAATTCCTCCAACGTCGCAGCGACTCTCCCCTGTGGTCTTTATATCTCTCACTAAATAGGGGATGCCTGTCGTCTGCGTTGCAGTGCGTGAAGTCGTAGTATTTACAATTTTTACAATATATCTTTTTCATTTTAGTAATTCCTCTTTTAATCTAGGGACTACTTTAAAAGTTCCATGCTTAATATGCCATTTAAGAGTCTCTCCAGCGGTGTAGCAGTCGTGATTTGTTCCTATGGCTTGAATTGTGCCACTAGTGCCATAGCTGTCTCTGTCAAACACAGACAGGACTTTCCAAAGCCACTCTGGAGTCCCCCTGAAGTATATTACGTTTCCCACTTTAAGTTTTATCATTTATCAAACCTTATAGTTTTACCAACTGGAAATCTTGGTATACCGTATTCACTTAAATTCTGATATTTTATCGTCAATGGTTTTCCTAAATATTCTTTTGGGTTTTCAAATAGATGTTTTAGTAAAGAATGCTTTCCTTCCATTTTAGCGCTAACAGTTCCCCTCTCTTCCTCATGTCTGAGGTCTAACAATTTTGAATACTTTCTTATTGTGCTGTTCACATCTTTAAGGTCTCGTCCTTCTTCTATTCTACAAAGAAAAGAACCTACGTGTCCTTTTAATATTCCTTTACCTTCCTCAGCTCCAATTATAATAAATTCATCATCAATGAATTCTTTATACTTGAGTAGGTCGTGGCTTCTCTTTTGTTTATAAGACATTTCCATATTGCGAAATATAATACCCTCATACCCCTTGTCTATGAAGTCTTTATAGATCTCCATAGCTTTTTTAAAGTCCATAACTTTAATAGTTTCTACTCTAATTAAAGACGTTGTGCCCAGAGCTGTTCTTTTAAACTCAGTATATCTGTCGGCGTAGGTATCCTTTTCTTTTAATCCGTCTATTCTTGGAAAGTCATATATGTGATATTTTATTTTCTTTGTAACTTCTGGATTAAGATTTTTATTTGCTCTAATGGCTCCTGCGAAGCTATTAAAGTCTCCTCCGTGAACATAAAGCTCTCCATCAAAGATGTCTCCTTCTTTCATAACAAAGTCTAAATCATCTATTATATGCCCCATAGTAATAATCTCTTTTCCTGATCTGAACCAAAGACTTACTCCTTCTTTATCTTTTGTAGCAATGCATCTTAACCCATCAAGCTTAGGTTGAACATAACAAGGATATTTTAAATGTCGTTTAGCATGTTTGTTGTGCGAGTGAGCCAGCATAGGTAGATAGCCCCCTGCGTTGGCTATCTTAACTTTTTGTTTACAATCCTCTATGGACAAATGATAATCTTTATTGTGCTTGCGTTCCCATTTACTCTTAGCTTCTAGTTCCGCTTGTTGCTCTGGCGTGGTCTCGTTAGCTCTACCTGTATTTTTACCTTTCTTTATAGTTTGCTTATAGCATTGCTTCTTTCCGTTTATTTGTCCTTGAACGGTTATTATATCGCTTCCTTCAGTAGAGATTTCCCACTCTTGGACCTTGCTAGAGGAAGTTAGTTTATACAATTTTGGTAAGTTCATAATTTGTACTCACCTCCTTGCTCACAAAAAGCTTTATGAATACCTGCAATGATTGCCATTATCCCCACTATAGTACCCATTCCTGTTCCAATCCTAATGGCTCCCGCTAAGACATCTGGAAGAGATGCACCGTCAGTACTCCAATTTATGGTTCGTGTAAAGGCCCAATAAATACCAGGTAGTATGGAAAGGACTATAAGCCCACTCCCTAAGTATTTTAAGGAGAGTACAAACCACTTCCACACACTAAAAAAAGTGCCATACTTACATCCTGGAAGGCTCCCTCCACGCTTAAAGCCAAACATTATGCAGTCTCCATGTCTCTCTTTATTAAATAACTTACAAAAGCTACATTTAAAGTACACTTTAATCCTCCTATTATACTTTTTTTATTCTTTCTTTTCAAACCCTAATGTTTTTTTATTTTCTAAAGTTGTTATAAAGTTGTTTATATCGTCTGCATTATCCAATTTAAAATGTCTTAATTCTTCAGCAGTTAAATCAATTTCCATTCCTGCCTTAGTCGTTATTTTCATTTTACCCTCCTTTTAAAATCGCTCATGATATCTAAACAAACTTGTTACCTTTTTATCTTTAAACATACTACCATCATATACTGCGTAAGTATGGACTAGAGTGCCCTTTAATCTGCTAATTTCTGCTCGTATAACGTTTCTAGTTCTTCCTAAGTAGTAACTGTCGTCTAAAAAAACAAAGTCCTTCTTTTTAATTATATGAGCCTTGTCCTCTAAACAAATCTTATCAAGATGTCTCAGTCCTCCAGCTAGAAGTAATATGTCTTTTTCTGGGTATAGTCTTTTAATAAATCTACCAAATCCTCCACTTACAATTACAGTGCTGTTTATAGGAGCGATAGAGAATAATTTATCAGTAATTAGTTTATGTTGAAGAGACCTATCGAGAGCAGTAAAATAAGTCTGACCTCCTACATGTTTATCTAATAGTTGTTTTATAATAGTATCTAGCAGCTTCATCATTTATCAAACCTTAGTATCCTTTCTAACTTACTTATTTTTTTAAAATGTTCACACTGAACTGTAAAACGCCTGCCAATATAGTAGAGAGTGTATTTATCACTGCAGTGGTCTAATACTTTAACCTCCATATACTCAGACTCTTTACGCAGGCACGTAACTTTCATAAGAGCCTCTCTAGTAGTAATAGCGTATGGAGGAGCTGAGGATAAGCTGGATACGTTGCCTGTAATAATATCTCCTTTTCTAAATTTCATTCTCGTAGTTCCTTTACTGCCTTATTTAGCTTCATTTCTAATTCTTCTATCTTTTTCTCCTCGTAGCTTTTTCCAAATTTATATGTAAAACGAACTCCTGTTCTGTCAACTTTATTTCTATTGGTAGAGTAATCAGCAAAAACATTTATCTGCCACTTTCTACTATCATAAATTCTACCTTCTAATCCTACTATTGTTTGAGTTTCTTCTAATTCAGAAAGTCTATTATCTACATTGTCAATTCTACTGTTTAATCTTTTAACTTCTTTAGGGTCAACATCTTTACCATTTTTACCGTTTTTACCGTCAAAATAATCAATTCCTTTAATAGGAGTATATCCCTCTTCGCCATCTGTTCCTTCTTCCCCTGTTTCGCCTGTATTTCCTTTTTTTCCTTTCTTCCCTCGTATGCCTTGTTCTCCTGTATCACCTTTTATTCCTGTAATACTTTGAGGGTCAACCCATTTACCTACACTTACATTTCCTTTTTCACAATCTTTAATAAAAATGTAACCAGCATTTCCGTCATTTGAGTCTTGGACATTGCTATCTGTTTTGCATTTACCGCCTTTACAAGCATAAACATTCCCTATCCCTAAAATTAAAATTAAACATAAACTTAAACTTAAAACTAATAGTTTTTTACTCATTTCTCCTCCTTTTTCTTTATAACCTTATAATTTTAAACCTTTTCATACAACATCGAACAATTTTTTCATTTTATTAACTCCACTTTTAATCTTGGAATCTTTTTACCAGTCTTTTTATCTTTAAATAGTCTCACGCTAGTTCCTCCTACCATTCCAGCTCTTCTATTGGCATTGGGGTTCTTAAAAGCCTCTTTTATAATTTTAGTAGCAATACAGGGTCTAAGAGTTTTATTTCCCTGTCCCTGTAGTAGAAAGTGTTTAGTGTTTAGTATGAGCACTATTTCCTCGTTGTATAATATGTAGTAGTCTCCTTTTTTAAATCTCATACAGGCATCTTATAGTGTTTTAATAGCTTTTTTCTATTCCTTTTAATTAAGTTTTTTATACGCTTTACATCTTGCAAAAAAAACTTATCAAACAAAAGCACACTTTTTAATCTACACGCTACTCCCTCATAGGAGGGATTAGGTTTACCATACACATAATCAATGCTTAATACATTAGCCATCACATCTTGAATTGTTCTTATGTTTTTTAAGATTGAATGCTGTAGTCCATATCCTAAATTTCGAATTTTATAGAAGTCTACAAAGTTAGGCATTGTCCTGTCCCAACACTTCTTTATTTTAGGCTCATTAAACATAACTAATTTCTTTTTACGCTTTTTCGTTGCCATATAATATCTCCTCTATTCTAGAAAGTAAAGTAAAATGAAAACGTATCCCGTTTATACTAGGGACACTTATATGAGTTGTTTTGCCTTTGCCTTTTGCTACTACTCTAAAAAGGTATCTAACCCCTATTTCAGCTGCTTCTTTTTGGGATACTAGTCTGCATATAGTTCCAGTTTGTCTAAATTTATACAATTTTCCTATTTTAATTCTCATTTATCTTTTCATTTCTTTTATTTTAATCAATCCCTTAACACTTAAACATCTACCACGACTACTTATTTGTATGTATCCATTACGGATAAGTTTCTCTTCAATATACCTAACTTCATCCTCATCCAGCTGTAAAGCGCTTGACAGATTAGATAAACCTATTTTGCCTACATTGTAGACTATCTTTAAGTAAAAGCGTTCAGACTTACTTAGTCCATACTTGTATCCAATAAACTCTAAAGAATTAGATACTTCTTTTTCAGTAGTATCTTTAACTAAATTCATAACTCTACTTGCCAGGTTGATAGCTTCTCTTGGTGTAATTATATTAAGAGCTATTTTAAGAGCACTACTACGAGATACGGATTGTTTTAATCTTACTATCCTTGCTAACTCTCGTAGACTATAATGAGGTATTTGAAAGGCTACTTGAAACCTAGACATTAGAGGCTTACTAATCATAGAAGGTTTAGTTGTAGTGCCTATCAGAGTAAACTTAGGTAAAGGATATGTCTGGATAGTCCCTGCTGTATTTTTTATAGACACTTGAAACTTTTCCATAGGTTGATATAAGAGCTCTTCTACTCTTGGAGTAAGTCTGTGTATTTCATCAATTAGTATCACATCTCCCTCTTCTACATTTACAAATACATTCATTAACTCGTTGAGCTTCAAGGTGTTACCAGTTAAGAATATAAGCTTTTTATTCCTACTTTCTGCAATGTATTCTGAGAGAGCTGTCTTACCAGAGCCTCTTGGACCATAAAATATGATATGACAAAGAGGTTCTTTCAGATGTTTTATTTCATACTTTATGTTTTTTAAACCTATTAGCTTATTCATTAAATTCCTCCTCTGGTTTGTCTAAGGCTTTTCGCATAGTGGGTTTTATGTATCGTCTAAGGACGGTGTAGCCTACGCCTACTCTCATGGCTCTGTCGAGTCCCATAGTACCAGCAGCATATCCTATACCTGTCCACATTAAGTCGTCTTTAGCACTCTGTTTAAATTTAGAGAAGTCATACAAGTATTCATCTACTGCTCGAGCTAACCTTCTTCTCTCTTCTAAGGAGAGTTTTTTTAATCCTTCTTTACAAGTTAGTATTCTCATTTTATTCTCTATCTTTTCAAAGGCTCTTTTGCGAAAATGGTGAGCCAGATACATAATTGAAAATAAAATTGGTAAAACCGTCATCATTCCTATAAATGTGAGTTGAACTATAAAGGGAATTACTACGAATACAAGACATATAGCTACTATAAACATTAACATTTAAATCACTCCTTTTTTATTTACCAAATAATAATGCTCTTTTTAATTTAGGTATCTTTTTAAAACTCCTAGAAAAAACGTCAAAGAAGTGCCTAGAAGTTATCTTTAATGTTTTCTTATTGCAGTGGTCTATTACTTTAACTCTTATCATATTCTGAGGTAAAACTTTGATAACTTTCATAAGAGCCGCACTATTAGTGTAACCATACTCATTAAAGTTAGTTCCTGTAATTATTTCTCCTATTTTAAATTTCTTCATTTTATTTAACAGTTATCTCTACCCCTTTATTTACTAAGTCTTCAACATCCTCAGGCAAAAGATATGGGTCTGTAACTATATTTAAAGTCTTTTTAACTTTATAGAATTCAAAGTCATTGTAACTTATCTTTGTAGCTTCAATCTTTCTTTTAAGATTATTGCACACAGGACACTCTAAGGCTCCCTTAGAGCTTACTGCCATGTTACCACCACAATTTGGACATTTCATTCTAAACCTCCTAGTCTGCTGTATTTTTTAAATCTTTTCTCTTTTAGTTCTCTAAACTCTTTATTTTTTAGTGCAATTAGTTCGTGTAATTCCTTTCTTTTTATTGCTTTTTCTAACTCTAAAGTAGCTATTTTTACACTTAGGTCTGATAGTTGTGACGTCAACTCCTCTCTTTTCATCCTTACTATTTTATCAACACCATTCATGGTCTTGCACCTCCAAAGGTCTTTAATACTAGGAATTGTTTTAATTCTTTTAGTGATTTATTATTTCTTAGATAATTAAAAAAATACTTTCTAGTATTTAAATTACATTTCATATTATTCTTTAATACTTTAATTAGTTTATTTAACTTAACCTTGGGAATAATAATAAATTCATAGTAAGCACCATCACGGTAGCGACAATTTGTTACTATTCGACAGTTTCCCGCTTCTACATACCACCTTCCTACCTTTAGCACAATAGTAGCCCTAGCTTCTGGATGGAATTGAGTTCCACCTGCATAGCTAGAAAAAGTATACTTTTTTATACTAACCTCTTTTAATAGTTTCTTTAATACTTTGTAGTTAAAGTCCCCATCTTTATACCCTAAAACATCTTCTGCTAGTATTCTTATTCTTGTTAATTTACTTACTGGTCTCATTTCTTTTCCTTTTAATTTGATGGGTTAAGCATAACCAATTCTTTTTAACTTCTTCAGTATAAATTTCAGGTTTAGTAGTATTTATCTTATAAACCCTTTTACACTCCTTACATTTAAGAGTAATAGTCCTAACATTGGTTCTTTGGTGTTTTGCCTTCTTAATATACTCTTTGCGTTTCTTTTTAATGCCTGTTTTTCTTTTTATCATGCTCTCCTTTTTAAACCTTTACTATATCTTTAATATCTGTTTGATAATCTTGTTCGGTGTCAGGATAATCTCTAAGCCCTAATGATATTTTTGTTGGGCTATATACAGCATATACTATAAAAATACTTTCCATTGGTGTTCCTATCTCGTCTTTATATTTAACTTTGTCTCCTGACTTAAATGGATTTTTCATTGTCAACCCCTCCTAAAACTTTAACTTCTTTTTTTGATAATTTTATATGATTGCAATTCCCACAATTATCAGGTTGTCCGCAAATTCTACATAGCCCTTGATGAGGTAAATTCCAACTTCTACCATATTTATCATTTTTCTTCTTCATTTTCTTTCTCCTTTTTTAGTTTATACTCTTATAATGTTATAATTGTAAGGGCTATTGTTAAAAAATTTATCATTTTTTAGCCTTCTTATTTTTATCTCTTTATCCTCATCAGTTGACAATACTTCGTGGATTCTATCTCCTTCTGCTCTATCTTCACTTAAAGAGCTTGTGAATATTATACCTTTCTCTCTTTGCTCTTTTGTCAATTTTTTGTATACTTTTTCAATCCTGCTTCCTTTGTTGTTTTGTTTGTTTATCTCATTTAAACTATACATTTTAAACCTCCTAGTCTGCTACGCCTACTCTCATGGCTCTGTCGAGTCCCATAGTACCAGCAGCATATCCTATACCTGTCCACATTAAGTCGTCTTTAGCACTCTGTTTAAATTTAGAGAAGTCATACTATACCTCTCTTTTTAAGACTTCTTGACTCAATTTCCTTTTTATTTGTGTATGTAACTAAGGAGCTCCTACAAGAGTGCACATATGCTCTTGAGCATTTTAATAGTTTTTGAATTTCAGTTATAGATTTCTCCTCACTTAATAACTTTAGAATTTTTTGTCTAGTACTTTCCATTTTTACTCCAATTCTCCTCAGCCCACAAGGGCTGAAGGTTTCTATAATTAAAACATTTTAATTGCTCTTTAGGTTTAGATAAATCAAAACTACAGCAAGGCTTGATATGGTCTATATGCCACTTACCATAATTTTTCCAACTCATTCTAGGCTTGAATTGTTTTTCTAAATATTCTTTTAAATGAACAACAGAACAACCTAAAAGTTTTAAAGAAGATGCACTTTTATAAACCCCTTTTAGCGCCTTTTTCATCCTTGATTTTATGTAGCAAGTTAATTTGTATACTTTGTCTCTTTTTACTCTTAGTCTGTAATAATTAGTAGGATACTTAGGATTTTTTGCTCTCCATTTACGCCCATAGTCTCTGTATACTTCTAAATTATCACTTCTTATTTTTCTTCGATAGTCCCTTCCAAACTTATCTTTATATTTATATCTATTTTCTTTTATTCTTTTTAGTATTTTTGATTTATTTTTAATATAGTACTCTTTATCGTCCTCCTTTCTTTTCTCTTTATTTTTTTGATAGTATTTTTTATTGTAGTCTCTTTGTTGTTCTTTATTCATTTTATTTTATGTTCAATTTAACTATACAATATTTATTTCCAAAAGTCAACACTATTTTCAAACTTTATTTTTATTTATTAAGTCCTCTATTTTATCAAGTATCCAACTAATCTCTTTTGAGTGATAATTACGACCCGCATCAAAAATTGAATTAGAATGAGGGTCTACAAACTTTACCTCTGCCTCCATGCCTTTAAGAGATGCAAAGGCACCATCAAATCTATTTTTTAATTGTTTTAGTTTACCCTTTAAGTCCTCAAGATACTTTATTCCTTCTCTATTAAATAATCCTTTTGTAATTCCAGGTCGGAAGATGCTTGCATAACTTACTCGAACATGTTTATCTCTTTCTTTCATCACTTGTATAATTTCTTTTAATTTTACTTCTGTTTTGTTCTCATTAAACCTTTCACACATAACCTCAATAGACACTTTGCACGCCGCTTGCACTTCAATGTAGGCATAGTAGACTTTATACCCCACCTTTATAATAAGACTTGAGTACTTGTAGTTTGCCTCTACATCTTTTAGAGCAGGAGCCCTCAGATACTTACCCCTCAAATTATTCTTAATAATTTTATCTATATTGTTCATAATACTGTGATACTTTATACTTCATTTTAATTTTTAGTTTTCCTGCGTCTAGTAAAAGTTTATCCATTTTATCTAATTGAACAACCACAAGACCACATTTACAAACGCGACAGACTTCTCCATCGTGTATGCACCTGCAAGATTTGTTAAGAAAACTAGGTCTGTAGGCTGAACATTCTATAATTTTAACTAATTTACTCATACAGTTTAGCTCTTAGTAAGGGCACTCTTTTAATCTTATGACTGGTCCACAATAGACAGCCCGCTTCAAAGAAAGAGTCCTCAGCTAGTTTAAGTCCCTCTAGAACTTTATAATGATACCTTTTATAGGGTCTTTTAAATGAAGAACTCATATGGTCTACGCTTATAATTTTAACTATAAGAGTTCTTGTTGACCCAAACTCCATCTTTAAAATGTCTCCTACTTTGTACTCTGCCCTTGGCATAGCTTCCACTCCTCGCTTATAATTTTCTTTAATACATCCAAAGCAGGCTCAGCTCTTTTAGTGAATTCATAGAGAACTAGGAGCCTTTCATAATTTTTTAGCTTTCTCTCAGTCCTTTGAAGATACTCTTTGCGTTTTTCTATGTCGTGAAGTTTAGAGATAGTCTTTCCAATCCGCTCTTTAAATTCTTTAAACATCCTATCCAATTGAACAAGAGCCAATTGCTCTAACTGCTCTTTAGAGGTGTTGTCAAACTTAACTAAACTAACACTTGCTTTACTAAAGGCTCCTATTTGTGTTAGCTTATTCTCAAGAGTTGTTTTTAAACCCCAGTCAAAAATGTATACTGATTTATTTACTGGCAGAGCACACTTGTCAATAATTCTTTTTAGTTTATAATACAGAAGTATCTCATTAGAGCTCACATCATAGTATAAAAGACCATATTCTTTATCCATTTTTCCTCCTTTAATTTATTCTATTTTCCCAAATCTGTTCCTACAATTAGAATGAATAGAGAAAGTATGCCTATCATTAAATCTTTAGTTGCAACCATGACTACTATACCAACCATTGCTGCTATCAGACACCCCATCTCTATTTTTTTATATGTTATTTTATTCATTTTACTTTCCTCCGTTAATTTCATGCCTTTTTAATTTTCTATCAATATCAATCGAATACCATTCTTTTAAAAATCTATTTGAGTATCTAAATCCTTTCGGTTTATTTAAATTATCAGAAATACCCTCGTCGGTATACCCAAATTTATAGCTATATGTTGGTATCCTTATTAGTTCTCCTAAAAGTAATATACCTTTTAGTTTAGCTATTCTTTTAAATTTTCCTCCTAAACCTACTCTTTCTAAGTCCTCCTCAAGGTATCTACAACAGTGATTGTGTCTATAACACCCTGCACACACTGTTCTTTCTCCTTTAGTGGAGCACTTTTCTCCTTTATAGCTCATAGTTCCTCTTACTCTCATTACTGGAACATTGGCTTCATCTTTTCCAATTTTCTCTATCAGAATAGTCTCGTATTTATCTTGATAGTATTGTCCTACTTTAAACTTCATTTTATTTTTAGTCATTTATGTTCACAATACGGCCACAACCTGGCTTAGTATCTTTATTGTAGTTCCTCGTAGTAACCCATATAACATTCTTCTGAGAATGACACTCTTCTTCATCCCCATACATATCAGAGAAATAAATAAGCATATCGTAGTCCATCATATCATTAAACAGTTTAAAGACAGGTGTAAAAGAAGTTCCACCTCTACCTTTAAACTTTATGTTGAGCTTACTATAAGGATGCAGTTGTGCCTTCTCTTGAATATCCGCATCACACTGGACAACATCAATCCTACATTTATATGCATTGAGTATTCCTCTCATCTCTGACATAAAATCTACAAAGTCTTCATTACTAATAGACCCAGAAGTGTCTATGGCTAGTAATATTTTTATAGTTCTTTTTGCTGTCTTACCTTTATATTCTTCTTTAAAAGGAAATCTTCTGTTAGGTCTTTTCCAACTACTTTTAGTTCCAGTTTTAATACTTGCACCTATGTATTGTTTCAATAGTTGTCTCCAATTTACTGTAGGTGGTTTAAGTAGCTCATTTATAGCTTCTTCTAAATGACTCGGCAGATATCCTCTTAATTTTTTAGCATTTTGATAGGCCTCTTTCACTGCTCTTTTAATAACTTCTTTAGTCATCTGTTCATTTTCTTGTATCTTTTCCCACATTGAATGGTCATCTAAAGTTTGTCCCTGTGATTGTCCACTTCCATTACACTTAGGACATTGTTGTTCTTTACCTTTACTATCTTTAGTCTTACCAGAACCTCCACACTTGCTGCATTTACCATTTCCTTTTTTCTTCATTTGTTTAGCTAGCTCATTGTAGTAAAATTCAGCATCTTTATCTCTGGGCAGTTTATAAGCTTCAGGAGTGACTAGCTCTCCTATCCACTTGACCCCTTTATCTGTTTTAACTGGTAGTGTCTTGGGAAGTAAACTTTCATTTATCATTTGATTGATAGCCATATCAGAAGCTATATTATAAACTATAGGAATTCTATTAAACTTTCTACACTTACTTAGATGGTCGTAAACAATATGTAATAGTTCGTGTTCTAAAATTCCTTTTAGTTTTTCAGTTCCATACTTACTTAAAATACTTTCTATAAAGTCTTTATTATAAAGGAGATAGAGCTGACCGTCGGCTATAGTAACTCCCATTGTTGGAGTCAAGACTGACTCTTCTTTTTTCATTAGAGTTAGAAGAGATGCAAAGAAAACTTTCTCTCCAGACTCAGTTGAAAGTAAATACTTTATAACAATTTTATCTAATATGTTCATACTTTATACCACATTTCTTTAAGTATCTTTTTTCCTTTTTTTCTACACTTAGGGCATTCAATGTAATTGTAGACCATACCCGTAGCACACAAACAAAGTTGCATAGTTTTATGAGGCACATACCCACACAGACACTTACCTACCTCAGGATTATATAGATGCACCTTCGTGCTTCTTGCATCGTGTCCATCTTCGTGTGCTCTTGCAAAATATCCAGTTATAATACTCATACTTTATACTCCATACTTTAGTAACCTTTTTAATTTAGGTATTTTTTTAAAACATCCAGTCATACCAATTCTATTAGTCCTTCCTTTATTCAGATGTTCATGCACAACTATTACTCTACACTTTTTTTTCTCAAAAGAAATAATTTTGCACAAACGAGAGTCTTCTTTATTTATGTGACTAATTTGCTCTACCCACTCACCTATTTTAAATCCCTTACACGTTTTAAGTTCTTTAGACATTACTAATACTCTTCTTTATGTCTATAATTTTATCTACTAATTCTTCATACTTGCTCAACTTACCTAAGATACTATCATTCAGTCTTAGCACAATCGTAGTTAGAGTCTCAGGTAAACAGTCGCTCAAGTAGCCTTTCATATTATTAACTGCATCTTTATCTAACTTTTTAGTCTCACAGTCTGCAATAATATCAATCATAGTTACATAAATTAAATCATTTCGTTTCTCTTTTATCATCTTCTTATATCTATCTTGAACTTTTTTATAGTCCTTAAAAATCTGTTCTGCTGTTATAGGCTTCTCGAAGTCTCTCTTTAAGGATTGCACAAATGTAGTTGCCGCTTCTATTCCTACTATGCCACTTGCTATCTCGTGTAAACAGTTATTAGGAACTACTTGTGAATTTAGTAAAGTAGATAGCATATGATAACCTGCAGGAGTAGCAACTGCCTCAATGTTTATATCTTCGCTTTTATTTAAAAGTTTCGGAAATTGAGACACAAATCGTATCACATCATCCTTTACTCCGTTCTGCTTAGCCCATATACTCCAATCAATTACATCAGGAGGATTAACTATAACTTGAATAAACCTTCTTCTGAAAGCTGGGTCTAATCTATTAACATGATACTGTCCGTTGTCAGGATTTATGAGAGCAACAATTATCCAACCTTTAGGTATTTTATGTGTATGTAATTGCCATTCAGTTAGTAATTGAAATATAGCTTGCCTTACATCTTCTGGTGCTCTGTTAACTTCCTCTAAAGCTAGAATACCTTTAGTGCCTTCTTTAGGAAACCAGCAAGGCTTTGTCCATACAGTTCTTGGCTCATCATCTTCGTCTTTTATAGTTCTGGGTATACCTATCAGGTCTGTCACTTCTTGAGTCGCTAATCTCAAATCTACATATTGCAGATTTTTATTAGTTGCTAACTCTTTGGTAATCCAGGACTTACCTATACCAGTAGGACCAATTAGTAATAGTGGAGTATGAATTTCTTTATCACTTAGATTACTAATAAACTCTTTTACTTCGTTTATCTTCACAGCCTGCCTCCTTTTGTTTATGCACTCTCAATTATACTTTTAATTTTATCTTTAAAATTATCTATTTTATTTTCTACTTCTTTTTTTACTACAGGACTTTGGACTTGTATAAATTTTATTAAATTACTAACTACATTATCATCATCAGTATGCATACTTTGTATAAGGTCCATTAGATATTCTGAACTGATTAGTTCTCTTCTATGCACCTTAAAAAGATTTGTCATTAAGTTAGTCAATTGAGTGGCATATGGGTCTTCTGCAGCATAATGCACATTAGGAACTATTTCACTCTTTATATAAGGTATCAGCTGTTGAAAGGTGCTACATAGGCGTCCTTTATCCTCATCTTCTTTAAGCATTCTTTCAAAAAAGTGGGAAGTTGATTTGTATCTCTTCCTGAGTATATCCTCCTTCAGTATCTCTTTAATGTATTCTTTTATAGTTGAAGAAGTCATATCAACTATTTTACCACTCCAGTCTATGTTGTGTCTCCAAGAGTAAGACCGCTCATTAGATACATAAGCTTTAACTATGGTGTGAGAAATAACAGGAAAAGCGGGAAGAGTGTCTTCTTCTTCGTATATACGGTTAAGTAAGTCTTCCCAGTTTAACTGTTCTTTATTTTCATAGTCTTTATTCAATCTTTTTACAATTCCTATTTTTATTTTATTGTCTAAAACTTTTGTTCTGTCAAAACTATTTAGAGCTTGTCTTAAAAAATAAAGGTCTTTATATAGTCCTTTCTGTATTAACAACTTATATATAAAAGTATTTTTTATTAGCCTATTACTAAGGACAGCTCCAGTTATATTTTTATTATCAAATCCTAAACAAATATCAACATCTCTTTTAGATAACTTAGTATATCTCATCCTATCTAAAATAGCTCTTGAGGCTTCCGTTCCTCCAGCCATATGCTTTAAGGACTGTCTTTGAAGCCATTTACTAAAATCTTTATAGTAAGGATATCCTACTCTTAATTGTCCCATCTTTATCCTTTTTTATTATATATATCTAAACAGTTACTTAAATCACTTATAACATTTCGCAGATATGCATGTTGCCAGTCATACTGCACATCAAAGAGATATCCCAACTGTAGACCTTTTTCAAAAGGAGTTAGGGTAGGCTTTTCAACTACTCCTTTAACTCGTCTAAAATAAAGAGACCTCTTATACTTTTTAAGCATCTGCTCTTTATAGCCAGTTAGTTCACACTTTAATCTATACTTACAATCTTTACAATGAAATAGTTCCACTTTATTCTCCTATTTCTTTTTCTAACTCTTTGAGTAACAAGACTTTATCTAACCCACTATTCTCTACTTGAGCTATCTTTTTAAATATTATAACATCTCGCACAACAGTATCTTCCACAACATTTGCTCTGTATTTGTCAAAAGCTCTTATAACTCCTTTAATAGTTTTGTAGCGTTTAATTCTTCTACAGAAGTCATATCTAAAACTAACCCAATATTTATAATCCTCTATTCTCATGTGCTTATTGTCTCCCTGTTAAATGCTTTTTGGTTTTGTCTCATAACATAGTTCATCATCGACTCTCTTCCTTGCTCCGTTATTTTATTTCTATGGACATTCTTTCTCCACTTCTTAGGTCTTGAGGTATGGCTGAACTTGTTCAGCTGTTTGACTTTTTTAATCTCGTTATTTAAGGTGCTAATGAAATTATTTATATTAGTCTTTATAGTCTTATCTTTATATTCTACTATTATATCTTTTTGGCACTTCTTAATAACTACTTTATCTGAGTGATGATGTAAAAAGTAAACATCATAAGTTCTTGTCATCTTTATCTTTTTACTTTTACAATAATTTAAGATTGTATCGTAAAGCATTTATCTAACCCCCTAAAATTCTTCTTCACAATATGTAAATAGTAGTCTCTTTGCTGTCCTGCCATATCTTTATCAATTAACTCTAAGGTCTTTTCAATTCCCATTTGTCTAAATCCAAACCTTATATGCTCAGTTATGTTTGACTCCAATAAGGCCTCTCTGTCTTCTTCAACTACTTTTAAAGACCCCTTTGTGTTACATATTGGACACTCAGCTATCTCCAGTTCGGTAGCTAAGCATTCTTTTTCATAGCCACAGTTATTACATTTTAATTTTATTAACTCCATTGTAGCCTCCTTTTTGTTGATTTTTTAAGCAGTTTACACTTAGACTATAAAACATATTTTCAGAAATCCAAGAGTGAAATAAGAAGTTTTTATCCACTATTTATGCGGTGTTTTAAGGTTTTTAAAAAATACTTAGAAATTCTTTTTATTTTCTTTTCCATTTGCGGTCTAATATGGTCACTCCATTAAGGTGGTCTATCTCGTGCTGGACTGCTACAGCTACTAATCCACTATATGTTTCCTCTTTCCCATTGTTCCTAATAGTGATAGTATTATACCTAATAGTGTCCACACATAAATTGGGAAGACTTAAGCATCCTTCTTTCTCCATCCTAATTTTATCTTCTTTATTTATTATCTTAGGATTCACTATATCAACTTTTAACTTTCCAATTCTTATTATACCCACTCTCTTTAGTATTCCAATTTGAATAGCGGATAGACCTATACCAGTAGGACACTCTTTTAAAGTATCCTCTAAGTCCTTAATCAAATCTTTAACCTCTTTATGTGAGACATCCTCACTCTTCTTTTTTAGAAACATTAAGTTTGTAACTATATCTTTTTTCATTTAAGTAACTCTAATGTATAATTAGTCCTATGATTCCCACTATAATTATTGCTACTATTAGAACACCATTTATAATGCTCTCTATTTTAATCCCATCCATTACTCACCTCAAATCTTATAGTCCATTGTTTCCCTAATTTATAAAGTGAGACTCTAAAGACCCATACGCATAACACTAAATGAATCTGCTTTCCTACTGTATGATTCTTATAGGATATCACCTTATGCCTCCTACTTACTTGTTAACTCGTAATAAGCTTCTCTCATCCAAAGTCTTTGTTTAATGTTAGCAATACACTCAATCACTTCAAGAGTCCTTTCTAACCCTAACTTCCTTATACCTCTTTGGACTGAATCTCTTACAAGAGCCTTAACTAATGTTACTTTATCCATTTTACTCCTCTATTCTCTCTATTACTATTTTACCTACTGTTTCCTTACTAATTTTATATTTCCTTTTTTATGTTCTTTCATAGGTTTATTAGTTATTTGGTCATAAACAATAACCCCATTATTATCAACTTTAAGTACTTCATATTCTCCCGTTTCATCATCTGCCCATTGAACTTTTGAAATTGTTTTTCCAGTATCTAAATCGATTAATTCCCATTCGGTTCTATCTATGGATTCTACACTTTTAAACATCTTATTCCTCCTACTTACTTGTTAACTCGTAATAAGCTTCTCTCATCCAAAGTCTTTGTTTAATGTTAGCAATACACTCAATCACTTCAAGAGTCCTTTCTAACCCTAACTTCCTTATACCTCTTTGGACTGAATCTCTTACAAGAGCCTTAACTAATGTTACTTTATCCATTTTACTCCTTACTTTATCTAATGTATCCTCTTTCCAATTTATCGCTACACTTATCGCATAGCTTAGACTTTTTATTTACGTCCTTTATCCTTTTACAAAGTAGACATTTACCTTTCATCTTATGTTACCTCCGCTAAGTGACTTATTTATTACACCCTCTCCTTCATATTTTAAGACACAATCATATACATACTTTATGCATTTATAATAAGTATTCTTATTACTCATTCCTCTTATCATACTTATCTTATTTTCCTTTTTAATAGAGGACTTGTCTACCCTTTCAACAAAGACCTTCTTTATAAGACTCATATCCTGACTCTCATTAACTTCTTTAAGTATGTCATTTAGTATGCTTTTAATCTCCACTAAGAACCTCCCCTTCAACTTCCACTTTAATGTTGTCAGCAATTAAGTTATCTGAATCAATTAACCCACTTAGTCTCTCTCCCACTAAGTCCTCTAAACAATTAGCTTCTTTGTATCCTTTATAGTTTACAATAGTAATCACAAGTCTTTTATCTACCATCCTTTACCTCCCTACTTTACTGTCTCTTCCTCAATGTGCCAATTTGTCTTATCCTCTTCTATTATCTCTTTAATCTCTTGCTTAGGCATATCTCTCTTTAAGTCCTTAGTCCAGTCTTTTAAGCACTTGTCTATATACTTTTGAGCTCTCTTCTCAGTTCCAAACACTCCTTGAAAGTCTTCTACAGGTGGCTCTTCTTCTTGAATATAGTTCACTATATAAACTACTCTTTTATGCTTCTTCACACTAAACCTCCCTTTATGTTATCTTCTTAAACATTCTCTCTAATATCTTACTCTCAATCTTAATAGGTCTAAAGACAACTTTCTTCTTCTTAGCTTTGTTTATCTTTTTAATCTTAACCACTCTAAGACCTCCTGTTTAAAAGTATCCCTCTAATAGAAACTACTTTTTATCCGTCTTTATAAGCATTCTATAATAAGACCCATTCATATACACTCTTATAGTATCCTTTTTAAAGAGCTTCTTAAGGAATATCCACAGTTTATGTATTGTCATCAATCAACTCTCCCTCTTCATCATAAACAATAATAGTGTAACGACCTAATAAGTAATCTCGCTCTTTATCATACTCTTTATCAGTTAAGATACGAGTATTATGGTCGTTAGACTTGTCTATGTCCTTATATATGTTGACTAACCTCATTTAACCCCCTTTATTTACTTGTGTTCAAGATGTCTTAATACCCTCTTCTGACCAACCCAATCTAATGTTAGTTTATTGTGTCTGTAATACATTAGAGCGAATGGTCCTTTATAGTTGGAGCTTTCCTCATCAAAAGTGAAATCAGCACAAAAGAAATTAAACCCTTCTGACTCAGACACTTTTTTAGCATACTCAAATTGAAAATCACTTCTACTTATATGCTTAAATGTCTTTATCTCAGTCTTATCAGACCCTACTTGAGCTTTAAACTCTTTTATCATATCAACCCTCCCTTTACTTGATTTTTGTAGATTCTATGCATATATAGACTATACAATATTTTTATCTAAATTTCAAGAGTAATTTGTAAATAATTTATCAAAGAACAAAAGAAAACATACAGTTTTTGTGGAGAACTGTAAAACTCCTGTAGATTAGTGTTTATTTGAGTTTAATGACATTAACGCCATTAGTCTTCTCAAAATACACTTTATCAGGATTCTTACTTACAAGAGTCCTAATGTATGAACCATAAGTTGCTTTTTCTTTGTTGAGACACTTTAATGCTAACTTAATAGTTACAGGTTTCTCTTGTTTATTGGCTTCTTTAACGATAGTTACTAAGTCTTTAAGGACCTTACTCTCTTTTTGTCCTCTTTCTTTTCTTACTTCATTACTTGCTGATTCAATATGTTCTAAGTTTAACATTTTAATTCTCCTGTCTTTATTCAACTATAATATACTTTTAACACCATTTTTTGTTATCTTATATGCTTATCTCTATTACACCTCCTCTTTTTATTTTTAAGACCAATATATTGTTGTGTTTTATGTTCATAAACTGACTATACAATATTTGATTGACAAAAGTCAAGCTGATTTTCATAATAATTTTAACTCCTTCAGACTGAAGAGGTTACATTCAACTTCTTCATCAAGTTTATCTTGAAATCTAATGTATTCCATACTTTCTTTTAATTCAATATGTCTTATCTCGTGATATAACAAGAACTTTTCTACTTGTTTATTAGTCTTAAAGTCTATCTTTTTAGACAATACTTTACTTATTAACACATTAAGTATAGTTCTATTCATCTTTTTAATATGTATTACTTTAGTCTTAGTATTTACTTGAGCTAAAATAGTATCACTATTCTGTAGTCTTTTTTCAGTTCGTATTACTTTATAATCAAATATGTTTCTCATCTCTAACCTCTTGTCTAACAATCACTTACAAACTTTCTATCATACAATCTATTTAATACTTTTATAAATCTAACACTATCACTTGTATAATAAACTCTATTCATATTCTTATCATCTCTTAATGTATATCCATAACTCTTATTACTTGATAGTAATGTATCTATATATATATTGATATGTTTGTTTTGTTTAGTTAATGTGATTGTATGTTTTTGTTTCATACTACGACTATAAAACATTAAAAATTAAAAGTCAACTTGATTTCAAAAATAATTATTTCGTCAATGTTAGTGCAGAGTTTTCATTCTGTATTTGTCCAACTTTCTAAAAGTCAACTAATCTTACTCAAAAACTTAGAACGTTCTTAGTTGTATATAGGAGTAACAATATAAGAGTTACAATCATAAGACCTCAATATAAGAAATTATTATATAGTATATATACATATAGTAGTTCATCCTATTCAATCATTAAGTATCATTCATTATAAAGACCACTATTTGTAAGATGTATTGTATCATTATGTTACTTCTAGTATCATGTAGTGATGTGTTGTTATGTTATGTAGTGTCTAGAATAAAAAAGAAGTATAGAGTATTGTTTAGTAGTGTTGAATAGACCGTTTTAGTCATTTTTGATACGAATTTCGCAAATTCAAACCTCTGACCCTTATCAACCCACACGTATAGACCTATAGCCCCAACCACTTAATAAAAACCCACAATTCATGTTTGATTGCCTCAGAATAAAAAGAAGGGTACCCCTTATTACCTACTGACACATAGTGTCCTTCACCACAGTTTTCAATTATGTATGATTCATCCAAAACACCAATTAATCATTTATGCAGTACTTAGTGCTATCTTGATGGGTATATACTTCGCAGGTAGGGTCCTTAGCAAGGTCCTTATTGCAATTAGTAGATTCCACTTTAAGATACTATTGAAAGGTGAGTACGCTACAAAGCGTTTGTAACTAAGTAAGGTATCATAAAAAAAGTTCGGGGGAAAAGGGGGAAGTGTGAGAGAAATTCAAAGGATAACAGAAGACTTCAAGCAAGCCTTCAAGCAGCTAGAAAACATTAAACCTGGAGTGGTGTGTTTTGCTTCAGCTAGACTCAATAAGGGTCCTTATTATGAGCAGGCAGTAGATCTCTGTAGGAGGTTGTCTGAGAAAGGTTACAATATCATTACTGGAGCAGGGCCAGGACTCATGGAAGCCTGCAATAAGGGAGCACAGCAGGGTAGAGGAAAGTCTATTGGATTTCAAATAGAGCTTCCAAACCAGACAGATAACGACTACTTAGACTTGTCCATTAAATTTAAGTATTTTTTTAGTAGAAAGAATATGTTTGCCAGATATGGAGATGCTTTCATAGTATTTCCAGGAGGGTTTGGTACTTTAGATGAGTTATTCGAGATCCTTACACTAGTACAGACGGGGCACCTAGAGAAGAGACCTATAATACTAGTGGGAGATAAATATTGGAGCTCTTTAATGGAGCTTCTCGAGCGAACCTTGCAGACTTCTGGAACTGTATCTAAAAAGGACGTTGAATTGGTCACAGTTACTAATAATAAAGATAAAATTATACAAATTATTGATGAGTTTATGAAGAAGAAGTCAAAGTTCTCTCGTAATAGGTTTATATAAGAAAAGAGCTCTTTTCCTTGTAATAATTTGGATTTTTATGGGTTTTCAACTATGGAAGAGTACTCTATAAGGAGGATGTTATCTATTTAACTCCCAAGAGAATAAGTAAGCAAATTGAAAGAGCCGACAAGCTCCAAAGAATTCTTTGGAGACTTTATAGTCCTTATAAGGGACATAGAAAGTTAATAGTAAAAGCTTCAGCTCTTATTATAGAAGCCGAAGAGCTTTTGGAGCAGCTTCTAAAAGTAGTTATGGAAGACTATAAAAAAGAGATAGACAACCCACTATCTACTAAGTCTATTCCTCCTGGAGGATATGACAATAAGAATACAGAGGAGAAAAGTAGCTAGGCTACTAATACGGTATGGACTATCATAAACTAAATGAACTCATAGATTGGACCTTAAATTCGGGTAAACTTGTTCACGTATCCAATTTACCTGATAGAGCTCTTACAGATGTACATGTAGTAGCTAGTGAGGTTGCGCAATTGGCTTTGGATGTCCAAGAAAGCGACATGTGTATTAGAACTGATATACTTAAGTCTTATACGGCTTTAAATGCAGATAACAATTCTATGTCTGATTGGCAAGAGTTTCTTATTTCAGGTCCAATGAAGTTTTTATCTACTGCACTTTTAGATCCTCCTGAAACAGGAATGATTGAGTTTTATAATAATAAATTTTACATTACGAACAAGTCTTTACAGAAAGCCATTGATAGAACATCAGATGTTAAGGTAACCACCACAACTATATTAAATGATGATGAGGAAAAAATAGTTTATACCGCCTCTGTTCCCATTGGTTCTTGGGTAGCTGGTAATGTACTCAAAATGTTTATGGCAGGGGGTATAACCAATGTAGGAGCAGTAGATGATGTAACTATTAGGGTTAGGCTTGGTAGTATCACAGGAGATATCATAGCGTCTTTAGATTCTGCTGGTGGAAAATTAACTGACGCTTGCTGGCATATTCATGGTTTTGCTACAGTAAGAGATGTTGGAGGTACTGGGCATATGGCTTGGCACATGGATATGAATATTGATGGAGAGGCAGATTCAGATGCTTGTAATGTATCTGAAGTAGACACTACTGGAGTATTAGACATTATCGTAACAGCAGAGTGGGATAATGCCAAAGCTGGCAATATATTTAACTGCACAATGGGTTGGATGGAGTATAAAAACTAAGAAGGATAAATGAAAAGTAAAAAATTTAGACTATTTAAAGGAGCAGAATAATGACTACAGCTAATCTCTCTGTAATTAGAGGAGACGACAAGTATTATATTATAACTCTTAAAGACGACGATGCAGTAGCTATAGACATTACTGGTTGGACCGTTTACTTTACAGTAAAAGCAGACACAGATGATACTGATGAGAATGCAAAGATCTCAAAAGATGTTATTTCTCATACGGATCCAACTGGTGGAGTAACTCAGATACATTTGACTCACTCGGACACTGCTTTAGAAATAGGAAACTACTACTATGATATTCAAGTTAAAAAGTCTGACGGAACTATCATGACAGTTATGGCAGGTAATTTTTATGTTACACAAGACATTACTACAAGAACAACTTAAAAGGATAATATGAGTGAAGATATAAACGTAACTATTTCAGAAACAGAAACAATAGCGGCAGTTGTATCGGATGCACAACCTATTAACATTACGTTAGCAGTAGTAGCACATTCAGAGATAATTGATCCAGCGGATATAGACCATAATTTATTGAAAAATTATGAAGCTAGTAGACATAAAGAATTAGAATATGATGGCGATTATAAATGTTTTAAAATTGGCGATTAAGTAATGAGGGGGTGAAATAGATGGCAGATAAACGAGTAAATGTAAGAGACGAGTTTGCGTGGCAAGCTCCTGTAATAGATAAAGACATAGTTGATTCAGCCGGAGCAGTAGCTACAAAAGGTAATAGGTATATTATCAACGGTACTGGTGCAACCGATTGGTCGGGTCATGATAAGGAAATTACTTATTATGATGGTGCAGCTTGGCAGTTTGTAACACCTCTAGAGGGTTGGATTGCTTGGGTACAAGATGAAGACAAGTTCTACAGATTTGACGGTACTAATTGGGCTGAATATTTAGGTCAAGCAGGCCCTACTGGTCCTACTGGTGCTCAAGGTCCTACTGGTCCTACTGGTGCAGCAAGCACTATAACAGGCCCTACTGGTCCTACAGGTGCAGCAGGCCCTACTGGTCCTACTGGTGCGGCAAGTACCATAACAGGTCCTACAGGTGCAGCAGGCCCTACTGGTCCTACTGGTGCAGCAAGCACTATAACAGGTCCTACTGGTCCTACTGGTGCTCAAGGTCCTACTGGTCCTACTGGTGCAGCAAGCACTATAACAGGCCCTACTGGTCCTACTGGTGCAGCAGGCCCTACTGGTCCTACTGGTGCGGCAAGTACCATAACAGGTCCTACAGGTGCAGCAGGCCCTACTGGTCCTACTGGTGCAGCGAGTACCATAACAGGTCCTACTGGTCCTACTGGTGCAGCAGGCCCTACTGGTCCTACTGGTGCAGCAAGCACTATAACAGGTCCTACTGGTCCTACTGGTGCTCAAGGTCCTACTGGTCCTACAGGTCCAGATGCGACGTATGATAGTGACTACGGTTGCTTAATCATCTCAGCATCATGAGTTGTTAGAAGTTAAGTAGAAGGAGTTAAGAACGATGAAAAAGGCATTATTTTGGGGTTATAGATTCGCCGACATGAAGATTTCTTGGGTTAAACAAGTTCAATGGATAGCTCAAGCTTTGCAGGAGGCGGGATATACAGTATTAAAGCATCCTAAGTTTATATGTGACATAAAAGGTGCTTTAATTTATGATTTTAAAAGAGATACTAAATTAGACATAGTTATATACAATCACACCGACGTATCTCGTTTGATAGGGGATATAGTGGCCTCTAAAAGAAATTGGTTTTTTAAACCTACTGTTCCTGATGAGGTTCATACAACTTTAGATGAATTAGGTTATGGACCTTATTCTTCTATAACTTATAAAAAACCTCCTTTTGAACAATGCAATATGAATGAAGTAAATTGTTTTTTTAAAACTAAAGTAAAAGATTGGATAAATAATAAAAATAGTAAATGGGGAACTCGCCATAAAACAGAGGATATTGAAATAAAAGAAAATAATTATTATTTGGTTTTAGGTCAATGCGGAGGGGATGCAGTTGTTACCAGACATGATTTTGGAAATTATTTTCAGAAATTAAAAAGTATAGTTAAAGAATTAGATAGAGTAGGAGATAAGCATATTATAGTTAAATTACATCCTTATACAGATGGAAAAGATGCAAAAAATAATGATTTTTCTATTAAACTTGGAACCGAAATTGCTAATATAAGTAAAAAAGTAACTGTTTATATAGGTAAGAGTAATTTACATAAATTTATAGAAAAAGCTAATTGTGTAATATTAGCTAATAGTGGGGCAGGTTTCGAGGTGCAAATGCATCACAAACCAATAATTGCTTGGGGCTTCCCTGAGTATAATCATATTGCCTATGATTTAAGACATCTATGTGATATGAAAAAAGCTTTAAATTTAGATTGGTTTGAACGAGAAAAATCAGATAAATTTTTATATTGGTATTTGGAGAAATATTGTTATTTTAACCAAGCATCTGCCAATCAAAGAGTTAAGGAGCTTTTAAATGAAAAATAATCCTGGTAAATGTATGATAATAAAACAAAAAGTAGATAAATACGAATCAATAAAGAATGGAGAAAGGTCAGTAGGTAAAACTCTTCGCCATTTTAATAAGGACCAACTTTGGAGATATGTTAGAGCACTTGATTTTATTGCTAAAACAGATACAGTATTGGATTATGGTTGTGGAGTAGGTTTTGGTTCTCATATTTTATCTCATAAAGCTCAGTATGTTACAGGCATAGACAGAAATAATAAAGTTATTGAATTTGCAAATCAATACTATAAAACTTCTAATATGTCTTTTATATGTAAAGAAAATTTAAATATTTCAGGTAAGTACGATGTATTAGTAGCTTGCGAGATAATTGAACATATTAAAGATACCGAAAAACTTTTTGAAGAAATAAAGAAAATGAATTTTAAAAGAATTATATTGAGCGTTCCTCATATATCAGCTCCTAATAACAATCCCTTTCATTTTAAGCATTTTTCAGAAGTAGCTATTAAAGAACATTTACAAAATATTGATTATAAAATTAAAGAGATAACCACTCCCTATTTTTCGGGTGGTTACGCAGTTTACTGTGTAGCAGAAAGGAAGGAAATAAATGTCCGATTATAAAGTAGAAGTAAGAAGTAACAATCCTTGGCAACCTTCAGTTGCAGATAGGGTAGTTACACCTGCTGGAGGAGAGTCTAAGGGAGATAGATATTTGGTTATAGCCACTGCAAGTGGAGATTTTACTGGGCATGAGAATGATATAGCACAGTATAATGGAGCAGCTTGGGATTTTTATACACCTGTAGAAGGGTGGTTTGTTTGGATAAAAGATGAAGATAAATTATATAAATATGATGGTTCTTCTTGGGCTGAATTTGCAGGTGCTGGTGGAGATACCTTACCTATAGTAGATACTACAGGAATAGCAAAAGGAAGCGAAGATGCTACTAAAATAGTTAGATTAGAAGTAGATGGAATTACTACTGGAATTACTAGAGTTTTAACAGTTCAAGATAAAGATTATACTATAGCAGATAAAGCAGAAGTAGATAAGACAAAAAAAACAACTTTAGGGCTTACCGTCGATGGTGGAGGAATAGAATTGACAACAGGAATAAAAGGGTATATTGCTATACCTTATAATTGTACAATTACAGGCTGGGTGGCTTTAGCTGATATTAGTGGTTCGATAAAGATTGATGTTTGGAAGGATGTTTACGCAAATTATCCTCCAATTGATGCGGATTCAATTACTAATGGGCATGAGCCAGAAATAACTACAGCTACAAAAGCAGCAGATTCTGATTTAGGAGATTGGTCTTCTGTTACAGTTACAGCAGGGGATGTAATAGCCTTTTCAGTTGATTCAATAACTGATATTACCAGACTTACTTTGATATTGCAGGTAACCAAGACATAATATGAAAAAATATGATTCAATAACTAAAGAATTTCTCTACAATGAATATATTATTAACGAAAAACCCACTCGTAAAATAGCTAAAGAAATAGGATGTTATCATAGTCTTATTTTATATTATTTAGTTAAGTATGGTATTCCAAGAAGAAGTAAACAAGAATTGAATAAAGGTAAAAATAGTAGTAGATATGTTGATGGTCGTTTTTCTAAGCAGTATTTTTGTATAGACTGCGGTAAAAAGGTGAGTTATCAGACAGGTTTTAATGGTAAAGGAAGATGTTGGAGTTGTCATTGCGAATTTAATAGAGGTGGCAATCATCATAGTTGGCAAGGAGGTATAACTCCATTATATAATATATTGCATAATATTGAACAATACAAAAAATGGCATATGGAATGTTTAAAGAAAGATTGGTTTAGATGTCAGATATGTGAGTCTAGAAAAAAATTGGTCGTTCATCATAAAAATCCATTTAAAAAGTTATATGCTAATTTTTTAAAAGAGTACAGTCAATTTTCGCCAATAGAAGACAGAGAAACTTTAGTTAGACTAGCAATAAAATATAAACCATTTTGGGCTATAAATAACGGAATTACTTACTGTGACAGACATCATAAAATAATAGAAGTAGAAATTAGAAGAAAAAATAAACTTATACTAGAGGTAACTAAAACATAATGAGTAAATTATTATATACAGATTTGATGGAATATGCTAATGATGCAGCTGCACAGGCTGCTTATGTAACGGATGGAGACCCTATTTATGGCAGTGATTTTTTAACTGGAGGAACTGCTTCGGCAATAGGAACTAATGTTGGCGCAGCTGCTAATGCTGTTGATAACAATGAGTCAACGTATTGGGGTCATAATCCCGAGAGGTCTCCACGCCCTGAATGGTGGCAATATGATTTAGGAGTAAGTGTTACTAAAATAGCAAGAAAGATGACACTACATCCTTATTATCTTAGCGGTAACTGTAGAATACAGAACTTTAATCTTAGAGGTTCTAATGATAATTCAAGCTTTACTACCGTATACTCTGGAACGCACGCTAATACAAATGCTATTGAAACTTATACCTTTAGCAATTCTACTGCCTATCGTTATTATAGGGTAGAAATAACAAGCCGTTGGGGAGGAGGAACAAGAGTTGGTATCTGTGAAGTTGAGATGATTGAAATTACGGGGTATAATATACAATCCTACTCCGAATCAACAATAAAACAACAAGGTACTTATTCCCTAAAAGGAGTAGCAGTAATAACAGATAGTTTAAACGACACCCTTACTAAAACCTTAACTGATTATTTAGATTATTCAATAATGGATAAATTAATTTTTCAAGTAAGGTCTTCAAGAACAGGTGAAAATTTACAATTACAAATACATGATACTGGAGGAACTACTTCTACACATACTATAGATATTGCAGTAGCAGATACTTGGCAAACAGAAACTTGGGATATTTCTGGAATAACTACTACTGATAGAGATACAATAGATAAAATAATTATAAAAGTTATTAATGCCGATGCAGCTAACACGTTTTATTTTGATAATTTG
>Ga0207997_1000176_pt1 | contig 30665 bp, 37 predicted proteins | sample AntAceMetag02UKN_FD_184777 | JGI IMG/M metagenome (GOLD analysis project Ga0207997, IMG submission 184777) | Saline lake microbial communities from Ace Lake, Antarctica - Antarctic Ace Lake Metagenome 02UKN (SPAdes) (version 2) | ecosystem: Environmental > Aquatic > Non-marine Saline and... | reverse complement strand
CCGGTGACAATGCCGGACCCTAGTGTTGTCGTGACTGTCCCTGCCGTGTATTGACTCATGCCACAAAACTCCTTAGAATAACCAATTCAGATCCGGATTCGTCCAATCAATATCGGGGTCTGCAAATGTATCAGCTACGGCAACGTTAATTGAAAACTCTGTCCCTGCAACATGGTAAACAATAAGTGTATTGCTTGGAGTTTTTATATATACATCTAAATCAGGCCGTGGGATAAAAGTTCCTCCATCCCAGTAAATAACATGAATTAGATATCGATCAACATCAATTTCTTCTGATTTGTTGAATACCGCACTATTAATGTGGTTCCCATCACCGTCAACTCCAATATACGTTTGTGTAACAGCAGTTATATTCCCTAACGCCGCCGGGGCCGGATTCTTAACCTCAATCCATGCCGGATAAACTGAAATCTGGTTGAAGATATCTTCAGCCCAAACCTTGATGGTGATATCACGTCGCGCCGTTCCGAAATCGGCCCGGTTTTTGTCAAGAGAATAGGTGTAGGTCGGATCGGTGATGTGTTCAACACGGCCCCATTTATTATCGGACGTGCCGCGAATCTCGACCCGGTATCCTAAGATATACGGATTGCGCTGGACGCCCGACCCCGCCCCAAACGGCTCTTCACCGGCCCCGTAAGCCCCCAGCGTATAAAGCTCAATATCATTCCATTGGAATGTCGCATCCGGCCCTACAAACTCGTTGCCGCCCGGCGATTCAGTCAAACGCAAACCCCGGACAACCGGCAACTCTGGCGGCTGAACCAAAATTGACGCGGCGGTGGCGTTATCGACATTAGCTTTGATATCCCATTTGGTAATTGATACCGCTTTGAAATAGTAGGTCACGCCCGGCGCAAGGTTTTTAACCGCAAACATATCCCCTTCGGACTCTCCAATCTTGCGATAGGTCGAGCCCCCATCCGTGCTCATCAGGATCTCTGCACGATCCCATACGCCATAGTTGGCGAGGTCCAGTTCCGGCACGGAAAACGAAACGTAAATCGTAACATCATAAGCCGATTTGCTAGTCGCCTTTACGTTTTCGCATTGGGCCGGGATCTTGAACGGATCGGGCAAAGCCGTATAGTTGATTGGCGGTAAGGCCTGTCCGGTATAGGCGTAAACTTCCGAATGGTATTCAAGTGCCGTGACCTTGACAATCCCATCTTCCTCATTGGCGATTTCCAAGGCCCTGAAGGGCTTGGCGGGGGTTGTGCCGACGGTATAAACATCAAACGCCGCCGGGGTTGTGTCGAAGGTTCCAACGATGGAAATATCGCTTCCTGCAGCATAAACACCTGCCGGGGATGAAATGGTCGCCTCCTCATAAGAATCATCGGCGTGGCGAATGCGTATCAGATTGGTTTCGCCGCTTGCCAATGTCGCCAGTGTCACGTTGGCCTTGAGTTTCACCGTGCTGGCCGTCCCACTTTTCACACGCCCGCTGCCAACGCCCCATTGAGGTATATTAGATGCAAAATCGAAAACATCCCCGGCCTGCAAAGCGATTTGATCAATCCCGGCAGAAAACGAAATTGACCTAGTGCAATACCGCGAAAGATTCAACAGATACCGGCCAACGCGCCCGGCTTGTGTTAGGCGCGTAACGCCCGCGAGGAACATGGTTTTCTTCCTGATGGGATCGCCCGCAACCATGGCCACCTCGTTTTCGATCTGGATGGTCTCTCGCTCATAGTCGTTTTCCTCATTGGCGAACTGAATCTCAATAACATTTGCGCTTTGGTTGATAGACGAAAACGACTCAACAAATGATCCGGCAATGGTGTTGCCCGCTGAAATAAGCTGCACGGGAGATTCAGGTTTATCGATAACGGGCATAACCGCTCCGGCTGTCCAAATCGGGAAACAAAGGAATGAGGCGCAAATTGTTGAGATCCAATCAGTCGCCGAACTGTCACTATCCATAACAAGGTCCAGTCTGAAACGTGTTTCGTCGCTCCCACCTTCCACGGCTTCCAAGCCGTCGCAATAATCGGCCTGGATCTTCCAGTGAGCCGCCGAAATATGTTCCGATGAAATATAATCGCCAACGCCGTATCGGCTATTGGTCAAGAGATCGTGCAGACACCAGATTGGATTGCGATAGGTGTCACCATCGCCTGATGGGTATACGTTGGTCCAGGTTGCCCCATCATAGTAATCAACAGTGCGACCCTGAACCATGGTTGTCACCGAATTGAGCGCACCGGATATCTGGCTGGTTGCCAACACCTTCAGGCCCAAAAGGGCCGTGTAAGGATAGGCGAGGTCATCATACCGGATTTCATCCACGCCAGACAAGTAAAAATCAACATTGCGCTCTTCGTTGCTGTCCGGCGAGATCTTGGTTATACGCACATCATATTGGTAGGGGGCGAGACCATCCGTAATATCTTCACTAATGCCATCGATGCGGAATTCGTATCGGTATTCATTTTGTTCTTTGGCGTGAATCTCAAACGAAACTGTTGGGAAACTCCCATCCCCGCCCTCACCGCCGCCATATTTATATTTAGCCTTATGATACCGGCATTCAGTCCAGGGTTCCCCGTCTATCCCGCTTTTCCTGTATTCAACCGTCGCCTGTATGGTTTGGGGTTTCCAGGTTGCGCTCCCGGTTTCCATCTTGATAATGCTGGACGCCGTGAAATGTAAAACAATCGCCTGAACATCCATATCAGTTGTGGTGTAAATGTTTGAATCGTCCTTCAACAATTCATCGTTGTAATCAACCAAATTGTGCAGGTCGCCGAATCCAGGAATGACCGTTTGTTCCTGATTCCCCATGCGCGTGTAAACCTTGCAACCCTCGAAATTGCTGATCGGATTCCCATTGATTTTTATCTTATCCCCAATGGTTGCTGGTGTAACAGTTGCGTCTGTGTCTGTTGTAATGCCCGCGATAGATTGGACAGGGCCTTCACCAAGGGCGATAAGGATATTCAGATAGGAGCGCTGATATTCTTTTGTTGTGTCGTCGTCATCATCCTCATTCTCGTTTGGAATCCCCCGCGTTGAATATTGGTTGATATAATTTCCGGCAACACGATGCTCGCCATAGATGATCGGAACGGGCACGCCGACATTGGCCGTGTTTTGGACGCCATCCCAGCCGTATGTTGGAGAATCTGACAAATTACCTGAACCGGAGAAGGCGGGCTTGATGGGTTGCATCATGGAATACATCCCATATCCAACCATGCCGATACCGGCAATCACGAACACCGCGCCAACGGGCACGCCAACACTGGCCGCTGCTAATATCATTGCTCCAACAAGTAACCACGTTTCAGGCCCTTCTACCACGGGCGTGATGATGATTTCGTCGCCATTATAGACAATCGTGGATTCCCATTGTTCCGGGGCGATATAGCCATCACGTGAATGGATAAGACGCCATTCGCCTTTTCGATATTTCTCATCAATAAGGTCAAGCAACGGCGTTCCCTCGCCAGTTGTCAAAACCTCCGATTCCGTCCGGCCTTCCCTATCAAACATATTGGGGATGATTTTCAGTTTGATCATTTCGTGGCCCCCTTGACCCGGCAAAACATGGCCGCCATTCGATTATATGGTTGGCGGTCAAGCGTGCAGATCGATACGCCACATTTTGCCGCATGGACAAATCTGCCGTCGCCGATGTAAACGCCTAGATGGTTGATAACCGGGGAATTCTTGAAAAGGATGGCATCCCCAGGGATCAGATCCTTCTTTTGAATGATCTCTCCATGTTTCCAGTAATTCTCCATCAAAACATTGCCCCCGGCTTTTTCCCAGTTGGCGATATACTCAAAATCCGGCACGGGCGTTCCCACGTCTCGCATCATGGCCAGAAACAGGCCGTAACAGTCCATCCCGGCCCCGTCACGGCCTCTATGGGCAAAAGGTATGCCGATATACCTCTGGGCGGCTATGGCGGCTCTATTAGGCCCTGAAGATGCGTTTTGATGGCACATTGGGATAACCTCCAAACTGAAGGGCGTTGTTGTGGCGTCTGCAATCTTTGAGCGTCTTGGCGCAGACATCCGCGTCCGTTTCAAATGTGTAAGGCCGCAAAATCTTGATTTTCGCGTTGCGGATGTAATACGTGATCGACCCGGCAGATGGCGTATCGAACCAATGGACGCGCATCACGTTCGATGTATCAAGACCCTCGCCGACTACCGAGAAATCCGCCAATGAAAACGTGATTGTTTTCCACGCGGATGTGATGCCATAGCCGGAAAGGTCGGTCAATCGCCAAGAGTTTGAAACGTCGAGGGCATCATCCAATATTCCAATATAACCCGAAGACGAAATCGTCCCGGTTACCTTCATATCTAAAAGTAACGAATCGGTTGTTTTGTCCAAGCCCACAAGGTCTTTCGCGCCAAATTTCAAATAAGCATAATCATTGGTCGAATAAACCGCGTCGGAGTGAAGAACATGAGTGAGGCCACTTGCCGCACAAACAATCCCGGCGTTTTTCCAGTCCATGTTTAGAGGCTCATCGGCATTTGAATAAATGCGAATGCGCTTGATATCGGTTTCGTCGAACGCGCCTCCCGTTGCGGTCATGGTAGAAAATGGAATTGTGATAGTTTTCCAGGTAGAATCAGCCAAGCCAAGGCTCGTCATATCGGCGATATAATATTCCTCTGTGTCTGCGCTAGTAGAACTAGAAACCTCGATTTGACTAGCAGCCGTAAGCCCAGAAACATCTGAAACCTTTAGATCAAATTGCAATGAATCATTCGCGGCATTGAACAGTGGAACGCTAACGGCTGTGAACGTTTCTGTAGCGACAACAGCATTAGATGCCGTGCCGATAAATTCGGAATAATAGAGATTCGTCAAATCGGCGTTAAACGTTGTCGGTGCGGTAAAATTCCCAGCATCGTCTTCGATCCAACATCCCTGCCCTTTGTAGGTCCATGGGCAATGGTTACGCAAAACACGACGCCGGGGGATATAAACCTTTAGAACATCAAGGCGCGACGTTAATCTGAACGAAATTGTTTTGGCTGTTGCCGTTACAGAATCAATGTAATAGATATCTTCCACGTATGCCGATGAGTCGGCCAGGTGGGTGGCAAAAACACGGCGCAGCGTTACTTTGTTGCCGCGCAATCCATCATATAGCTCGACGAATGCCTGGATTTCTCTTGATACATTAGAGATGCTGACTTCTAGTGTGTCAATTCGGTTTTCTGTGTTTTCAGTAATGCCCCCATGAGATATTGGGAATGCCAAATAAGTGCGAGCGGTAACGACGTTGCTATTTGTCTCATAATAGGCAACGTCTTCGTTGTATTCGGCAAAATAGATATCCCCATCATCACCACTGGCGGGAGAATCTGTGATGTTGATCCGGTAAAGCCAAATGGGTTTATTCGTTTCAAGGTTTTTGTCCGTTAGGAAATTGGCTGAAGGCTCTCGCATTATGCCTCATCCTCGTTTATAACCACGAACGCCCACTCGCAATCGAAAAGCCCGGAGTTAAATGACCCTCTGAGCTCGCCATTGAATCGGACATTATAAACGGTCGCGTCATATGGGCTTGTGAACGTGAACCCGTCTAATTCGCCGCCCTGCGTTTTGTAGAACGTCCGGTATGATTGGTAAAGAACTAACGAACAGCGCGTGGACGTAAAGCGGAATCCCAATATATCGCGTCCATGTTGTTCGCGCCGCTGTTCGCTCCCGTCCTCAAATGACGACGATGTCAAAACGGCCCGGCTTAGAGTCTCTTCGCATGTCGTATATTCTAGCGTAAACTCAGGCATTTCGCATTATCCCCCTAACCTGTTGATTCCCTTGAGCGCTGGCCACAATGACGTTGTTTATAACATTTTTACCTGACTTGCTCGCCATTGACTGTGCGATGGCGATATCTGTCACATAGTTATTAATGATAATGGGTTGTGCATCGCTTGTTTTTTGGGCGTCATAGGCGGGAACAACCTTTTCGCCTGAATGCAATTTGTAGTCACCGGTATAAGGCACGGATTCAATGCCGTCGGCATAACTATTATCTTTTCCAGATAACCCGGCCATTAAGCCCGCCATACCAGCAGCGCCACCGCCCACGCCAAACATCGCGCCGAAAATACCAGCCGCAACCCTGGCCGCAGCAATCTGCGCCATTTGTTGGACGATGGTTTGAGCGAACGACCTAAACGCTTCCTTGGCCGATGTTAATTTACCATTGAACCCGTCCACCAAGAGATTCTGGAATCCACTTTCCAGCGCTCCCTGCATATCTAGTCCCGCCGCTTTCATCTGCTCTAAAAACGTCATGGGGGCAGAACCGGATAATTTGTTCTGAGCTTCTGAAAGTAGGCTCAAAAGATATTCGGTCGCGCGCGCGTTATCCTCGACCTCTCCTAACAGGTCTTGGTAGGCCCTGATTTGTTTTTGTATTTGTTCATCTGTCTCGAACCCGGCAAGGTTAAGTTTTTCAGTCAGCGAAAGGTTTGTGCCCAATTTGATATTCAGCGAATCCAATTCGGCATTAATTTGCTTGAGGGCGTATGGGTCGCCAGCCTGTTCGATAGCGGCCTTATTGAGATCGGCGATTTTCTTTGTCAATTCGGAGGTCGATTCAATACCATAGGTTTTCATCAAATCCTCTGGCTTCATGATCTCGGAAATTGCCTTGATATTAATCTTGGGAGACTTGACCGATTCCCCTAGCTTCTCATTAACCCCTTCGATTTGCTTCTCCAGTTTCCCAAGTTCGTTTGCCGTCGTATTTGCATCCCTGCTTAGTTCAATTAGTTGATCCCTGTATGCTCGCAATTCTGCGTCTGTTTTTCCGATTGCGTCTGACAGCGTAAATTCCTTGGCTTCTTTCTTGGACAATTCCCCCAATTCGATCAAGAACTTCTTTTCTTTTTCTAACCACTTCACATTTTCATTGGCCGAAAGGTGAACGGTTTCGCGTAACTTCCTCATCGTTCGCAGTTCTGCGCGTATGGCAGAATCCCTTTTGCCAATGACATCAGTAATGGCTTCTATATTCGCTAATTCCCTTGCCGCGTCTTCAGGGCTTTGGCCAATCCAGAAGCTCGATATTTTCGTAGCTCCGGGTGCGTGAAGTTTTATTATCTCTTCGCGGATCACGATCAATTTATCGGATAGAAGCTGGGCGTTTTGGGCTAACTCCTTCATTCTGCCCTGAATAGGACCCTTAAACAAACCCGGTTTTTCCAACTTATTGTATAAAGCGGAATATTCCTTTTCTATGCCCTCAAGGGCAATACCTATAACAGCACGCTCGTGCTTAAGCTCATCTTCCGCCAGTTGTCGTGCCTTGCTGGAAAGCCCCCCATACTTTCCATTTATGTCATCTAGCGTAAGGCCTGCCCTTTTGTATGCTTCTGTCAGCTTGTCAACAACCCCGCGAAGCTCTTTAGACGTTTCACCAGTCTCCTCTTCGTTTTCCTTGAGGGCGTTATATTGGCCTTCCAGTTCACTGATTTTATCGACATTCTTGGAGTGAACTTTCCACGATTCCTCTAGTTCGGCCCTTAACGCCTTTTGATTGACGCGCCATGAATATAAGACGCCAACCAGCAGGGAAATCCCGGCCACAATGCCTACGGCACCGGCGACGCTCGCTATAAGTGGCAATAGGGCTATGCCCATGGCCGTGGCCGCGAGTGTTGCCGCGCCGAAAGCGACGGCCACAGACCCCAGCGTTAGTGCTAATGCTCCAAACGCAACCGACGCCATGCCGATCCCGGCGGCCAGTTGCGGACTCTGGACAATCATGGCTTGGAATTGTTCCAGGGCACCACCAAGCACTTTCAAAACCCCCGACACGGCAGGGATAAGCTGAGCGCCTATCGTTTCGGCCATGTCCTTTATGCGGCCCTGTGTAACGCGCAACAGGTTCGTTGCCGAATCTAACGTGCGCTCAAGATCGCCCTGCGCCAGTGAGGTTTGTGCCAAGATGACGCCATACCGAGCCGCCACCTTTTGCACCTCATCCATGACCTCGCCCTGCTTAATCATGCCCGTTGTTAAGGCCCAATTTTTCGCCGTAGTTTCATTAACAATAATACCCAGCCGCTTCAGTGGTTCGATTTCCCCCGATAGGCCCGACTGCAATTTCATGAACGCCTCTTCTACTTCGATATTGTAGAATGAGGCCATATCATAGGCCAATTTCGTGAGCGTCTTTCCCATGTCATTGGCTTTGCTTTGGACAAGACCCATGGAATTCAGCATCACATTAAACGTGCCCACCATTTTCTGCAAATCACTGCGGGCGAGCCCAAGATTGGAATTAAGATTGTCAATCCACGCATCGGTCGATGCTTTCATTTTGCCAACCGAAACGACGTAAAGGTTGGCTGTCTCTTCGGCGTCCATTGCCATTTTGATCATCAAACCATTGGCCGCCGTGACCGCCGCACCCATACCCATAAACGCCGCACCGACCATGGCCGTTGCCATGGAAAGATTTCCATTACTTTCAATGGCATCATCCGCCGCGCCGCCATAATCTTCCAGGGCATCGGTCGCGCCTTCTGCGGCCCCGCCAGTGTCGCCAAGGGCCACCGCTGCCGCGTCCCCAGCCTTGACAAACCTACCATTCGCATCCCGCGCTTTATTTGCCGCCGTCGCCTCATTGTTGAGCGCAGAGGATGTTTTAGCGACCGCCTGGTTGACCGTCTTTGAGGTTTGCGCAATCGCGGCATTAGCATTAGCAACGGATTTCGCCGCCCGCTTATATTGCGAATCATCGAGAACGATCTTGCCGGTGATTGCCCCAACTTCAAAGGCCATTATTTTTTACCCGCCGTCTTATAATTGGCTTTCCGTTTCAAGTGATCGAGATTGCGCCGATAGATTTCCTCTTGTGTGAGTGTTCCCTCAATGATAAGGATATCCCGCCGCACGCCCGAAACCCAATTCTGGAAATCGCGCCCCTCGCATTGTGCCACCCTGCAAGCGTTCGCCATTCTCAGTTGCGCCATGCGCTGCTCAATATATGCCCTCTGTTGCCAAAATTCCAAATCGCGGCCATCAAGCGCCGTGAGGTCCGTATAAGAGAAAAGCCCCGGAAAAACCGATGCAATTAATCCGTAGGCTGCCCCTCGACGCTGGCGACGTTTTTTTCCTCACCATCACCACCCTTGCCGTTTATTTGTTCATTGACGTATGTGAACGCCTTCAGCATTCCGCGCGCATCCACATCGGCCAATGCTTCTACTTCAACCCCGAATACAATTGCCAGAAATGCTACAATGGCTGAAAGGCCGCGCTCACTCTCCGGGGCTTTGCCAAGATTGATCAGCTTCTCCATGGCTGTTTGCGAAACGCTTGTCACCTCGAACGTCTGCCCGCCAAGCGTCACAGAAAACGGCTCATACATAGAATCGGCATCAAAAGTTTTCATTACTGTTTTTCCTCTCAATAGATAATATCCCCCGGATTTATAAAGGGCGACCGGGGCGGAGGAAAACCCCGGTCGCCAGGACTGGCCGCGCCTTTCGAGGGGAGGCAAAAAGCATCGGCCAGTATGTCTTAGGAGGTCTCGCCGTAACCGATGGCAAAGAGGTCATTGACTGTATAGGTTTCCCCGGACGGAACAGACGTTGCAGGAAACCCGGTAAACGAAACCTGATATTCACGATCTGTTGCGGCGTCGAAAACAATATCCCATTCGACCCGTGGCGCGGCCACAAAAACAGTGATCCACGTTGCCGCATCTACCGAGGCTGTTCCGCCCGAATAGGGTTTAAGGACCAATTGCCCCGCCGAATCACGGAGGGACGTTCCAACATTGGACGCAATCATTAATTCACTGCCCAAAACTGTTCCGTTAGAAAGGACTGCGTCCAATTGGGCAATGGTTGATTCGGTCATTCGCGTGACTACAGTGCAAGACGATCCGACATAATATTCATCTTTGGGCGATGTTCCGTATTGTGCCGTGTGGTGCGGCGCGGTGTCGGCAGAGTGTTGGAAATTGGTTGCGTGAGTTGCCCCAAGAGACGTATTGCTAAACAATATATCGCAAGGGCCAAGATCGCCAAAGGGTGCGCTCATTTTAATTTACCTCATAAACTGGTTTATTGCTCGCTAATGCGGAGCATCAAATTACAGGAAAACTCGAAATTACCATGGACATCCCGGCCAATAAATGCCGGTTCTGAACCGGTGGCAATATTAACGTAATACTCCGAATCCCCGCTTGTCATGACCGGCAAAGCGAACCCGGCTTGATCTCGCCCGAAAAATATCGAGTAGCCCGCTTGTGCGATGGTCCACCCGGCGGTATAGCTTGCGTTTCGGGTCAATAATTGGATGGGTTTTTGTATTTCAGACGGAACCATCGGGTTAGCGCGTCCAGGCACGCGCTCAAACAATGAAACGCAATTCGCTGCCGCAGTATCGGGCCGATGCCCCACAAAAAGGGTGGTCCCGATTACCAGAGTTGAATTGTTTTCAATGTGTTGGGCGATGGATCGGATCATTTTGTTATGTTTAGCCTGGGCAATAAAAAAGGGCCGGACAACCTACTCGCCTTCTTATTGGCTTTCAGTCATCCGGCCCGAGTGTTTCGATACCGGTTAATTATGTCGTGACGGCCTTACTCGCCGTCCAGCTTCAGCGTCTCCTCTTTTCGGACAAGGGTGATTCGCCCACCCTCGAACTTCACCAAAACGCTACCATAAAACCGCCCGGAAATCAATGTTTTAATAAGGTCGATTAGTTGTTCGAGCTGTGCCATTGTGTTTATTTTACCTTGAATCCTACGGCGTCGGCGATGATTTGCAGATATTCGTCTGCGTTTTCCACGCCAGGACGTTCAAGGAATTTCGGCCCCGTATTCTCCTCGGTCCAATGTGTGACTTTACGGCTTCCATCGCGCCGCTGACCCTCATGCTGATACGAGGCGTAAGGCGAATTGTAGCCGACAAGGGCCTCTGGCGTTGTCCCATGATCGACGGGGCCCGTGTTGGGCGTCCCAGCGCCCGTATCGGGCGATGTCCCGACCAGCTCGCCGTTTACATGCACAGACCCCGACCCGCGCAGTGTAGATTCGACCATCGGAACGGTATTGGCCGAATCGGTTAGCCATAGATTGCCCGCTTGCTCCAATCCATTTTTGATCTTAGCGGGGATCTGCTTTTCAATAACATTGGCGAGCGTCTTGTTAAATTGGCTGATGTTTAATGCGAATCCGGATTTTGCTGTCATGATAGATAAACCTGATAGCCCTCAAGTTTGAATCCCATTTGTGGGTTGATGGTAATCAATTGCCTCTCGACGCCGCCAACCGTTACGCGATCGCCTAATTCGATATCGGCGTCAACGCCAAGACTCACCATCCCAGTGGACATAACCTCTTGGCCGTCGGTTTTCGTTATTAGGCGATTGCCGACTTTATATCGGCCCTGATACTCCGTTGTGGTTTCAGTATCGACTTCGCCCCATTCGTCAAAGGTCTGGCGCGTAACCGATATTGTGTGCGTGTTGTAAACGTTCATTGTCATTGGGTCTTGCTCTCCTTGGTTACGGAAATAGTTTTCTCACCCTGTCTTCTAGAGATATAATATTCCCATCTGAATCCCTCAAGATGGGGTCGGAAAATCTAACATTACTCAGAGGATCATAAATAATAAGATTCCCACCATTTATATCAACTCCATCATAGCCTTCATCTACTAACCATTCTGTAAAATCGGCGTTTTCAAGTATCTCGTTGATATCAATAATTTCTCCAGCGTCCATTTCCTCGGCTACTTTTTTTATTAAATCTAACTCATCTGCCGCATCATAAGCTTGATCAAAAATGTCCTTGCCTTGGTTGCTCCTCAAGAACTGCTCGGCTATGTCTTGAGTATCTACTTCAGACGGAACAAAATATTTACCATCCTTGACAACAACGCTAAATCGCGTGCCACCCTTTCCGCCGTAAGCCCCCTGGAAATCATCCTCTCTAGTTAAGAACATTCCGATGTTCGAAAAAGCCCCGCCTTCGCCTTCTTCTATATTTGTTGCTAACTCTTGAGCGTCTTTCGCTTGTGAAAAATGATAAATTGCATCGTCAGCCCGGAACCCAGCCTCTTGCAATGCGTTATCCAGTATTTTTTTCGCCTTCGCCTCGTCCCCGGCGCTTGCTGCTTGCATATAAACGGCGGAGGGAGGCATGTTTTCCTTTGCTTTTCGCACATATTCATAATATTCGCGCGAATCGGCAAACATCTTCGGCTTGTCATCCTTCACCCAGGCCTCAAGCGATTTACGATTCGTCGGGTCTTTCGGTTGATTCCCCGACAACTCGACAAGGGCGTCATACTGGCCTCGACGTCTGAGGGTCGCCTCGTTGGTCGCGGATATTACATGGCGACAATTGCAATGATACGGGGGCCGTTCAACCAGTTTCGGGAAGTCCGGGTGCGTGCCCGAAATAGAATAAACACGCCCCTGGTGCGGCGAGCACGGGTCAAGGCGCGGATGGCTGTGGACCGATACCTGCATCAGGTCCATCCCGCATTGCAGTGCTCCGTTGATCATCCCCTCGGTCGCGGCTTCGCGTGTGCGTGTGCGGGCTACCAATTCGGCATAATGTTCTGGATCATAATTCCGGCCCTTAATGGTAATGAATTTATCATCCTTCATTTGAGCGGTCAGTTGCTTATAAAACGCCGTCGATGTTTCCCGGCGTGTTGCCCCACTAATAAGGCCCTCGCCAATCATCCGGTTAATTTCGTTTTCAGAAATTATTTTCTGTTGGGTGGCGCGGATGTATCGCGTAAATGTTCCCTTCATTGACTGGTTGGCCGTTATGAGATCCTGCGCCATTTGATCGGCCACAATTTTAACGGCCCGCGTATTGATTAGTGCGCCCCAGTTGGCAGCCTCGGTTACGCCCTGGGCCTTGGCTGCTTTGTCTGTCACGCGCCACCCGGCGCGGTAACTGTCCGACGCCGCCTTGCCGGAGAATTCCACGGCCTTCTCATTCAGGAAAGCGATTTCACCATCGACTTGTTTCAACAGGGCATTGGCCCGCCATAGTTCAGCTGGCGTCGGCGTTTCCGTGGCAATCTTGCGTAGGCGGTTCTTTGAGCCATGATACAGACCGACAAGCGTATCGATGCGCTTATCCTCGAAGGCCAGAGGATCGCCCGGCGTGATTGCGTTAAAGACTTTGGGTTTTTTAGCCATGTTTAAATCCTGGCGTATACTTCTTTTTTATCTGGAATCACCTCAACATAAACCGCTCCGAGCGGGACAGGCGCATAGCCTTTCTTTTCCCCATATCCAGCAACGTCTTGCGTGTAGGTTCGAATGTAAGCGCCAGATATCATACCTATTCGGTTGCGCTCTTGAATATGTTCGCACGCCTCATTTGTTGTTAGAATTGGGCGCTTTATTGTAAGTTGGTCGTGGACGTGCCCGATCATGTAAATATCAGCCTCAAATGAATCCATGAATTTAATGAGGCGATTGATTTTCCCGCCTGGCGTTGTCGCCCCGCCAGCCCCATGATGAATAAAAACTCGTTGCGAGAAGCAAGGTCCGCGCGTCGCAACGCTCTTGTCAAATAAAAGGGTGGGGTTTTTCTCGACAAGTGATCTTACAAAAACAACATCTAGAAATGCCGCATAACCCAAATCAGGGACACCCAGGCTGGCGCATAGATTATGATGGAGGCCTTGCTGGTTTTCGTTACTCATGTATTTATCTTCATGATTTCCGAAAACAAGCCCAAGGCACTTATTTTTTATTGGGGTAAATAGAGCCGCCACCTTCTCGGTCATCGCCTCGCCAATTCGCCCAAGGTCTGATACCTTTAACAATTCAGAATCAACCGTGTTGCCATCCCAGCGCTTATCATTGGGCGTTATATAATCGGCATAGTCGCCGCCCCCAATCCAAAAAGAAAACGGGTCTTCCTTGACTTTCTTTATATCACGCGCCAACCGCTTTTTATCGCACGCCCTATTTCCTAAATGAATATCGGCAATATTCCAAATCTTAATGACATTGCGCCGACTTGGGTATATGATATATCTTTTACCGCTCGCTTGCATAGAGGTTCCTTTCGGTTACGGAAGCCATTGATACTTTGAACGGAAGAAGGAATAAACGCCAGTAATAACAAGAATCGCGCCGCCTGCCGTGGCTCCTGCCGTGGCCCCGCGTGACCGGATATGATTCAGGGTATCTAATCTACGCCCATGATCTTCAAGCGTTTCGTGGATGGCTTCTTGACTTTTGATAATACGATCCAGCTTTTCATTCATTGCGCCATAACCTCGCCAGAAATGTGGATCAAGAGGACAAACCCTTTTTGGCTCTGGGCATTGATTAGACATTACACGCCCCCGCAAACCGGCAATTATGCGCGATGTCGGCTTTGATTTCCGTGGATGATACTCCCGGCGTTCGTGGAATAGGAACGATCTTAATTCCGCTTCGCCTGCAATATTCCAAAAACGCTAAGTGGCGCGGCTTTTCATTGGCTTCATTCCATGCTAATACTTGATAATTTTTGGGGCCTATAAATCCCTCATAGAAATGGTTGCGGTAAATGAACGCGCTATCGACTCCTTTCACGTTCTGAACAATTTCGGCTCTATGATCTTCACTGATCACAGGATATCGACCTTTGGACTCCATACACATATCATCGGACTCAATACCAACCTCCAGAAATGTTCCCAAAGTGCTGGCGAATCGCAGTGCGCGTAAATGTCCCACGTGAAACAAATCAAACGTGCCAAGAATTATTACTCGTTGTTCATGCTGCATAAATCTCTATCCTCCTGTGTTTTTTGACTTCGGGAATGTTTTCTACGGCCACTGAGAACGATTGCATATATAGGCGTGAATATTTCGCGGCCAAGTCATCGGTTTTTCTTTTCTCCAGATCCATAAAAACAAAATAGGGCGCTCCGGTCATGGCTAGGAAATGCTCAATAAACTGAACCCTCGCGCCGCCCATAAGCAAATAATCCATTGAGCCAAAAATGACGATATCAAACCGATTATCCGTTTTGAATTCATCAACCCGCGCCACTTCAAACGTTGCGTTATTTCCAGCCCACAACGCACGCGCACGCTTTATGGCCGACGCCGATCCGTCAAAGCCGTGATATGAATAATCAAAACCAAAAGCCCTGAGCGGCGTCCCTACCCCACAACCAACGTCTAGGATAGACACGCGCTTGTTTCGATTTCCCCACTTGGCGGCCATCCAGTCGCCGACAGGCCGCCATCCCTTTTCAACCATTTCGGCGTCATCGAAATAAGCATAATAGTTCACATTGTCGCCATATATTTTGTCAAGATGGGCGCTGCCGACATCCCGCTTGAGCAATGACTTGATATCGATTTCATCGGGTTTATAGTTAGAGATACGCGATGAGCTTTTATGATAATCTGGCCTTGGTATCATAAAATCGGGGCCGTATTCATGGTGCAGGTAAGTTTCATGGGGGGCGGGCATCATGAAGGTGCGCCCAAACATTATAACCGGCGATGGGTTTTCAATGACCTTGGCGGGATGAACTAATGCGCGGTTTTTACTGGATGCCATTATATAACGATCATTGCGGTTTTTAGACCATCCAACAAGATCCACATGAACGCCGCTTTTATCAACACAGAATGCGCGGGTTTCACGCTTATCAGTTGTCCCCCGTAAAACGTGTGAGACTCCAAACCCGGCGCTCTCAAATCCTGAAATAATGGCGTCAATATTGCCCGTCATGTCTTCGATTAGATATCCAAGATCGATATCATTATCAGACGGCACAAAACCCCTGTCTCTGTAGGCACCCAAGGCGGTCCCGCATATCAGGAAAAACGGCAGGTTAAATTCTTCGAGGATGTCGGCAACTTCAAAGAGAATGCCTTTTGCAATAACTGGATTAAGGGGCGGTCTTGACATCGTGCTATTTCTCCACAATAATAAACCAAAAGAGACCGGATTGAAAAATCCGAGTTGCGAAACCATGGAACAGCTCCTTCAGCATGGCCTGATTGTAAAGGCGCAAGTGGCCGGGATCGTTGACCCTTTTGTTAGGCGTTGTGAAAATGGCCCTGAACCGTGCCGCGCTAATAACGTCCGTGATGAACGCCCTATCGTTTTCGACATGCTCGATGACTTCCGAGCATACGACCGAATCATACATCTCAATACCCAGTGAGGCCGAATCGGGCACATAAATGAAATCGATGCCACGTTTCCCCGTGTGTTCCCCGGCTTTGTCAATAGCCTTTTGCGAGAAATCAACGCCATACCATTTGCCGGGCTTCGTCCCCGCCATAATTGCGGTGGAGTGGCCATAAGCGCACCCTATGTCAGCGAAGGTTTCGCCCCGGAGGTGCTTGGCGCATTCTGCTAGGCGCGCTTGATGTTTCGGTCTGGTTAGGTGAGTCCAAACCTGCCGCCCCTCCCAATGTTCAACATATTGATCAGCGTTCATTTTATTAAATCCTCAATCTTATAGTGAGATTCCCAGAGGCCAGCATAATAATCCTGCCTGATTGCTCTAGCGTTCTGATTATGGAAAAGGCAATCATTGTCATTGCAAGATGGGAGGTTTTCATACCGTTGAGTCTGAATGACGTGTTTGGGTTTATCTTTATGCGCTTCGCAGCACCAGAAAAGGTCACTATAGGCCGTTTCAAGATCGCGCATATCCATAATCAAACAATCACGTCCGCACCCATAAACCACGCCAACCCAATCTACTGGTGTGATTTTATCTATTTTGCTTGATCGGAAAAACGTCGAACCCTTCCGATAATCCGAGCCTGTAAATTTACGCCCGATTATTCCAACAATGCCGTCGTGAATTTCCCATCCATTATAAAGATCCGTTGCAAATCCATTCTTGGGCATAACGTCGTCATCGGCCTGAATAACAAAATCCCCGCGTGATAATAGTGCGAGCGTGTGGCGTGCTCTGATACCTGGATCTTTGCTAAACGAAACAACCTGGAACCGCCCATCCTTGGCCGCTTGAAGATTCTTAAAACCGGTCTTTGTGCAATCGCAAAGAATTAATTCGTCGATGGGCTCTTTGAGCCATTCCATACATATTTCATCGACAACCGGCATCCTTGATGGATGATGGGTTAGCAGCAAACATGACACTTTCTGGTCGTTAATCATTACTCAATCCCCCAACCGTCTTTAAGGCAAAGCAGATTCGTGTATGCCCAATGGTCAGACATTTTTGCAAATTTATGAAGGTCTCTGGAGTCTGCCGGTTTAATAAGCGTTTTCCCCCGGCTCATTGTATGCATTGAAAACCCGAATCCCTCAAGACGATTCAGAAAAGCCTCTGCCCCGTAGCCAGATGCATTAAGGCCCCATGGCCAGAACTCAACCATGATTATCAACCTATCGGACCGCTCAATGACCCTCTTGAAGCCATCCAGGACGAAACCATCCCAGCCCTGAACATCGCATTTAATAAAATCCACCTGCTCGTTTTTATAGATGTCATCGCCCTTGAAGGCTGGTACCTGAATAACCTCACGGCTTTCATCCGACTCATAAACGCGATGGTCGCCGTCGTTCTTTTTACAAAAACACAACGGCAGGGTTCCGCGCTCATTCGACAGCGCGACCCGATAGGGTGAAACAATATCATCAATTCCGTTAGCCATGATATTTTCATTAAGAAAACGGCTGTTGGCCGGATCGGGTTCATAGGCGTCAACCTGACCGTCCCCCTTCATTGCCATAGCCGCAATGAGGGAATAATAACCAATGTTCGCGCCGACATCCACAAACGTTTGTCCAGGCTTAACAAGGCGCACAACAGCCTCGGTTCCGGTAGGTTCATAAACCCCCCTTTCGGCGAGAGCATGTCCGATGTGCGAATGGTCGCCGAATGTCCAATGATACCCCTGTGCATCTGCTTCATTCATTGCCCAAACTCCGTTAATATATTTCCTATGATTTTTTCATCCTCTGCGTAAATGCAACCCTTGGCACGAAGGCGGGCCAACCCTTCCGGGGTGAGCGCTGCCGGTTCTCTGTTGCGCTTGATATCAGATATGTTTTCTTGATGTTTGATGACGCAAATACGATGGACGGGCAACTCAATAGCATCGGAGCGCCTCGCCCCAGACTGCCCGTGTTTAACAAAATGGCCACGATAGTATGCCGTAAAATCCTGATAAATCGACCGGGGAAAAATATGGGTGAAGAATGGCGGCGCCTTCCGGTAATGATACCCAATGAAATTATAGTTCTGATTCCATGCTAGATTCCTTTTAAAAATCAGCACGCACCTCTTTGTGGCGTCATAAACCATGGCGTTATGAACGTCGGCCATGGCTTCACGATGCATTAGATCGTCCGAGTCAATACGTGTAACAGCGACGAAATCAGTATCAACCGTTTTCATCGCGTCCCGCCCCTCGCCGTAAATCCGTTCGATTCGTGGATGCCAATCAAATGATTGTGTCAGCGCCTTGTTGCGTAAGCCGCAATAAACCCAAATCCTGAAATCCTGATACGTCTGGCCCAACAATGAGCGCAGCGTTGTGGCCTGAAACTGATCGAAACGCTTAACAATCCATTCCGGTTTGAGAATCACATCGGGCCGATCATAATCCAGGAAGATATTGACGATGTGGGTGACTGTTGGCTTCATATTATAATCCCGCCGCTGCCAGGGCCGTTATGATCCCAGCCGCGTAAGTGAAAATCGTTGTCCACATACCCACCGCTGAATCCTTGGTTGCCGTTATGGTTGCGCTTGAGGTTGTTGCCCCATCAGCCGCACGCACGGTAAAGGCCGTCAGCGTCAAATCGCCCACACTCCACGGCGTTGTAGCCTTCTCTTCTATTTCAGCCGTGGTGAAGGTTTCTGCCCCACTCACGGGCACCTGAACGCACATCGACCTTGACGCCACACACCCAGCCAATAACAAAACCATGACGATTAGAATAAATGCCCTCATTGTTCTCCCCAAATAAGGCCTTGAGCCTTGCGGTGCCGGCGGGTTTCGTCGTCTTGTTTTTTGAGTCGCCGGGCGTCCTTGTGTGTTTGGTCCATTTGATCGGGGTTGAAACATGGGTGCCGGTGGATAACGCACGACTCCGGGCATTGAACGAACCGCCCAAGCTTGTTGGCCAATTCATAAATCTCTTGCGCCGCAAAATGATAATAGTCCGGGCAGAATGGCTGCCTGTCTGGATACCGGCCAAGAAACGCCAGACCCATCAGCGCCACGCCGGACGGGTGAAATGAGTGGGGTGTTTGGGTAAACCCGACAACCCCGTCATCGTCCGTAAAATGCTTGTTGAAAGCCGCCAAGGCCGCGTCAATCGCGCCGGGCTTAAACTCAATATCATCCGTGGCGTAAAGCAAGCCGTCCTGGATATCCTTGCACGCAAGATTCCGGCAGAACACCGCGCCTTTGTTTTCCGGGACATACATCACCCTTAGATTGTGGGCCTGGACGTCCATCAGCCTGTCAAACGTATCCCTATCCCCATCACAAACAACCGTCACGTCAACCTGCGGATGCTCGATACAAGAGGCCAAAGCGCGGCGCAATTTATCCCATCGATTGCGGGTGGGAATGACAATGGTTATACGCTTCATGCTTCTCCCCCCATCTTATAGATGGTTCTCATACAGCGGACGCGGTGCTTATAGCGTGTAAGAACTTCACCGCCCATGATTTCATTCACATCCGCCTCGCTTCTTTCACCCTTCAACGGGGGATTGATCAATTCAACAAACAGGCCCTTGCGCGCGCGCCTACGCAAGTTTTCAATCGTCCTCCCAAGAGTTTCATATATGGGATCTATTTGATGGTGGACACTCAAATAAAAGATATAATCGAACGTCTCTTCACCCCACCCGGCACGAAACTTGACATCCATCATCTCAATGTGGTCATTGATTGTTTTGGCAACGCCCATGACGGGCGCTCGATCCGTTCCAGTGACCTGCGCCCCCGCCTTTGCCGCCTGAAAGGAAAAGAACCCATAATTGCAACCAATATCCAATACGGTTGACCCCGACCATTCACCGTGCCCCTTGATGGTATCCCACACCATGGCGCTATCCGCTCGTTGGGGCGACCACGGGAACGATTGAAACCAGGTTATATCAGATGCCCATTGATTGATTCGTCTGCTATCCCAGCGCGATAAAACCTCAATCTTCAATTCCCGCCCGTCCTTCAATTTATCCGGCAGTGGTGAGCGGGTCAATATCTCAAGTTTTTTCAAGCGAAACTTGCTCCCATCCCAGCGCATCGCCCATCCATAATAAGTATCGTCTATCCTAACAAGCCAATAACGTTTATCGAGATACGTCATGCAAGGTTCAAAATCCCCGATGCTGAAATCAGCATTGACGTTAAACGTTCCGACCATTTGACAATTGAATACTGGGGTATGGTTTTTTGATGATCGGTGCGCTTTCCCGCTTCCGTTTTCAAATGTTCCCCTCCCGATATGCAAATCGCCTAGTGTCATGATGTTCACCCTATTGTGGCTTTGAGCCGACGCGACGCTTGCCAGTGTTTGATTACAGGATTCGGAGCCATGTCCTGATCAAATATTGCGCAGTATTCGGCTGGCAATTCTACCAAGGAGAACAAAGCTCGCTCTTCCTCGTCCCCTGCCAGCACTTCCCGCGTGCGCCGTTTCGCATCTTCTGCCGTTGTGCCCCTAGACATTGAATGAATAACCTTTTGCAAATTGCGCTGATCCCATTCAAGCGGGTGAGCCTCATTGTATTTTATCCACTCATCAATCAAGGCCCTTGTCCTGCTATTGTTGGCCAAATAGATAGTCCCCGAAAGTAGCTCCTTGCTCCCGTTCCGTTTCGCTCTGTAGTGTATCCCAATATCGCCCTTAAAATCAATCACCCTTGTAGGATACCGCTCAAACGTGGCATCAGCATCCACGTAAAGCAAGTCACGCCCCTTGCAACAATCAAACATCTCTCTCAGAAACCGTGCCTTGTATTGGGTATTGGCCTGCCATGATCCAAGATTCTCCACGGGGGCAATACACGCCTCAAGGCCCAAGGGCTTCAGGCTAGCCTTCAAGCGGTCCGCCTCGGCCTCGTAGCCTGTCCCCTCGGTATAATAGGCGACCACCACGGGCTTGCGCTGTGGCGGTATGTCGCCTGAATCACCAAACTCGAAACATTTCATGGCCGATAGTGGATTCAAATTGATCACCCGCGCGCCAGTCTCTTTTATATTGGGGAGAGCGGCTTCATATTTCGGGATGAATTGTTCGGAATATATCTTTCCCTTTTGAGTCTCTGGATGCCCATCATGCCAATGCGCTTGATGCCCATTACCATCGCCCATCATGTCATACCCCAAAAGATATATCGGACTCGCCCCTAACAATACCGCCATATTTAATGCGCCATAACCAGAGTTTGATCCACCGCCCAATCCCTGATTGAGCGACTTACTCCAAGCCGGGCCGCCAACGCACGGGATTTGATGCACATATTGTGGGAAAATAAACTTGGGGTCATTGCGTAAACAAACCCGCAAACATTCAGAGTTGATAAATTTATCACGCGCCTCCGCCCCGTAACGTCCGGATAATAGCCACCTGATAAACCGCGTATCCATGGAATAAAGAATGGTTGGTGTCATTTTCTCAATGACGCGATTAACCCCGATGGTCAATTCCCCATCAAGTGAATCCCAATTGAACCCCCTCAAGGATGGGCCGCCCCCAATAAGAAAACACCGCTGTCCGCGCCACATGCCATCACGCAAAACACCGGACGCGGGATTTCTGACAGTCATATTATCCACACCGGCTCTATGTCCAACAGCGCCATCCGGCTTAATACCCAAGCGCCTACGGGCGGCTGCGCGCGCGGCCATTATTTCTGTCCTTTGGCTCACAATATAAACCCCCTTTTCTAATCTGGCATGTTGACCATCAAGCCCATTCCGTATTTCCGATACGGTTTCAGATATTCCTTTGCCGAGATACAAATAGGCGGTCGCTTCACGCCCTCGGCATAGCCCTCCTGCACTGACCATGCCGTTCGCACGCCCTGCGCTTGCAATCCGACGCGCTTATCCATGTCCTCTTGATGGATAAGCAAAAATAAAGCCTGTTCACATTGGGCATACTTAATCACTGTCGCCCATTCAACCCCGCTGGCCGGGTCAGTGAATTCATATTCTTTATTATAATAAATCTGTCGGTATGCTGTGGTTAACGCTGCTTCCTTTTCCGCCCCCGATGTCCAATAAGAATCAGACCCCAACCGTCCCAGGAAAAAAGCATCCGCTTCGGCTTCCGTGCAGAATGTATATACTAAAGCCATTAGGTTTTACTCCTTGGCTTGACGTTCTTGCTTCCAAAGGGCCGCCCGCGCTTTGCACTTGGCTTAGGACGAGTAATGGGAGCTACCGGCAAATCCAAAACCGCCACCGGTTCAGGGGCAACGGCTTCTAACGCTGGTTCCGCACATGGAGGATCAGTCCGTATATTCATGGTTTCGGGGGGCGCTATGGCGTCGCTGGTGTCTGCCTCAGCCATTTCCGCCCCCCGTGGCGGTTGTTTAACCTTGCCGGGTTCTTCAATCGCCAAACCCATTTCATGAGCTGTATATCGTTGCAGAATCGTCTTGAACGGAACGCCCTTTTTAATGGCATCCATCGAACAGGATATCGTCGTTCTGTCCTCTAACAATCCCGTTGCCGTCGGCATGAAAACTACCCATGAATCATCACTCGCGGTCTCTTGGGCCGCAGGAATTACAGCCATGATCGGAATCGATTGGCGTTTCGCTAAACCCCTCACCCCTGATACGTTGGCATAGGCCGACACAATATCAGACTGACGGGGGCTTAAATCACCGAGAATAACCGCCCTGAAAGGCTCAACATCATCTACCTGTGAAAAAACCTTTGGGCTTATATGGCGGGCGCGATACCCAATGGCTCTAACCCCATCCATAGTAGCTGTGGTGATTTCATTGCGAATTAACGCATAAATGCCAATCGATTCCATCATTTTACCTTTCGATTTACAGCACCTTAATCATAATGCCTGCCAGGTCCTTATCGGACGTGACAACTTTATCCCAGTTACTACCGGTGCCAACCGAGGCCGCCGTAGGGTTGGATGATCCGATATCAGAATCCCATTCAAAACCCTTGATGCTTAGGTTATAAGCAAACTCAGCTTGGCTACGAACGGCCAACTGTTCAAGGCCGGTGACCTCATCCACATTGGCGATCGTATCTTCTGCAGATTGCGTGAGTTGTGCGGCTCCCTCGGTCAGGCCAAGGACATAATATTCACTGGTCGATGTCGAGGAATCGATTAGATAACTCGAATCCGACACGATGACTGGCTTGTTGAACGTGCCCGGACCACCACCATAAATAACCACATCGGCCACATTGGTGATTTTGTCGGAAATCGCATTGCCAACCAGATCGAAATAAGGCTTGCTATGCATGACCCAGGCCTTGATTGAGCTCGACCGGTCGCCAAACAGCGCCATGCCCTCAACCAGGTTGCCGTGAGTCAATGACGTTGCGCTTGTGCCCGTTGCATCATAGACAATAGCCGTTTGGGCTTCCAGGGCCGCCACAAGGGCGTTAAACGCCATGTTCAACTGCTCCTCCGTTTTGGTCTTGCCATACTGGCCGCCCATCATTTCAAACCAGGCCGCCGGGGTAGTGCCGACCTGTTTCAGCGCACCAATCGCGTGAGCAAAAGGCCCGAATTTCTTCAGGATCTTCACCGACACGACTTCAGCCTGAGATGCAGCCTTATCGGTCACGGCTGAAACGCTAGTCATATTGCGCCGCGTTACGGGCGTGGTCAGCGCCTTCCAAAACGAGGTTTGAGCATAATTGCCTTTCAGAAATTCGTTGCCCAACAGGATTGTCCCTGCCGAATTGGCATTAAGGGCATCAAGGTTTTGAGCAACTGATTCATACATCGCACCGTTAAATAGTGCGTTATAGATTTGCAGGTCGCTTTGCAGTCCGATCGTCATTTTGTTTCACCTGTCCTTTTTATTATCAATGGACGGCGTTATTTTTTGTCTCGTTTCGCAAGGACGGCGGCATAGGCTGCCGCGCCTTCTTTGCGGATAAACTCAGTGCGCTTTTCTGTTGACCATCCGCGCACGTCTTCAGCCGTCAGGGTGGAGTCACTTGTTTTCCCGCCAGGTGGGGGATCTGTTTTCAATCGTTTATTTACAGTTTCATCGACCAGACGGGCAATCATTGCCTTTTGGGCGTCGATCTGAGCCTTGATTATCTCAAGGTCTCCAGATAGCAAATGAAAACCCTCGCGCTGTTCCGGGTCCGTTACGAGTTCCTTGTCCAGTAACGCTGACACCCGATCCTTACGTTCGTAGGCTTCCAATTTCGCCTTGGCCTCTGCCGCTTCCTGCTCGCGCACGGTGAGCAATTCCTTGAAGTTCTGGTCCTCAAGCAACTTATCTTCTCGCTGTTGCTTTTTGGCATCTTCGAGGGCGCTTTTCTTGGCCGTTGCCGCTGCTTGCGTTGCCCGTTTGTCGCCATTCCTTTGAAGCAATTCATTCAAAACTGCTTTGACTTCAGGTTTTTCCAATAACGCATCCACCGCCGCCTGATCCATTGGCGTTTCATTGGTGTTTGCCGTTTCGTTTTCAGTCCCTTCGCCTTGGCCCCCAGCGTTCTCATTGCCGGGTTCCTTGGTTTGGTCCTTGTCTTCCTTTGCCATGAGTCACGTTCCTTTATTATTCAAAATCGGCATCATCACCCCCGGCGTTCAGGTCGGCATCATCCGCCACCCCGTCAACTGGTTGCGTGGCCTTAATTCGTTCTAATTCCAATGAGGTGTTTTCTTCGTTTTCGGCTTTCTTCGCCTCTGCCGTGGCGTCCGGGTCTTCAATCCCAGGAATGCGCCGCAACATTTCAGGCAATGTCAAATATGGCTCAAGCGCCCCGATGCTTGTCCAGATTTCGGTTTCATTGACCGGGATGTTTAAATCGGGCTTGATATTGTAATTGGTCAGCATGGGGAAACTTTTGATTTCCCACATTGCGTTAATCAAATCGATGCGCTGGCGTAAACCCGCCACAAAATACTTAAAGAAATTCGATCCCTGCTCGATTTGCGGTTGCAATTTTAATTTTAGAGCAATGCCCGACGTTGCGCCAGTTGCACCAGCGATTTCCTCTTTATCCGGGACCGCTCCCATCATGTGAATGGCCCGGCGTAGCGTGGTGAGTGAAAAATCATACGCATCATAGTTGTTGTTCTTCTCGATGAACGACGCATCACCACCCTCTGGCATCGGTAGAACGCGATTCTGTCGAATCAAGTCAATCGCCCTTACGCCGTTTTCATCCTTTTCGTAGAGCGCCCCCTGCTCAATACCCATCATTTTCAAAAGGCCATCCAGATTGTAAAGCAAAGCATCGATGTTGCCGGACGCTACGAAGTTATAACTATTCTGCAACCCAACAAGGGCATCAGAAACGAACGGTTTATCATCGTTCGGCCCGGTGTAATAAACCACCACGGGCAAACGCCCATATTGATGGGCCGTGTTGGAAACCTCCGACAAGTTCGACCCTTCGGCTTTGAGAACCCTGATATTGGCATCGTCATAAACCGCGTAAAGATCGAAATCTTCGTCAACAATCGCTTCCTCGAAATATGACCCTGCCGGGATGGTTGTTTTGTAGATAGCCGCCACGACGTTGCCGCTGGCGTCTCGCAGAAAACCCCAATCCTCGGGGTCGTATGAGTTGATGACTATTTTGCCCTCGCCGTCATTGCCTTCGGGATCATATGAATGGACCTCTACGCCATTCAAACAAAGGACGGCGCTGGTCATGTTCTCCACGTCCATGGCGTTGAGGTTATTATCGTCATAGATGGCCGATAGGTTGGCTAGGGCTTCGCGTTGGTCGTCCGCTGACACCCCCTCGCCCCGTTCAGCTCCGGCGGCGTCCAGTGAATACCGGAATGGCTCGCAGGTCAGGAACGAAACATGGGCGTTGACGATGTATTTAACCCAATTAATGACATTGCGCGTCCGGTCACTGCCGTCGATCCGCTCTGAATCCTCATCGAGAATATCTTGCGTGCCGTCGTAGTATTCACGTCTCGCCGTCTGAATAGTCCGGCGGGCATCGTCGTTATCCCATATCGATACTATTTGCTCGTTGGTCAATGTGACAGGCATGGCTTAAATCCCCATCTCTGAGCGAGGGAATGGTTTGATCAGCTTGGGTTTGCGGATATGGGAAAATAGGCCGTAACGCATGGCGTCCATCGCGTGATCATCGAGCTTGGCTGGTTCTTCAAGGGTGTTTCCGTCTTTGTCTTCTCGGTATCTGTAGGCTGCATTCTCATTGTTGATGTTGATATTGCCAGGGCGGGTATAGATTTTCATGGACTTACAAAAGTCGATGCCAGCGATAACGCTTCCTTGGCCTTTATCTGCCGGGTGGATGTTATACCCAGCCCGCTTGATTTCCATAATGCGATCTGGTTCTGCCGAATCTGCATAAATTGGATGACGCTTTGAAATACCCATCGCCCCCATGGCTTTGATCAAGTCGGCATTGGTCTTGCCGGTTTCGTAAAAGGCTTCATCCAGATAAACCTCGCCATCCCGGAGGCCTATGCCAACCAACGCAGTCGGATGATTGAAGCCAAAGTCAAGGCCGTAAATTGTCTCACCGAATTCATCAGGGTATCTTGCCAAGCTCTCGAAGGGCTTGTAAATCACGCCTTTGAGAACGCCCCAGTTGCCCAAGGCATAGACCTGATAATAGGTTTCGCTCTCGTTGCGTGTGGCGAACAACACAGCTTCATATCCATCATCAATGAATCGATTATTCAGGTAGGTGGTTTTGCTGATTGTGGTGTTGGGGGATTCATTATCAAAGAATCGGCCTTTGAGCCAATGCAAATGACTGATGGGGTTAAAGGTCAGAATGATTTGTTTGTAATTGGGTGATCGACCACGCAAACGAAGGTCAAATTGTATGAGATCAAACGGGGTTAATTCAGTCGGCTCCTCTACCCATCCGCCCGTGATGCCCAAACCGTCCGCGCCAGTGATTGACTTGATCCGCTCGGGATCGTTCAGGCCGACGCACAAGATTCGATTGCCATTATCGAGGCACGTGAAGGTCATGTTAGTTTCATGGACCCTGAAATGATCCGCTAAGCCCCACTGGGAAATCACGCCCAACAATGCCACAAAGACAGACTCGCGCAACGTCCTGGCAATCTTGCGGACACAAACTAGAGTGTGAGGTGTTTCAGTTAGGCAACGCATGATAACTTTTTGTGCAGCGAAATAACTTTTACCCGATCCTGCCCCGCCATACAAAACAAGGAAACGCGATTGATTTCCGAGGAACGGCTGAAAGATGTTGTTGACGCACTCGCATAAATCAATCCGTGTCTTCGTCGGCTTTGTTGGTGCCAGCATTTGCCACCTCGCCCGGCTTGATACCCATCGCGTTATTGATCACAAATTCGATAGCCGCGCCGCCTGGACCGGAGACTTGGGTTTCGGCCTTGTCGCTCTGGCCTAGCAATTGTTTGCCAAGCCAAATCATCATCGTCGGGTTGCCTTCTTTGGCTTTGGCATATTGCATCCTGCGCAAGCTGGCCTTGCCATTGTCACGACCCTCTTTTATGATATCCAAAAAATTATTTTCCAGGGTTTGAACACAGCATCCGAGAATGTGTCCAATTTCCTCCATGGTGCAATGGATCATTGCCAAGTCTTTGACCTTCACGGGATCGATCGGAAGTTTTGGGCGGCCAGCGGTCATTTGATAATGGCGGATTGTTTTGTCTTGTCGGGGCTCCGCCTTGCCCGTGGCGTTGTCGTCGATTTGATCATAACGCAAGACGGGAGGGGGTAGCCAAGGAATAAGGCTTACAGGTTCCTAGGTTTACAGGCTTGCAGGCTTGCAGTAGATTGCTTTTAGCGTCGCATGTTCAGGGACGGAATGGAAATGAGGGTTGAACCAAATCCGGGGGTGCGGGGGTTTCCCCCGCGTCGCTTTCTTAATGAAGCGTGGGAGTTATTTGCGGCTGGCCTTTCTTCTTTTTCTTTGTATTCTTTTTCTTCTTTGATATTTAATATAAATACTGATTAAACGCGCACGCGCGAGGGCAAAAGCGGGGAAAATATAGGAGAATTCCGGTAGCGTTACGGTAGTATTACGGTAGTATTACGGTAAAGGCCAAATTACTAGGGCGTGGAATGCTGATAATGCTATGCTTATAACATTCACTGATCATTCACTGAACGCTCACTGATCATTCACTGAACGCTCACTGATCATTCACTGAACGCTCACTGATCATTCACTGAACGCTCACTGAACGCTCACTGAAATATGCCGTCTATATGCTAAATTCGGCGCTGTTAGCATATAGCACTTGATCAATTTGTTGATGTCAACAATATGATCAAATTGACAAAAGAAATGGCCCCGCGCAGGTCATGAACCTTAACGCAGGGCCGTTCTAAAAACCACAAAAAGGGAAGTATAACCTTTCGCGGGTTAAGAGTTTAAGCACCTAAAGGCAGGGGCAACTGCCCACGGGGCATACTACGCCACACACGCGTCAACCGTCAAGTATTCCTTTGGCGCTCATAAAACGCGAAATATGAGCGACAAAGTAGTTTGACGCTCATAAGTGAGCGACAAAACATGAGGCGGTCAAATGATTTATGGATTGCGTGGATGGGCGGCTCTTGCCTTATCTATACACATGGCCTGAAAGCTCAACAATAAAAATCAAACGAATCAACAAAGAGGAATCTGCGCAGGTCTGAGCATATTGGACTTGCGCTTTGTTTTCTAGTGGTGCGTAAAAAAAAGCGAAAAAAAGCGAAAAAAAGGCTTGACGTGCCGATGAGGATCACCGATACTATATGCAGATGAGACGGCCAGGACGACGCAGCGGCCAAAAAAAACAGGGGAGCACGGACCATGAAAATCACCGAACTGACAGCAGGACGGGAAATCGAGAGCGCTACCAGTGACGACGGGCGACTGAGCTATATGGCCAGCGTTAATCGGATGGTTGATACTGTCACTGGCCGCGATCTCTATCGCGGGGAGAGCATCGACTGGGAGACCAATGACCGCCGCCCGGTCGAGCCCGCACTGTGGGCGCAGGTCGTTGCGCTCCGTGATGAGGTCGCCGCGTATGATGAGTCTCCCCACGAGACCGAGACCGAGCGCACAGAGCGCGAAGCCGGGTTGGCTGATTATGATCACAACCGCGAGGCCATGCGCAAGGTAATGGGTTACTGACCTCCGAGGCGAGGGGCGGGCCCGTTGCCAGGCCTGAGTAGATGTCTCCGGCGCATCTCCCCGCGATTGCCGAGGCTCATGGGGGGGTCAGATTCCCCCGTGGGCTACAAAAAAACCGATTGGAGAAAAAAATGAACGCAAACAAACGGAGCAACGAAACAATGAGCGAAACGCAAATGTATCGCGGATTTGCAACCGATCGGCTGCTAGGCGAGTCGCGAGCGGCTACGCGTCGCTATACGACATGGGAGGCTGCACACCACTCTATTGAGGCTCTAGCTCGACGCAAAGGGTTGATGGGTGATCGCTATATTATCCACGTTACGGAGGATTGAGACCATGGAGAACGCAACATGGATGATATCGTGTCATGCCTGTAATCGGGAAATCGCCAATACGGCGCATGTTTGCCCTCATTGTGGGGCACCGCGTCCGCCGCGGAATCCTACTCAGCAGGAAAAAAACTTTGTGATCGGATTGACTTTGGTGTTAGCCATCCCGGTAGGTATTTTTGCTTTCTGGTTCTGCGATCTGATTTTGGGATATTGAGACTAAAAATAGATAAAAAAAGCCTTGACTCCATAGTTTTTGGTGATTACATTGACCTCATGAAAATTGACTACTACAAACTGCAAATGCAAATGGCTCAAAACCGCGTCCGCAACATCGACATTGCGGCGCGTGAAGGGAAAACAGCCGGGCATGTATATGCAACGCTGCGAAATGCCAAGGATGGCAAAAATTTCATCCCGGCAACTGTTGGCTGGATTGCACACGGGATCGGATGCCCGCCTGAGGATATTTTGGCCGACGAACAATAAGGGGAACGCTATGAGTGAGACAACTGAAACCAAGTTTCCGGTTGACGCATGGGGGCGCGAAATCAGGACAGTTACGACAACGCGAACCGAGGGGTATGCGTGGCTTAGATACGCACCCAAGCCCCCAGTAATGCCTTCAATGTCAACCGAAACACAGGGTGAGGGGCCCCGCCATGAGTGAGACAACGGAGGACATCATCGTCAGGGCCTCAACCGAGGCCGCTAAAAACCTACGCCGCGATTGTCAGGCGGTCCCGCCAGAGGTGCTGATTGGCAGGGTGTTACTGGCGGCAACCGAGGCGGCATTATCTATTCAGATCGAGCGAAACAAGGGGCGGTTAAATGAGCTGGACAGAGACAAGAACGCGATTGATTGAGTGCGGTATTGATGCAGACAAACTGCCAGTTGAGTGGGAAGTGGGCATTGATTTGCGCAGGGCCCACTTGAGCGACGCCGATTTGCGCAGGGCCAACTTGCGCGAGGCCAACTTGTTCGGGGCCGATTTGCACGGGGCCGATTTGCACGGGGCCGAT
>Ga0207997_1000174_pt1 | contig 30971 bp, 52 predicted proteins | sample AntAceMetag02UKN_FD_184777 | JGI IMG/M metagenome (GOLD analysis project Ga0207997, IMG submission 184777) | Saline lake microbial communities from Ace Lake, Antarctica - Antarctic Ace Lake Metagenome 02UKN (SPAdes) (version 2) | ecosystem: Environmental > Aquatic > Non-marine Saline and... | reverse complement strand
CTTTGAAAGTGAGCAGGAGTGCATATATTTTGGGGATTAGAAAATGATAAAAATAGCACTAAAATTAAGAGAAGCGTACCAAAACAAAGCAAAAATAAATGATATTGACTTTCGCCCCGTTGCACAATATCTCAAAAATACAAGTGAGTATTTTAATGGGTGTATTGTAACGTATCTTAAAGCCGAAGAACATGATTTGATATTTGCTAAACAGATAAAATTGGCTCAAATGATGAGAGCCATAGATGTGTTACATTGTTATACGAAAAGAGAAGTAATAAACCATAAAAAATCGTATATTCCAGACATATATGATTTAATTGATGAATTAAAACAGTTAGAAAAAGAGTTCGGACAAGTAACTTTCATAGACAATAAATTATCTGTAATAACTGAAGCGATAACTCTTGAAGATATACCGCTCGGAGAATTTAAGATAGTTATAGACTTACATAATACAGACCACCTATATTATATTGAAGCTGTTAATCCAAACCCTGCTCATGGGGATGAAGGTGTTACACATCCACACATAAGAAATGGACATCTTTGTGAAGGAAATGGAACCGTACCCATAGGCAGTGCATTAAAAAATGGCAGAATTGCCGACTTCTTTTTGATAATCAAAAGCATTTTAGAAACATATAATCCAGAAAGTCCTTATATATCATTAGAGGATTGGTTTGGTATAGAATGTTGTAATTGTGGAGAAAGTACTAATAGTGAAGATATTTATATTTGTGAGGGCTGTGAAGAACGATTCTGCGACCAATGTGTGGTTGTGTGCTCTATTTGTGGTGGTTCGTATTGTGATGAGTGTATAAACCTCTGCTCTATTTGTGGTAGACATATTTGTAGTAGTTGCTCAACTACATGTAGTAATTGTGGTAATGATATTTGTGATGACTGTAGTTTTGTATGTGAATGTTGTGGGGGTGTGTATTGTAAAAGTTGTTTAACAAGATGTGAAGGTTGTGGTCAGTTTTTCTGTCCTGGTTGTATAAACGAGGATGAACTATGTGAAGAATGTGCTGAAAAGGAGGAAGAAAATGAAAAACCCAGTACTGAGGTTTAATCCGACAGCTTGGGCAAAGTTAATATATTACAGGGATAAATCTAAAAATGAAGTGAGTGGGTTTGGTATTACAAGTCCTGATGACTTGCTTTACATCACCGATTTTGTAATAATCAAACAAAGGGTTAGCCTTGCAACAGTAAAGTTTGATGACGAATCAGTAGCTGATTTCTTCGATAAACAGGTTGATTTAAGCAGAAAACCTGAACAGTTTGCGAGGATTTGGCTACACACACATCCAGGAGACTCACCCTTGCCAAGTTCGGTCGATAAAGATACTTTTCAGAGGGTTTTTGGAAAATGTCAATGGGCTATAATGTTTATTTTGGCACAGGATAATAAAGTTTTTACTAACTTGATGTTTAACGCGGGTATTAGTGGAAATACACCAATATCAATGAAAGTAGATTATAGCCGTGATTTTGAGAAAAGCAATCACAAACTTTGGGATTTAGATTATGAAACTAATGTTGAAGAAGAGAAAATACTGTCTAAGAAATACACTGTATCAGACGAGAGGGGGGGTGGGGTAATAAAACGGTATGTTCCTCTTAATGAACATCATCAATTTGATGAATATTATCAACCTGACATAGCACTAATGACGGATGAAGAGTTTGATGACTATCTTTCATCGGGTGAAGCAAAAAGGGATGATGAGTATCTTTCATCAGATGAAGGAGAACAGGACTATAATAATTATGGATATAGTGGATAGGGGAATAGTATGAGTGAAAGATATAGCAGGCAAGAAGATATTGTACCTCTTGAGAAAATTAACAAAGTTACTGTCATTGGTATAGGTGCTATTGGCAGACAGGTTGCTTTACAATTAGCAGCGATGGGCGTTTCCTTGCAACTTATTGATTTTGATATTGTAGAGGAAAGTAATTTAGCAAGTCAAGGCTATCTTGAAGAAAATCTAAATGAACTAAAAACTGTGGCTACCAATAAACTCTGTCAAAACATCAACAGCGGCATAAGTATTGGGTTGGTGAACGGTCGATTTTGCAAAAACACACCTGATATTGGGAAAGCAGTTTTTGTATGTGTGGACAAAATCAAAACAAGAGGTTTTATCTGGAAAGCATTAGAAAACAAAACAGATTTTATTGTTGATGGTAGAATGACAGCAGAATCAGTAAGGATTATAACAGCTTATGACTATGAATCTAAAAAACATTACCCAACTACATTATTTAGTTCTGAAGAGGCATTTGTGGGTGCTTGTACTGCAAAAACTACTATCTATTGTGCAAATATCGCAGCAGGATTTATGATAACACAGTTTACAAAATACCTACGAAATATGCCTATTGATTATGATATACAATTAAACTTATTGGCTTCAGAATTAAGTATCTCAAGTGAATAAAAGCAAGTGATATAATAGGAATAATCAGGATTAAGGATATAACCACTATAACCAGAAGAAGAAAGCGTGATTTTTTCGGATTTTTCCGAAATTTTACTTGCACTTTGGTAGAAAATGTCGTATAATTTATAGAGAGGGCATCGATATGAACGGGGATTTGCCAAGTTACGAGGAATTGGCTTTGAAAAATAACCAACTAACAAAAGCATTAAAAGAATTTGAAGAGGGTAACAGACAGTTGAAAAAGGCCATAGCTCTTGTAATGAAGTTTTATAACACACCCAATGTTGCTTATGAAGGAAAGAACAAACAATTAAAATAGTTATTGATAAAATATTGGAGAAGAAGCAGAAAATGAAAATTACTAACAATTACAATCTTCCACAAAGTGTGTATGGTGTTTTGAGTGATACCTACAGCCCCAAACCCGATAAAATTTGGATAACTCATTTAATAAATGCACCTCTGCAACGGCAGTTGATGTTAAAGCATTGGAATGAGTTAGAAGAAGATGCTTCAGATAGATTGTGGAGTTTGCTGGGAAAAATGGGACACAGAGTTTTTGAACCTGATGTCTATTCCAAAATTAAATCCATTGTAAACAGTTCCTTAGAATTAACTGAAATTGGGGAAAAAGTTCTTAGTATATTTAATGGCCTTTCTGAACATGTTTGGGCAGAAAAACACTTGGAGCATGTTATTGATGGAATTACTTTAAGTGGTAGACTTGATAGATATGATACTACAACAGGAACATTGGAGGATTTCAAATTTACTTCCGTCTATTCTTTTCTGTTGGGGGACAAACCTGAGTGGGAAGCACAACTTAATGTTTATGCTTGGCTTGTTACTAAACATATTCAAAAAGAAAACTTGCCTGATATTTGTCAACCAAAACAATTATACATTGAAGCAATTTTAAGAGACTGGATGAAGAGCAAAACTGTTGATTGGGATTATCCAAAAACAAGTTTTATGAGATTCTCAATTCCTAATTGGGGTTTTGAAAAACAAGAAAAATATATTAAGGAGAGAATTAGATTACATCTTGCCCCTGCAACAGAATGTACTCCTGAAGAGAAATGGACAAGAAAAAGTGTGTGGAAGTTAAAAAAGGAAGGACGCAAAACATCTGTTAAAAATGAAGATAGTGAAGAACATATAAAGTTTTATGCTGCGGAAAAGGGATTGCTCACAGAGGGAAAATTAAAAACCGGTTATTCCATTGAAGAACATAAGGGTTCTAATGTAAAATGTGAGTCTTACTGTGTTTGTCGAAAGGTATGTCCTTATGTATAAAAAATACAGTGTTCAATGTTCAACATGTTTAATTTGGTATGACATAGATATTCCACTATTAGATGGTGAAGAATATACCTGTGAATTTTGTAGTCATGGATATTTTGGTGAATTTGATTATGAAGATTTTGAAAGGGGATTTATAAATGAGTAATTATACAGCAGAAGAGATAGCAGCTTTTCGTAAAAAAGACCATATGTCTGCCCGCCAATCCGGACTTAAAAATGCAGTAGAGTTGTTGACTACAAGGGCTGAGTTAGAAAATAATCCAGACCTGATTAAATGGGAAAACGTACAAAAGTTCAGCGAGGTCATAGTCAAATATATCCGAGGAGAATGAGGAGAATGTATCATCCAAAATTTTTAGGTACGGTTAAGGATGGTAAGGTTGTATTTAATCGCAGGAGCATATTTAATGGATATATACAACAGTTTGAGGGCAGGGAAATACAGATTACTATTTCTAAGAAGTCTAATAATATCACTAACAATCAGCTTTCTTATCTTTTTGCTTGTGTTTATCAGCCATTGGCAGCATCGGTTGGTTATTCAATAGAGGAACTGGATGGTGTGTTAAAGAAAAAGCACTTAACAATAAATCCTGATACTAATAGAGAATATGTAAAGAACAAGACTGATTTGAATAGAGCAGAACTTTCAGACTATATTGATATGTGTAGAGTATCTGCTGCTAAGTGTGGTGTAATAACACCTGAACCTGATAAATCGTGGAAGGAAAAACAAAATAAAGTTTAAGAGAGAGTTTTTACAAGACGTTGTTTATGATGAAGCTGATGGAGTTGAAATAATTGAAGATAGAATAATAGACCATCTTATATGGTCAGCATCTCACACAATAATATTTAAATTTGAGGATAAATATTATCAATCCTACTATTCTGTAGGAGCAACAGAATCTCGAGCTGAAATAATTGAAGTAGGAGCAACAGAATCTCAAGGTGAACATGCTTATGAATATGCTGGTGCAGAAGTTGAATGTTATGAAGTAATTCAAGTAGAAACAAAAGTAAAGGTTTGGAAGGAGAAAAAATGAGTAAAAACTACATTTATTTGGATGACAAGAAAATTGACATCAGTGATGAAACTGCTGAGAATTTAAGGAAAGAATTTGGAGAGTATCAATTCAAACACGGAGATATAGTCGATTATGGGGGTATGAAAAGAATAATTTTTGGAAAAGGAAAGAATGTAGCAGCTTATGATTTTGAAGGAGACCTGGTTTGTAATAACCAGAAGAGTTTTGCCAATAATGGTTACAAAAAAGTTGGCAATGTGTTTAATGATTAAGAAAGGAAAACAGAATGAAGTCCTATAATGTGTGTAAAAGAGACGAATACAAGGGCAAGGTTAATTGGAATAAAATTGGCGTTTTGTTTGTCAAAGATGGCGGTAAAATTACTTTGAAATTAAGTTGGCTTGATGGTATATTTAGTGTTTTTGAGAATAAGCCAAAAGAAAAGTCCGAACCGGAAGCCCCATTTTAAGGAAAATAAAATAATTTAGGAGAATAAAATGAAACTTAAAGTATTTACAAAACCAGTTAAAGAAGAAGCTGAGGTTTATCTTAGGCTTATAGAAGATGAATTTGGTAATAGTGTAGATTTAATAGCCTGTGATTCAAAAGGTAAACGTTTAGAAAGTGGACTTTTGTTGGAAATCACAGCGGGTGAGGAAAATTCATCGACATGGTTATGTCGCCCCTTCACTCGGATTTCAATTAGGCGAAAGTGGACGTATTAAAGATGTGTAAACCTACATTTTAGGTTTTTAATTGGTAACAAAAAATGAAAAAACCTACATTTAACAGGTAACAAAAAATGAAAAAACCTACATTACAACAAGTTAAAGACTATGCCAAATCTATTGGTGTTACTCTTGATGTGGAAAAATGGTTCTTACAAAAAGAAACTCTGGGTTGGAAAACAAGAATTGGAAACCGTCTTTACCCAATTTCTAATTGGAAATCAAGTTTCCAACTATGGGTTGCAAAAGACCAGCCCCTAAAACCAAAAACTACGTTTAGACAGCGTTATGAGGATAATAAACCAAGTTAAATATTTCTTTGGAATGACACAGTGGAATCTATTACTGATATAAAAACCAGATTAAATGATATTGCTGAAAATATCTCAGTAAATTCAATGGGACTATCAACAAATTTGCCATCATTGGATGAAAAACTGTGTGGGTTACAAAATGATGAACTAATTGTGGTAGCTGGTCGCTCATCTATGGGAAAATCAAGCTGGATGATAGGAGCAGCCCTTGAAATTAGCAAAGAAAAAAATGTAGTTTTGTTCAGTTTGGAAATGAGTTTTAAGATTATAGTAGAGAGAATGTTAGTTAATCTTGCTAAAGTAAATTATCATAATATAAAACTTGGATATTGTTCTAATCAAGATAAGGAAAAGATAACAAAAGCAAAGGAGATATTAGATAACAGAAAGATATTCGTAGATGACTCATCTTATCTTTCACCGTCTTTTATTAATAAAAAACTAACTGAGTTTGGAGAAAAATCAGGCTGTATTATGATTGATTATCTCCAGTTAATGAGTCCAACTAAACCAACAGGAAATCTTACGCAGGATTTAGATAATATAACTAAGGAGTTAAAGTCCATCGCCAAAATGTATCATATACCCGTAGTTCTTCTATCTCAATTAAATAGACAGCCTGACCAGCGTGAAAATCATATCCCTCGGCTATGTGATTTGCGTTCTTCGGGTGGAATAGAACAAAATGCCGATGCAGTTATTCTAATTCATAGACCAAATTATTATAAACAACAGGAAGGAGGAAATTTTGGAGAGGGGGATGATGGTGAATCTCATTTTATCATTGGAAAAAATAGACAAGGGCCTACGGGTGTGACTAAGGCTGTTTGGATAAGTGAATCTATGCAGTTTGTCCCTATCAATTGGCGGGAATTTTAGTGAAAAAAATTGAATTAACTTTCAAAGGAAATGATGCTTATGCTGCGTGTCAATAAAAATAATCCTTGCTATATATGTGGTCGAACTGATGGTTGCTTGATAACAGGTGATGGCAAAGCCGCACTATGTTCTCGTGTTAAAAATGGAGCAATCAAATTAATAGGAGAGCCTTTTGGTGGAGGTTGGTTACACATTCTTGATGAGAAATATGTATCTAAACCTTATGTAGCACCAGAATATCCACCTATTGATTGGACTAAGTTTGCTGATGATTATTATGCTTGTGGTTATGATAGTGCAAATACTTTTTTAGTTGAGTTGGCAAAAGAATGGAATGTATCTCTTACCACCTTAGACAATTTATATGTGGGATGGGATGGTAAGGCATATACTATTCCTATGCGGGACGAAAAGGGAGAAATAATTGGAATCCATCGAAGATTTCCTAACGGAGGAAAGTGTGCTGTTAGTGGCTCAAAGAATGGATTATTTTATGATTCCCACAATAGTGTTCAACCAGAATTAATTATTGTAGAGGGGGCCAGTGATTGTGCAACTCTTTTAGATTTAGGATTCTTTGCTATTGGTCGTCCTAATTGTAGTGGTGGAACAAAATATATCGAAGAATTTATTGAAAATAATCCAACTATTAAGAAAACCTTAATAGTTGGGGATAATGACAGGGTTGGAGAAGATGGGGCGTGGAAACTATTTTGTTCCATCAATATTGCTTCTACGGCTGTTGTTAATCCACCCATAGAATTTAAGGATGTACGAGAGTGGAGACAAAAAGACCCCAATATAAAAGGAACAATGGAAGAATGGCTAAGAAAACTGTAAGTAAATTAAAGAAAAAAGCTGATAAGATATTTTCAGAATATATCAGAAGAAAGTCTGCAACTCCAGATGGATATGTTCGCTGTGTATCTTGCAGCAAGGTGGAACATTGGAAAAATGTAGATGCAGGTCATTGGTTAAGTCGCAGGTTTGCAGCAACAAGATATAATGAGAACAATGTTTGGCCCCAATGTAGGTATTGTAATAGATTTCTTGAAGGAAGTAAGTCTGGTTTTGCAGAATATATGTATGCTCATTATACTAAAAAACAATTAAGCGACCTTCAATATCTGGCCCATTCCTGTAAACAATTTAAGATTTATGAGCTTGAAGAAATAATAGACAAATATAAGAAATTGGTTAAGGAATTAAATAATGGATGACAAAACAGCAATTAGAGTATTTGTTGCAATAATTTTAATGGTTTTTCTTACAGTTATGGTTATAATTGGTACGGGCTGCACGTCATTTTCTCTCCCCCCTCAACCGGAAGCCCCCACAAACGTTCTACAGGAACCAATTTCAGGGGTTCTACAAAATTCGTTACGGGGGCTTACCGGTTTATCCTGGTGGTGTATAATTGGTGTGGGGTTAAGTGTATTTGCATTTATCAATGGAAGTAAATGGGCAATACCTGCTGCTGTTGCTTGTTTAACAGCATTGTCTTTGAATTTAGCAGTGTTAAAATATTCAACCATTGTATCTATTATTGGTTTAGTTGGAGCAGCGGGAATATCAGTTTATACAATTTTCTTAAAGAATAAAGCACTCAAGGAAATTGTGCGGGGTGGGGAAAATTTTAAGGATGTTATGAGAACAACTAATAAACATAGTATTGCAGGATGTTTTAATGTTAATCAAGACTCTAAGCAATCACCGTCAACCCAAAAAATTGTTAAGAAAATAAAGGAGAAGAAATGAAAATCACAGTAAAGAAAGAAGAAAAAACAGAAAAAATCGACTGGAAAGATTTGACTACTGGCACAGTTTTTGAGTATGAAAATGGAATAACAGGATTGAAAATAAGGGGTGGGGTTTTGTATTTGATAGATGGACTCAAACAAGATTGGTTGGAAGAAACATCTTCCCCTACTACTACTAGCGACCCAATCAAAAAAATATTGGGAACTATTGACGAAATTATAGTAAAGAAAGAAGAAAATCTATTTGAGATTTTAGAGAAAATATATTAATTATTAAAATTAGAAAGGAAAAAAGATGGTAGGAACAATCGCAGTATTGTTAGTTTCTCATGTACTTGGAGTTCTTTTAAGACCTCTGTACGAGAAAATCTTTCCTAATCTTTTAGGGTAGAGTGTTTAACTAACAGACCATCGGCGGGATGGGTTGGACAGGAAATATCCAGTTGGCTCGTCCCGTCAGTATGGTCGCAATGAGCGTTACCTAAAAATCTATGGTATGTGGGGATAAAATGAAAATAGATTTCTTGAAATCTCAAGATGAACAAATTTATTGTGCTTGTACCGGACAAAAATGTGGTGATGAATGTAGAGAACAAAATCTATATCGTAAACGTAAAGTTCTAAAAAGGTGTCCTGCTGCTTACGAAAAGGAGAAGAAAAATGAACACAGAGAAATTTAATGAACTCGCTCAAAGTATAACCAAGTCTTGTTTGGCGTTAATGATTGGTAAAAGTGATGAATATGCAAGAGACGGCGACAAACTTGCTAATTTTAAGAAGGCTGGAGATATGAAGGGAGAAACTCCTGAGAAAGCCTTATGGGGAATGGTAGCTAAACATATCATCGCCACTCAGGATTTTATCAATGACCTTGATGACGGTGTGGTAAGGCCCTTAACTTTTTGGCAGGAAAAAACACGAGACACAATTAATTATCATATTTTACTTGAAGCTCTTATTACGGAGAGAATCAATAATGAAAGTTTGTAATACTATTAAGTGGTGCTACGCTTGCAAACAAAATAAACACATAAAAGAATTTGGTAAAAATCGTTCTAAAAAAGATGGGTTATCAGATGAATGTAAAGAATGTAAAAAAATTGCTGATGCAAAATACCATCAAAAACATCGAGAGAAACGTTTAGAAAAAATGCAGGAATACAGGACGAATCATTTAGAACACCTAAATTTAAAAGCAAGGGAATTTGCAAGAAGTGAAAAAGGCAGAGAAATAAATCGAAAAGCGACAAAAAAATATTATTGGAAAAATAGAAATAATATAAGTGAAAGAACAAAGAAATATAATTTAATGAATTCTGATAAATACAAAACAAGATATAGGTTTGGTAATGCAATTAAATTAGGTAAAATTATAAGACCAACACATTGTCAGATGTGTAATAAAAGGGGTCTTGTCTGTGGACATCATTCAGATTACAGCAAACCTTTTGAAGTAGATTGGGTTTGTGAAAAATGCCACGGAAAAATACATAGAAAGGTAAGGTGATGCACATGATAGACCAACGTACAGTTAAGGTCTATCTTTGACCCGCTCATTCTATCAGGGGCAAGGGTGGCGAAAAAGCTACAGATATAGATATGAACCGGAATAACAATCTTGCTATGCTTGTAGCAGACAAATTACGCCGGAAGTTTGGTGGCAAGATAGAACTTTATTGTCCTGCTGAACATGATGAGTTTGTTTTAATAGCTTATCAAAAGGGATATTTAAATGAAACACAAATTCTCAGTGTAGATTGTAGTATTCTTTCTCAGCGAGATTTACTATTGGTGTATGCTAAAGATGATTTTATATCAAGAGGAATGAAAATAGAAATTGAATACGCAGAAGAAAATAATTTTCCCATACATTACTTTAGTGATGTAAGTTCTAAAAGCATAAAAGAAATTGAACAAACAATAGACCAGGTTATTCGATGGAAATCCTATGGAGGTGAATGATGCCATATATAGCACTTGAAAGAAGAAAAAAGATTGACCCTTTTGTTAAATCTCTTTTTGATGTTTTGAAATCAAAGGGGGAAGTTACTTATGCCGTTACAAAACTTATTCATTTATGGGTTTTAACATATCGTAATTATATGTGTTATTTTGCTTTAAGTGAGGCAAAAAGTATTCTTGTTGATGCTCTTGATGAATTTAAGCGTAGTGTAATGGATAAGTATGAAGATAAGAAACGTGAGGAAAATGGCCCTGTCTCGGAGTTAGATAAGTGATTTCAGGGAAATCAAATAGTGATTTCAGGGAAATCAAATAGTGATTTCAGGGAAATCAAATAGTGATTTCAGGGAAATCAAAAAATGAATAAACAAGTTGGTTTAAATATATTTTTAAAATCGAGCTGTGCTAACTATGACCATTACTATGGTGGATGCTTATTTAAAAAAACCTGTAAGGTAGAACAGGGAGAAAGATGTAATTATTTTGAAAAAGCAGTATTACCAACAGCTATGGATATTGGTCAAAGTAAAAGGCTATATTCATTCTATGAAAAATACTGTAAGATAAATAAACATCTTCAAAAAGAACAGGAAAGAACTTGTCCTGATTGTGGTATTGGATTAAGACCACACCAAAAATATTGTGATAAGTGCAATTATAAAAGACGAAAGAAAACTCAACGAGAATACCAGAAAAAATACAGATTACAAAATCGATGAGCGTAATACAGTTTATGGTTTGGAGCGTTTGTAAGTATAGTAATAGCAAGGACTTAAAATTGGCAAATTCGTAGATGTCTATAATAGTGCCACCTATGACTTTTTGAAATAAACTGTATGACAAGGAGTGGTTAGAATGATTTACTTATATCGAAAAGGAAACATCTTTGGTAAGTATTTTGCTGTTGTTTTTAATGTGAAAAGTTGGTTGTTAGGTGGTGAAGTTGACGCCCCACTACTCTCAATTAATATCGGGCCTGTATGTGTAATGTGGCAATGGCGTCCATTGGTTATTTTAGGAGAAGAAGATGCAACTGATTAAGTATAGAGGATTGACCACAGGCACAAAAAGGTGGGCCTATGGTTATTACTGCCAGGTTGAAGGTGAGCATTATATCATTCTGGATGACGCTGAATTGTGCATGATTGAATATTCAAATAAGTATGCCATAAAAGGCTTTGTCGAAGTTGACCCCGAAACAGTAGAACTCTTGGAAGGAAAAAAATGAAAGTCTTAGTAATTGGAGATTTGCATTGTCCGGTAGTTCACCCTGGATATTTATCATTTTGCAAAGACCTGTATGAAGAATGGAATTGTGATACTGTGCTTTTCATTGGAGACATAGCTGATTTTCAAGCTATTAGTTTTCATGCTAACAATCCCATGTGTCCTGGGCCGGATGATGAATATGATTTAGCAAAACAAGAAATTCAAAAATGGTATAAAGAATTTCCAAAAGCAAAAGTATGTATTGGCAATCACGATGAAAGAGTTATTAGATTAGCTCAATCAGTTAATATACCATCAAAATTTCTGCGTGATTATGGTGAAATATGGGAAACTCCTGGATGGGATTGGGCCTTTGAGCATATCATTGATGAGGTATATTATTTTCATGGTACAGGCCTAAGTGGAGTACATCCGGCTTATGGTGCTGCTGGAAAAATGCTGATGTCTACAGTTATGGGCCACTGTCATACAAGGTCTGGTGTTAAATGGAGAGCTAATTCCTTACGCCGTATTTTTAGTGTAGATGTTGGTTGTGGTATTAATGTTGATGCTTGGCAATTTGCCTATGGCAGACATATTAAAGAACGACCCATTCTTTCTGCTGCTGTAATTATTGATGGTACACCTTACCACGAAATAATGCCTTGTGCCCCAGGCGAAAACTACCATAAAAGCAATTTTAAAAAATAGGAGAATGAGAATGGTTCAACACAAACACTTATCTCTACCAAAAATAGCCGAATGTAGTATGCACCCTGTTTATACCTGCAACGAATGTGGCCGTAAATTATGGTCAGAGCGTTCCGTGCGAAGTGGAGGTAGAGAATGGTTAATCACAGAAGATAACCAAAGGCATTTCAAATCACAATGCAAAGTAATTCCTTTGAAAACAGAAATAGATGGCAAAGCCCTGAAAGGAGAATAAGATGGATGAAGAAATAATAAGAATATCCTGCCCCGAATGCAGGAAAAAGAATGAAGGGACATATAAAGAATTGTTTGGAGATATTCCAAATCTAAGCGTTTTACCTGGATTAGTATGTGCTCAATGTAAAGTGGATTTGGAAATAGAGTTTGTACCAGAAGTGGAAGGAGAATAATATGAGTAATTTAATTGCGGAAATGCAAATACTCCTCCGAAAGAATAAAGAACTCCAAGCCGAGCGGGATAAGTTATTAAGAACAATGAATCTTCATGTGGGTGATATTTGCAGCTTAAATAACGATGTAGAGTATTTTCGAGGGTTAAAGGAAGAAGCTGAGGATGGAGAGTGGAATCTCCGAACTGAAAACGAGAGGCTGAAAGATGGCTTAATTAAGATTTGTGGCTCCGATGAAATAATGGAAGCGAGACGATTTGCGAGGGAAGCCCTGGAGAAAGGTGGTAAGTAAAAATGTTTACGAATGAAGGTAAATTGAAAGACATAGAAATGGGGCAAGCCCTCAATGATACAAAAGAGAGATAACTAATGCAGTAATAGATGAGAACGTAGTAGTTAATAATGCCCAGGCTAATTTATTGTGGCTCTTCAAGTGATTAGTTAAGTTCTTTTCTACCACACCTAATCGTTCGTCTATACGAATTAATAAATCATGTTCTTCTTGGTTCATCCCGACAATTCCTTTGTGTCTATTATATCCCTTAATTGTGCAGTCTCAATTACCTGTTGTCTTGCTCTCTTTTTGACCATATCAACCACTTCGTTCAACAATGCCTGTCTCTGCTCATCAGATAAGACCTTCCAATTTTTATTACGAATAATATTTGATAAAACTCGATTTAATCCTTTGGAAACTTCCTGTTGATAAGTCTTATATCTCTTATCATTGAGCCACCAATTACTGCCTATTCTACGACTAAGCCCACCTGTTTTAACCATCAACCTTTTTAATTCATTTCTTATATCTTTAGGCAGATTCTTTTGTAACCTTTCCCCAACCTTAAATTGTTCCTGTAACATTTTTTCAAGATAGGGTGGACGGTCTCTCTCTGCTTTTGCTTTCATTTCAGCCAACTCTATTTGAGGACTGTTTTCCCTAAGAAGTTTTTGAGCAAATGGGCCTAAATCATCCCACCTTTTACCAAAGGTTGTTTGAGATATTTTATCTTTTGTAAGATAAGATTGTTTAGATGGTGGTATAGGATAAGTCTGAATACCAACCCCGTGAAAAGCAAGTGGAATAGCAACAGTACCAGCAATCAATCCCTGATTCTTAAATGCTTCATACATATCCTGCAAAGCAAGTGGTGCAAAAACATCTTTCATACTTTCAGCAACAGAACCGGCAGTTAATTCCATATCTTCACCTCTCCAATTCTTACCTGTCAAAAGATTTGTAGTAAGAGAAACAGGTGGTGAAAATCCTGACCTAAAATAACGCCACAATACTTCCCCAGCATCCACATCTTGAATTTTTCCAGTATCGGTAACCTTGCGTTGCCCCGTCATAAGTTGAACAGCAAGTCTAACAATAGGAAGATAACCAGCCCAAAAATCTATTCTCATATCACCATAACGAATCTTGCCAAAATCGGCAGAACGCGGGTCATCTTCTACATCTACTCCAGGAATCATTGAAAATAATCCTAATGCCAATAATCCCGAACCAACGAATCCAGCTACAGTGCTGAACATCATCTGAGAAGCTGCCGTCCATTGAGTATTTCTTCCACTTCTATAAACTTCCGCAGCTAAATCAACTGGAATTAAAAACCTTGACGACCTGAATTGAGGTGAAAAGAATGCAGCATTTAACATAGGAGCATATTCTTTAAACCATTTTAAATCAGCACGGCCTGTTGTATGGTTTATAAATTTAGACAAGTGTTTATATTCTTCTTTACTTTGACCTCTTCCTTCCCATTTTGATGCCCACTCACTAAAAACACCCATCCTAAGTTTATTAGCACCGGTAGTAAATGCTATGCCACTTTTTTTAATTAAACTGGCAACTTGTTTCAATACAGGAACATTGGATTTTGATAACTTATAAAACAATGAGCTTTGAAACTCTTCTTCTTTCTTAGTTATTGGGCCACGCCAATCAGTTAAATCCATTCCACTTTCTTTAGACAACCTATAATATTTTGAAGTTCGTATATCAAAATCTATTTGTTCTGCATATTTTTCTATGTCCTTAGAGAAAAGTGTTTTATACCCAACAGCAGCAGAGTCAACCCATAATTTAGGGTGCATAATACCTAATATCCAACCCTGTCTACCAATAAAAGATAAATCCATCGAGGCTTTTAAGGTTCTTGGAGCATTGAGATAGTCCATTAAACGACTTATAGTTGCACGATTTTTTCCTTTTAGTTTTATTAAACCTTCAGCTACTCTTGAACCCAACGTTCTTTCCAGAAGTTTTATCTCAGCATCTTGTGGAACTATGCCATCTTCATAAAATTTATTAAAAGCAACTTCAGCCCTTATAGATTCTGCATTTAAAAGAGATGGGTCAGTTCTTATAAGTATTCTTGCTCTGGCCTCTTTATATGGTGTAAATTTTCCAAGTTCTTTTAGTGGAGTAAATTCAACAGCCTTCTCCATTGGGCCTTTTAGTTCACGTTCTGCTATAAAGAGTAATTCTCTTTCACCACCAGTTCTTGTTATTTCCCTTGCAGCACCAAATCTTTTACCTCTTTCTTTTCGTATTGCTTCTTTACGTTCGGCTACAGCAGGAGCAGTAAATCTTTCAACCCCCTCTAATAATAGTCCAATTTCATTTTTGAGTTGTTCATCTGATTCTGCCTGAAAAACAGCATCAATTTCTTCAGGAGTAAAATCAGGATTGTTTGCCATTACATCTTCTTTTCTCTTAGCTTCATCCAACTCAGGTGCAGTAATATTTTCTTCAGCAGGAACTATGGCTTCTGCGGGGGCTGCTGGAACTGTAGGTTCAACCGAAACTGTCGGAGCTTTTCCAGATGGTCTTGTTACTCCTATCGCAGCACCGGCAGTTCCAGCAAGTAAAAATCCTGCGGTAATATTCTCAAACCAACCGTTCATTAATTCTGACCACTCTATTCTGGCAGCTTTAGGAACAGAACTCCAATCTCCTTTTTTAACCTTGTAACCAAAATTATTCAGCCAATTTTCTCCCATTCCCTGTATAAATTCCTGTAATGATTCAACTGAACCAACAGTCAAAAATTTCTTTAACAAACTTTGTGCTGGTTTATTAAAGATGAGATTAAAGGGAACTAATTCCGTTCCTGCCTCCCACGCACCGGCAAGCAACCCTATATTTTGAGCTATTTCCTGGTCTACATTTCTTTTTCGCAGTCCATAATGTGTTTGTGCTCCTGACATTGCTCCCAATAAAACAAGTCCAATATGGGGATTCTTAGTAATAACACCGGCAGCAATAGCAGAGAGAAAAGAACCTGACCCTTCTATTGCAGAAGTAAGGGCCTTAGTAACAGGAGCTTCGTACCACTTAGTCATTCCAAGTTTTTTACTTGGGGCTTCCATTCCAGTATTGGCGGCCTCAGTCCAGAAGTCAGCAATCTTTGTTCCTTGATTGCTAATCATTTTTCTTTGACTATCTTCTAATTTCCTGTGCCATTCAGGTTGAATATAATCCATAGCCTTTCCTATTAATCTCTCAGGAGGAAGCCAGGATTTAGCAGGGTCATATTCAGCCAGATAATTAATCACCTTACCTACACCGGCAAGCATGTGTTGAGGCATACGAAGAGCAGCCTTGCCAATTTCTTTAAGAGATTCACCAGGAGTAAAAGATACATCTTCTGCGGACTGGTATTTATCCCACCAATTCTCTTTTGGAGTTTCTACTGTTTGGTATTTATTCCACCAATCAGCCATAATTGTTACCTGTATTTAAGTGTACCGTCAGGGGCACGAAAAACTGTACCCTTTGGTAATTTAGCTATTTCTGCTTCAGTTTTAGGCTCAGGTATTTCCGGCGTAGATTTTGTTTGAACAGGTTTTTCTCTTTTTATTCCACGTTCAGAAGCATAAAGGTCTGTAAGTGTTGGCCCTTCAGGAGCTTTATATTTAAATGGTTCTTTAAATGGTTCTTTAAGTGGTTCTGTAACAGTTCCTTCAGCAACCCCATTAGAAACTATATTACCCAATTCACCCCTAAGATATTTATCATATAAGGTTTCCTGTTTAGCGGGCAATCTTACACCGGTTAAAACCTGAAGTCTTGCTGTTGCTTTTTGTTCTGTGGATAAAGTATCAGTTTCATCTATAACTCTAAGCTTAGTATCACGTTCGTTCTCTGCCTTGATTTCTTTTTGAAGTTGGTTCATTTGCAGAATTTGATTTCTCTGAAGAAACATTTCAAGGTCATGTTCCTGAACTCTACTAAGTCTTTCAAATTGAAAAGCTATTTGTCGTTGAGCATTTTGTTCAGCAAGGTCAGCCTGTAATTGTTGGCTCTCTTGACGAAACTTCAGTTGCCTTGCTTCAGATATTCTTTGCTCGGCTCTTGCAATTTCTCTTTCTTCTCTTTGACCTTCCCCAACCAAACGTCCTAATTCAGCATAAGTTGAAGGTTCTCCATGTTCAATCCTAATAGCCATATTTATATCTCCGGCTCATAATGTTCTTTAATTACTGACTCTGCTTCTACCATACAACGAAACACTTTTTGAACCTGTGTCCCAAAAGCACTTTTTAATTCCACAGGCAAATCTCCATCTTCAAAGATTTTATCCACTGCCCCATGATATTTATCATTCTTGTCCCTAAGAATATCTAATCGTGTTGAGATTTCAAGAAATCTATTTTCTTCTTCTGCCATTATATTAACTCCACCTTTTTACTACCTTCAACTGTATCATTATATTTTAAATATACTTTATTGTTAGTTGAATCATGCCACATTATTAATTCACCTGTATCCGGTGTAGGCTCAGAACCTACCACAGTGCTTAATCGTGCAGGGTAAAACCCAGCACTACCAGCAAAAGTTAAATCACCGGCAGCAGAAAATTGAGCATAATTTGTAGTTCCACCATCGCCAAGAGTTGTTATTCCAGTTATATCTGCATTTGCAGATACTTTCATTGCACCTGTTACATCTAAAGCTACGGTGGGAATTTTGCCTATACCAAAATTTCCTGCGTGATATGACATTCCACCTTCTGAATAAATGGCATAATTATCTTCTACTGCTCCTGTTTGGTTTTCAAGATAGATGCCATAATTATTTGTGATTGTTCCAGTTGCAAGAGGTGTTCTGATATAAGTGGCATATCCATTATCTATTGTCCCACCTGCATTACTGTTAATTACCTGCAAGTCCATTGCCCTTGCGTCTGTGATTGTTCCCGTTGAATAATTATAAGCTGAAAAGTGCAATCCCCTAACATTAGCTACAGTTCCTGTTCCACAATGCAATCCATAACCCCAAATTCCCTCTATATCTCCTGTATGGTCTTGGGTATTCCCTGAATATGTTTGTCCAGTAGCAACAAGTCCCAGTATGACTGCGTCACTTTCTGCATTTGCAATTGAGTAAGCATTAAACTGCCCACCAGTTACCTTCCCTGTATTTCCAGTTAAATATTGAACTCCCTTTATGGATACTTTATTTGCAGTTGGTGAAAGATTACGACTATAAGTATTATATAATACATTTGGGTCTGTTCCTACCCCTAAATTTCCTGTTTTTGCTGTACCAGTTGTTGTTAAGTTTGCATCTTTATCTATGGTAAGGCCATTAATTATACAAGAACCTGTATCTAATTCATCACTTTTAATAATTAAATCAGTGCTATCATAATATATAGAGGAGTTTTGACCAGCACCAAATAAAAGTTTTTGATTATCAGCATCTAAAACCCAATCACCACCAGAACTGTCCCATATTCCATAATCAACACCAGTACCAGCAAATTTTAAAACATACACATCTCCGGTAACTGTAGCTCCATAATCAGATATAGTAAATTCTTGTCCTATTATATCCCCGCCTATATCTACAGTAGCTGCCACCGTGATAGAATTCCATGCACCAACTAAATCAGCACTAAAAGTTGGTGAACCAGAAACATAAATAGCATTTTGCATCCCTCGAATACCAGTAAATGAACCTCCACTTATAGTGCCATAAAAATCCAAAATTCTTTGGCTATCCGCAAATGTTCCATCAGAAATCTGTGCGTTAAGATTTAAGGCAACTACTCTACTTGAACTTCCTGAAACATCATGTCTTACATCAACATCAATTCCATATAAAACACCTCCTGCCGCAGCCTTACGATGATTTACTTTTATAGCTCTTGAATTTCCAGCAGGGAGACTTGTATTTTCGACAACTACATTAGCAAATGTTCCTGTTCCAGTTGCAGTTATATCAGCAATTTCCAACAAACCAGCAGATGAGAGTTGCATAACTCCAGATAAACCACCTATTGTTCCACCACCTGAGAGTTGTATATCTGCTGTATAATCAAAACTATCTCGATAAATCTGTAAGCCATAAGAAGTTGTAGCTTTATTCGCTTGTAAATTGTTTGCTATTCTTAATCCAACTGCTTCGGTGATTGTGCCACCAGTTGAGCCATCAAGGATAAACTCCGCTGCTCGCATCGTAGTAACGCTGTGGTCTTTGGAGTCAGCACTGATTGATAATCCTTCAAGAACATTTACATCACTACCAATATCTCCAGGAGCTTCAGTACGAGCTTTTAGCTCCATTGCTCTTATCGTGCCAGTCGCCGCTGTGCTGCCGTTGCTTATATCAACATAAGCACCACGCAGAGTACCGGTCATAGCAGTTCCATCTACCTGTAGACCAGTAACTCGTAAAATATTTAATCCGGCAGCAACTTCGCAAGTTTTAGAAAGTGTAAATCCAGCAAATGTTGGTGTAGAATCAATACCAAGTTGTAGATGAGAGATATGTTGAAGTATCTGACGAACCTTTACCCAATCCCCATCTCGTAATGAAATTGATAAAAGAGACATTAGTACCCTCTACCTGGATATTTTTTTCTCATTTCTTCTTGAATTTTTGCATATTCCGAAGTAGTTGCTATTTGAGTCTTGCCTGATGGTGCAACACCTCCACGTTTCACCCATCCAATAAGCTTGCCTCTAACATAACTTGGAGAAAATCCTGGTCGTGGGCCTTGAGAGGGGGCAATCCATTGAGAAACCCCACCTTTATCTGTTGTTCCTCCCGACTGTGTTGTTCCACCCTCTTGTGTAGGTGTGGCCTCTCTTGCTACTGTTGGTTGTCGTTTTGCTGCCTCAGCCTGTAATTCTGCTATTCTTTCTGCCGATGATGCTTGTCTTTCTGCTGATGCTCTTGCATCCCGCTCTAATGCTTCTTGGTGCAGAGTTTTATGTGGTGCTGTTGTAAAAGAAGTTGTTTTGCCACCAGTTGCACCTGCTGCTTGAGCCATATTAAAAATATCTGAGTAAGAAGGCCCGACATCCTCACGTCTTTCAACAAGACCTGCCTTACCTATTTCAGCCTGAGTCAATCTCTGTGCAAGAATATCGCTACGTTGCAATCTTGAAGGCCCACCTACTTGCTCTTCCCAAGCTCTACCAAGTCCAGAAGCACGGGTAGTTCCAAATAATCCAGAACTTACTAATGCTTGCTGACCACCAGCTACATCTCGTTTCTTCTGAGTTTGAAGTAATTGTTCGTGAGCAGCTTCAAATGTTCCGCCAGGTTGATAACGCTGAACAATTCCCTCATATAAAGACATGGCTTGCTCATATCGTTTTTCATTAGCAGCCCTTGCAGATTCAGCAGCCTTTTCCATCTGCCCGATTAAGACATCATAATTCGGTTGTGCCATAATAATTCCTACAATCTTTTATTTTGCTCTTCCCGCTTGTTTTATTTCTCCACAGACTTTTTCAATAGCCCATGTCTCATCAGAACCATCGTTGGAAAATTTAATTCCTATATATCGTCCACGAATTTTTTCTCTTATTCTATTTTGTCTCCCCGTAGGATTTACAGTATCAACTGTTTCCCAGGTTTTTGTTATTTGTCCAGTCTCTCCATCTTTTATATCTTCAAGAACTGTCTCTGCGTCTGCCCCTGAATATATTGAACAAGTTACTTCGTCTGTATCACCAAAAGACCCCCCTTCAGCACCACCAGCGAGTGTAACTGTTAAAGAATTTAACTTAACTTCCTTATCTCCATCGGGGTTAAACTCTCGTATTGGAAGTGTTGCATAACTATCTATTACTACATCTGCATCTCCCACGTCATTTTTTTCTGCATTATAAAAACTTCTAATATAACCATCTTTACAACCTAAAATCAATCCCCTATAAGCATCATCGTTTGAATTATAAAACATCGCAGAATAAACACCACAAGCTGTAGGATAACTTTCGGGGAAAAATCCTTGAGTAGTTAAATCATACCAATAATTTAAATTAGTGCCATCTGCAAGAGTTGTTTTGCAAATTAATATCCCATTTCTATGTGGGTCAAATGCCATTGTAACTCTATGAAGTGATGGGTCTAAATTCCAGTCATCAAGAAGTTTTGGTAATGTTCCAATACTTATATTTTGAGGTGAGCCAAATCCAGGGGGGATTACATAAATACCATCGCTTCCCAAAAAGTAAAGATTGTCTTTATCATCCCAACACCAACTCATTGCTCCAAACATTCCAGTAGTTAAACTTACTTCATCGAGAGAACCACCAGCACAGGGGTCTCCTCTTAATACCCAAAGAGAGCTTGCACACCCAAAGAGAAGATAATCATCCTTATAAGGAATCATTGCTTTAACTATATCTCCTATTTCCCCTGCATCCGAATTTCCACCGGCCACAGGAGCTTGAGCATCATTAGCAGTATAATTCCAATCAAAGGGGTCTGCCTGTCTTGACATATACCATTGATGGGGATAATTACTATTGCCGCTTAATACACAACGACCTCGATAAAGACAACCAAGATATGCTTCAGCAGGCATTGTTCCCGCTGAACCTCCTGGATAAACCGTCCATTGATACCAATGTGGATTACTGGTTACTGCCGATGGCACGGGGGCAGGGGACATACCACCACCAGATAATGTATAACCACCAGTAGTAACAAAAGTTCCACTTGTTACATAGCCATAAATTTCAGTCTTTGCCGTATTAACAAAATCAACTATCATTGTAGCAGTAGAAGTAGCTTGTGTAACAATAGAGCCTCTTGTTGGGGCAGTTGTCAAAGCAGTTACAGTCAATTTAGTATTTACAAAATCTGCTACTCCAAGTTTAGAACCATTAACAACAAATACTTTCTGAAATCCCTCAAACATTACCAGTTGTTTAGTAGTATCAACAGTGTATCCACTGGTATCCAGTTCTGTCATATCTCCATCAGCCACATCAATATCCTCATAATATATAGCACTACTTCCTGCCACAACTAATTTTTTCTTAGCAAATTGTTCTGTTAAATCTACAGCCATTAATTATTCTCATACCAAATTTTATTATTAGAAGCAACAACCAACCTTTTTACATAAGCACCTATAAAGGCATCTCCTTGACCAGGAAATTCAACAGGAATACCGTATTCTCCAAAATTACCATCTGTATTTATATCAGTCCAACTCACTCCAGCATTTCTGGTTGTCCAAGCCTTTCCAGCTGCGTATAAGTCTCCACTACCGCCCCCCCAATGTATACTAACATTATCTGTATCAGGAGGTACAGGATAACGCAAAACTATTGCGTAAACAGTGCCTATTTCTAAAGTATATCCAGGACTAAAAGTACATTCAATATAATTAGCAATGCCGCTTGGTCGATTTCTTGGAACATCATCAGTATTTATAATACCACTACATAAATCATCACCTGTTGGTTTGCCATCAACATCGGTAGCTTTAATGCCTATATAAATATCAGAATCAGCATCAGTATAATTTCCTTTAGAAATACGCAATTTAACAGACGTAATTGCATGTCTTATAGAAGGAGTAAATGTCTGTGCTGCATAATCATTGGGGTCTCCCCTTGGGTTAGTAATTATTAAAACATTCCAGGGGTCTTCAGAAGTTGAATATGATTCGTATAATGTAGACATTAGCTGACGCTCGTTATCATATAATTATAAATTACTTTTAGTCTGCCAAAACGTCTATTTAATAATTCTAATCGTTTCATTAGGAAATTGAAGTCACCTGACAAACAGCCACAACTGGATTATCAGCTCCACCAACTTGGTCTGTACTCCATTTGCCCAACCCAGGTCGTTGTCCTATTCTTATCCGTTTCTCAAGGGTATCACGTGGACGCACATTATTTATGTGTCCAGAAGTCAAAGATGGTTGTTTATCTCCAGGCATGGACATGCTAATTCCTCGCATCGGAAGTTCAAAATTCACGTTACTAATTTTAATTACTCCTTAAAATCCCCAATAATTTGTCATATTAGCATTATGAAAGAAGGACTTATTGCGTAACAATATTTCACGTCCTTCCCCATTACTATAAAGAGCTTTTACATCTTCAAGAGAAATTGCCCGATTATATATTATCACATTATCAATCAGACCAATCCAGTAATTAGCTACGCCCCCACCAGACTTATACGCACCGATAGCTGCAAAATCGATGTTGGGTATATCAGCAAAAAATATCTGACTTGTAGCGTCCCCTACTATATAATTGCCAGCAGCAAGCTCACCGTCAATGTAGATAGCATTACCACCTGGGCCAACAGAGTAAACAAGATGATGCCAAATCTGGTCGTTGGCAAATGTCGCCGTCGACTCCCAGCGGAATTGCCATCCACCGTTTTCCTGAACCCAAATTACTATCGCATCAGAAACCCCGTATTTGAACAGCCAAACGTAACTGGCAGCATCATCGCTATCATTGACAGCAAATATGGTATTATTATTACCCGTATTGTGGGAATTGAACCAAAAAGAAATACTACCGGTAGACAAAGCCTGTAACGTTGGGTAAATACCACTTGCGATGTTTACATACTCGTCAGTACCATCCAGACTGATACAATTTCCAATCACCCCAGCCTTCCAGTTGGTATCTCCCATATTGACAAGTGTTCCGTCATTGCCCTGACCAGAATTATCAGGAGCATTTATACCTGAACTTTCATTAAATCTATATTGAGCTATAACACCATCAGAAAGAAGCATATCACAATTAACCTCGCCATAAAATATAAATCTTTTTGCCGTCAGTAGCACCATAAAACGTCAACTTACTTACATCATCAACAGGTATTGGTATGGCTTGTTTTTCAGGCAATAGAAAATCATTAACATCGGCAGCACCAGAAGATTGCACAGCCATATTAACATCAGAACCATCAGTTAATACCAATACACTCTTACAAGCCTGAGTTGTTCCAGTAGCTACATTATTTGCAATAGTCAATAATTGTGTCCCAAATAGAGTGCTACCCATAATCAGATTAGAATTTGCTAAATCAGACATCTAAATTTCTCCCATAAATTCAGGAAATTTATTTCATTTTACGTTTCTGTGCTTGCTATCCTAATCCAATTTTCACCTGACCATAATTCTTCAACAAAATCATTCTCCGCAGTTAAAGAACTACCAGTACCATTATCAGGAGTAACAGTAACAGTTTTATTATTTACATCCGACTTAACTAAAATGACTACTCTCTGACCGATATATATACCATCAGGCAGAGTAATTGTAGCATCGGCAGCACAATCATCACAAATAATAATAGAATCTCTGTAATGGTCAGCACCAACAATCACTGTATAACTTTCAGTAATAGTCTTTTTGTAAAGGTCAAGCCATCTTACCTCATTAGTTCCCCAATTTGCAACACTCATCTTATTCTCCTAAAATTTTTGATTTAAATAAAACAACATTTTCTACTCAACACCATAAACTCCCGTGCTCAGTTTTTCAGGAATATACCACTCTCTCCAGGATACAGACCTTAATAATCCTGTATCATAATTAAAACCTACAGATGCGGGGCTATGTTTAATGTCCCACGCAACTAATTTAGTTATTGCCTCAGCAGCTAATTGACTATGAATACCTATTGTTTCATCTTCTTGTGTTTCAGCAACAGCCAAAGCACTTTCAAGAATACACTCGGAAGCTAACATTCCACCCACAAAGTAGTCAGCATCATTTACAGGCTTTGCAGGCTCAATACAGTAAGAATAATTAAAAGTATAAACTCCGTTAGGTGGACTATGGAGTATAACCTCATATCGTTGGCCCGATTCCGGTTGATAATTTCCAGCACGTTCAGCATAATATTTTGGACAAGAATTTGAATCACTCATATTTCTCATAGACATAATTTGAGCAACACTTCTCGACCTTAAAACTGGATAACTGTCATCAGCACCAAACTCAAATTTTCGCACAAGAAATCCATAATCAGCAGGAAGTTCATAAACCCAAGCACCGGCTGAGGTAGTAATTGTAGCTTCTTGCTTTAGAAAACTCCAAAGATGTCCTGCTGGGAAAAGAAAATTCCTATAACCTCTATAAGTTATGTTCTTAATCTTAACAAGTTCAGCAGTATCGGGACTTGTGCCTATTCCTAAGAATACCCCAACCTCATCATAAACATTCTCGAATGTGAGTTTCAAACTTGACATCGTTTTTCCTTAAAAATGGAGTGGGCGGTTGGTTTCCCTTCCCTCTCCCACTCCACAGGAGACAGTTAATCCATTTCTGTCTATTTTATTTCTTCATAACAACGAAATACTCTACGAATAGCCTCTTCGTGTACCTCACCACCCAAAGGCATAATGCCTTTGGTTAAATCTTCTTTCTGCTCAATTAACTTATTTAACGTCCTATGAAGAAGTTTCAATTCCTCTTCATTTATTTCTAAAGAATCTTTAGTACAGTTTTTAATTTGCTTTGCTAAATCAACAGCATCACAAATCTCCACACCGTCTTTCCAGATTCCAGGAATCCTCAACCACTGAGATAAGTTATTTTTAAGAGGATAAACTTGTGCCTCTTCTTTTAACTCAACAGTATTGGTTTCCTTGTTACGAACATTGACTTTGAGAGTAACTTTATACTCACTTAGGTCTAATCTGTACTTCTTCATAAACTGTCTCCTTAAAGAATAAAAAGGGATAGGGCCACAATGGCCCTATCCATAAAAACATCTTATGCTTCTGACAACGCAGCACCAGCCGGAATGTAGTATGTAGTACCGTTTATGTCGATTGGTATCTGCATCCAACTACCTGTGTTAGTCCACATACCACCAGTACCCATTAACTTGATGAGTGCAGATGTTGACAAACCACCACAACCACTAAACTTCCAGATAACACTGGCCCTCTCACCGTCCCCCCACATATGAACGTAGCTATCAACATCCTCTGCACCATTGGCGTAGAGGAAGATAACATCCGCATCACCTGTATTGGGGTTTTCACTAAGGCCATATTCAAAGATAGCGGCAGCACAACGCTGTGCCAGTGTATTTGTAACAGTTCCGGTAATTTGGGCATGGAGACCACAAGCTACTGCACCACCATGATTGATAGTCCCACTCATTACTGTCTGAGCCAACACTGCTCTACTATATCCAGCAGCAGTAATAGAACCACTCACAGCAAGATAGCCCAACACAGACCACTCATTATGAGAAGCAGCAAGCTCTCCATTCACTGTGGTGTGAACCAGCAAGTTACAAGTTGAACCAGAAGTATTAGCAAATACATTTTTCAATGTGTTTGCAACAGCACCCGTCAAACCGTTAAATGTCTGACCACTGCCAACACCGTTCTGATAAAGTCCAAACATGTTGGGGTCTAACTTAGCAAGTGTAATACCATTTATGTTTGAACGGTTAACGGTTTCACAAGCAAGGGCCACAGGACGACCCCCAGATGCACATAAAGTTGAGCCGCTGGCAATGCCAAGAACGGTAACATCAACAGTTGTACTTGCATCTGTTCTTACCGGAACAACCGCTCCGTTGGGAATATAAATATCCAACCAACGTGGGCCAGCCGTATTAGAATGACTTGTTCCAGCAACAACACCAGCAAAAGCATGAATGTTATCACTATCAGGGTCTTCTACTCGAAGAAACTTCCCTTCATTCTGATAACCTTCAGCAGTTGTACTCGGCGAAGATTGACTTGGTGCATCACCACCGGCCTCTTTGTCATAGTTAAGAACATTGGCAGTAGCATCAAATTCATAACATACTGGCATCCCTTCATAGATGTCACTTTCTTCAGTGTAATAAACTCTTTTCTTCCTTGCATTAGTATTTGTTCCAAAAGGTGTCATAGCAGGCATTTTAAATCCTTTCAATCCGCTTAATAATATTCGTGGAGTCGCCCGTTAGCGTATCCCCAAGCGACTCCTTTAGAGCTTTGAGAAAATCCTTTCTCGTATGCTCACGATAAAACTTAAGAACCTTCATACTCGTTAATAAGAAAGCCTAATTTTTGACGATTATCACAGAAGAAGCAATAACTCAAATCAACAGTAACCTTCAACACATTGTGCTGCTGGTCTCTCGGATAGGGCTTACCGATAACAAAATTATTTGCAGCCAAAACATGAGTTTTGTAATGGTCAAAATTCACACCCCACAGCGGATCAGCACCATAAGCATACTGATTAGCAGTATCAAGCTGCTGAACATACACAAATGGAATACCCTTATAAACTGTCAGACCGTGATACTTGCCCAAATCTACTCCAACCTTATCATCACTCTTGAGAAGTAACTGATTAAGATTACCAATTACATTGTCGTTTGTGAGATAACGGAAGTTACCAAAAGATGCAGCCTCACCAATCTTTTCAGGAACAATCATTGGGATAAAATTAGTCCTGCGGGTAGCTCTATCAAGCAGAACTAAAAGATTATCACCAAGATTGCCATTATGGTCAGCATAGTAACTTGCCCATCGACTGTAAGTCGAACCACTAATTCCACCTACAGGATAAGTAGAACCACTACCATCATTATAACGACCCAATGTACCTGTAAAATCACCAGTGGAATCATCAGTGCCCTGGGACAGCCACGAAGTCAATCCATGAGGATTTTTCTTATCGGTTGCACTGGTAGGAGACAAAAAGATAGCAGTCTGCAAGAGTTCTGAAAACTCTCTAAACATATTCTGTCTTTTACCATTCAAATAACGATAAGTTCTAAGGCTATCGTCCATATTCATCCCCAACTCAATACGATTATAAGACATATTAGTTGAGGCATGAGTCCAATCAACCTTAATTTCGTGGTCAGTGTTGACTACGTTTTCGGTATCCTCTTCCCACAGCGAGATATGACGTGCATTGCCGGTATCGCCGAGAGTAATCCAACCCTTAACATTATCACCACCACCAAGAATTTCCTTCTTCTCACCAAACAACATATTTATTGGAGTATAGCAGGACTCATTGAAAGTAAGCTGCAAAGCATCTTTCTTATGAGCAGACAGTGTAGCCATACCTACATCTATAGATTGTTCTATTGAAATTTCCACGATTTAACTCCTTTTTTATCTTTAACATCCTTGTGAAAAGATTATGTAATACCAGCCTTCTTCTTAGCCTCGTCAATAATAGCCACTCCTTCATCCTCCGGTGTCTTATAAGTCTTTTGGAGTTTCTTATTAGAAGGTTTAGGAGAAAACTTTTTCTTACGAGAAGCAAGGTCTTTTACAACCTTCTTCTGTATAGCCTTTTCAGCACCCTCACCCTTATACCATCGAAAAGCACTATCGATAGAATCAGATAAAGAGTGTCCATTGTTGTGAAACATCATCATAACATCATACAGTTGTGAACGAACTTGATAAGCCTTTGAATTTTTATCAAGCTCACCTTTCATAGTAATATCAGAATATTTACCAAGTTCAGGAAAATCTTCTGACATATCATCAAAAACCCCATTTACGTTTTCAAAAACAGATATTTGCTCATCACGAGTTTGAGTCTCTTCTTTTTCTTTAAGAGTTCCCCGCAGGGAATTAATCTGTTCAGTGGTATCATTTAACACTCCGGCAAGGGGTCGAATAAGATTATCAATCATTCCTTCGACAGCTTCATTGCCATATTTTTCTTTCAACTCACTGATAGCTTTTTCATTTAACTCAAACTTATCTATTTTTGTAACTTGTGGCTTAGGGTTCTCTTCTACCTGAACATCCTGTTTAGGAGCATTTTCTTTGTCTAAAGTATCCATCAAATCAGCTAAATCTTCCAATACTCCTGGAGCGTTTTCGGCAATAGAAACAATCTTCTCATTGCTCCAACCACGCCTTCTTCCCGCCGCCACTAAGCGAGAGTCAATCTCTTCCTTTTCGTCCTCAGACTCGGAAGTTTTCTCTGCCTCTTTTTCTTCAGATTCCTCAGAATCTTCAGTATTTTGATTTTTTTCAAAATCACTATCACTTTCTTTTTCAGCTGAATCCTCAGATTCAGTATCTTTACTTTCTTCACTATCCTCAGAAGTTTCCTTCTTACCTCGTAACTTATTTAATATTTTTGTAAGAGCAGAAGGAACTCCATTTTCATCCTCTTCATTTTGAGCAACAACCTGTTCTTCAGTATCCGGCTCAACAGTCTCTTGGGTATCCTGTTTTTCAATTTCATCTGCCATATTATTTGTCTCCCTTGCAATTCAAACATTTTTTCATTGCTGGTGAGGTAGGTGTAAATTCCTTCCCACATTCAGCACAGGTTTTTACGTTATATTTTTTAACCACAGAAGTTGTATCTGATAAGGTCTCTACAGTTCCATATCTTTCTTGCAGAGCCTTGTATAAAATAACACCTAAATCTTTCTGCCTATCCATATCATACAGAGCAGCTTCGATAGATTTCCTTTGACCACCCCGCATAAAATTAAATTGAATTGTCAAAACCTCCTTCTCAGCAATGCCAAGTTTCTTATCAAGCACTATCAATGAAGTCCCATCTACAAACACATGATTAAAAAGTTCCACAATTTGTCTCCCCATTTAAAGATTTTATATCATCAATACCCATACTATTTATACTTATAAAATCAGAATCTATTAGATTTTTAATATTTACAAAAGAATCTAATATTTTCTTCTTAACCAATTCAAATAACTGTTCGTCAGTTCTTATTTTTTTCAAATCAAAACCACGAAAAGCTGTACCAAAACCATACTCTAACTGTTGAACAAACCCTGCTCCAGTAGGATAATCATAAATATCTACTTTTGGATGTTGCTGTAATGATAATCGCAGGAAATCATCAATCATAGTTTTTACTTTTTCTTTACACTCTTCAGGATGTACTTGAAAGAAAAATTCACGAACATTTAAATCACATTTTTCATTCATTTCTGTCTCCTTAATTGTCAAGCTCTACCAACCCTCTTTGTTTCATACGAGTTAATTTTTCTCTTCTATTTTTAACAACAAGCTGCCCATTTGAAAGATACTTACTTCCAGGGTAAGCCTTCATAGCCGCCTGTATCTGGTCTGGATTAACTGCCATTGACCAGGAATATCTTACATTATCTTTCTGTGGTGAATTATTAGTCCAATCTCGCTGTGCCATTTCACCACAATGAGGACATTTTAATTCAGCCTTCCGGTCTTTGATTCTGCAAAAATCATCAAAATAATTTCCACACTCACACTGATATCCATAAATTGGCATCTATTTTTCCTTTAATTGTTTTTTCAAAATATTCTTTTCTCTTTGCAGAGCCTCACTATCTAATTTCAAATAAACAACAGCAGTCTCGGTATATGACAAAAAATCCTTGATTGAATTATTTTTATTCAAGCTAGACTTTGGACTAATAATTTCTACAATTTTCAATAAAGCAATATGAATTTCTTTTTTAGTCATTAGGTATTCTTAGCAAAACAAAAATATTCTATTGCGGTGGTAGCTGCTGCACCTTTTACTCTGATATTTCCCGTTGACTTCAACCCCTGGTCTGACCCATTAAAACTCAAATAAATAGATTCTCCTGCATTAAGAGTTATATTGTCAGCGGCAGTTGAAGGAACAGAATCAATATCTGTTTTATCAATCATTATTCCTACATAATCAATATCAGCAGTGCCTTTAGCTATAAGCAGGACACCCAATAAATCTGTAACAGCAATATCGCCCAAGTTAAGGTCTGTTTCTGTTGCACCAATTACAGCGTATTGGTGGAGAATTTCTTCAGGATTTACACTATTAGTAAAATGATGAGATAAATCAATATCCTGACTTCCTAATCCACTTACTTCAACTCGTATGGTAATTTTAGCTGTCGCCGCCATCACTTATTCTCCGTAAAAGAAATTTCCATTATATCAAAATGATAATCAAATCTTGTTTTTTTAGTATTGGTTGA
>Ga0207997_1000173_pt1 | contig 31011 bp, 36 predicted proteins | sample AntAceMetag02UKN_FD_184777 | JGI IMG/M metagenome (GOLD analysis project Ga0207997, IMG submission 184777) | Saline lake microbial communities from Ace Lake, Antarctica - Antarctic Ace Lake Metagenome 02UKN (SPAdes) (version 2) | ecosystem: Environmental > Aquatic > Non-marine Saline and... | reverse complement strand
GGTCTTTGGTGCGGATTTTGGCTTCTGCATTTTGAAAAACAAGAACAATAAAACAGGGCCATCCCACGGAACATCCGGAGCATGAACTTGAGCCAAGTAATTAATATTATCGGCCCAGTTTTTAAGCTTTGGATTATCAGCTGTTGTAACGGTTCTGTTCAGCTTTTTAATATAAAAGCTTTTAGTGCTGCCTTTGGTCCGTGGGATACCTCGCACGGTGAAATTGATAACTGCAGGGTGTTGTTTCAATTCAGTCACCTAGTTTATGCTCCACTTTTGAATGTTCTGCAGGGTCCCCAGGAGCCAGCCCTGGAAGACTCTCTTCTTTTTTCTCTTCTGGGTTATCGGCTGGGGGCGTAACCTGATCTTGTAGTGGATCCGGGCCATTCCCATTGTCCCCTTCGATCATGTCAAGATCTTCAATATCACCCATAATCAGCGGCTTTATTGGCAGGTCATTGTCCTTGTCAAGAGCCTCCTGGTATTTCTCAGAAGATACAGGCAACCATTTAGAATGCCGGCGGAAAACGGTTTTCTTTGCCATTTCATCCCAGTCAGTAACCCAAGGGCCGCTTTTAGCTGCAGGGCTCTTTGATCTTATTCTTTCTATTTCAACCAGACTCATTACCTCAAAAGATTGTTCACCGTCTTTGAGCTTCACAAACGAATAAGCTGCCACAACTTTCCCGCGATCAGCCAAACAAGGGTGATGTTTAAGGTAACTGTTACTTCCATAAGCATATTCAAAAGAATCATTTTCTTTTACAATATCGGCGTGAATATCTGATAATTCACCAGACCGGCGTGCAAGCTCCACAAGGCCCTTGTAGTCTATAATCAAGGTGCATTTATTCCCATAAGGGACAAGATGCGCTTTTCTTCCATCTGGTTCAAGGCCAAGCTGGGAAAGATCCAGCAAGCATTCAAAAAGACTTTCCCGCGTGCAAAGCCTCAACTTTGGGGTTTTGATCATAGCCGTTAACGCTATCCTAATAAATCGATCTGGGGATAAGTGTTTAGGTAAAGCGGCCGCAAACTGGTTTTTCATTCCAGGTGAAACAAGGATTGATTTAATATCCTTCTGTTTCTCTGCAAGTGTTAACGCTTTTGTTTTTTTCACTGCCATTTTCCTTCCTCCTGGTTAAATTGTTTTTTTAAAAGAATGATGATGCTTTTGGTGTTCTGATTCATTTTTAAATAATCTTAAATTTTCTATTCTGTTGTCATTTTTTATTCCATTATTATGATGAACTCTTTCTTCAGGTTTAAGATAACGCCCAAGATGCTGCTCCATAACAAAACGATGTTCTAAAACATAACCACTATGAGAATAAGGATGGTTATAAACTCCTATTTCTACATATCCACAATTGTGTTTTCTTTTTCCTCCCTTCCAATTACTGTTTTTTTCTCCTGTAATAAATGGGTTTTTCTTTCCTTTCCAATACCTTTGAGGATTTAAAAGCGTTCCACACCTAGTGGTACAACATTTTGAATAATATGAATAAAATTTTTCTTTACATTGAGGACATACTTTTGTTTTTAAATATCTTTTAATACCTCCGGAGACAAAATATGCTTTACCTTTTTTATTAATAAAAACTTTTTTACTGTTTAATTTCATTTTATTATCCTTACAGGGCGTTTAGAAAAAAAAGGGCAATCATTTGCGCGGGCGAAACCACAGAATTTTTCTGAGCAAAACCAGTCTGTCTGATTGGCCGGCGTGAATACTTGTTTTTCTATTACTTCACAAGCCCTGGTGAATCTATTTAAAAAGGTCTTAAAATCAGCATCGGTTCTTTTGCTTATTTGCGGAAGGGCCAGCGGTCTTTTTCTCTTTATCAGATAATCAAAATAAACAAAGTCCGGGGCCTTTCCGTCTATTATCTTTTTTGCCATAGCATATACTGTCAACTGGTCAGATCGTTCAACCTCAACCCGGCCATAGACATTGCTTCTGGTCTTTGTATCTCTGAGATTATTAATGATTTTATCCCCTTCCGGATACTCTTCATCAATATCAATGGTACCGGCCAGATCAAAAGGATAATTATTGCACTTGATCACCCAGGGGCGCTCTATGCCCCCTTCCTTGGGTTGTATAATCGGGGCCAGTTCATTATGATGTAAAACAGATAACCCCATAGTTGAATCAAGGGCGGTACCCTTTACCTTTTTTATGCCGGTCTTCAGGTCTTCTTTATCTAAAACAACTTCTGTTTCATTCCAGTGGTTTTCAAAATAATCTTTAGTCAGATCCTTAATATTTTCATTTGAAAGAAGGGATCCTTTGCTTTCTATTTTATAGTTGAGATTGTCAGCAACAACGGAATGCACAGATTTACCGGTTATCAGGGCTATACCGGGGGGCTGGCGGTCCCCCTCGATGACCACACGGCGGAACTGTTCACCGCATTTGTATAGCATACTTAAATGACTTTGATGAAGCTGTTTCTTTTTTGTTTCTTCAGTCATTATTTATAAAGCTCTGCGCCGTTAATTTTAAGAACTTCAACCTCTGAATTATCAATATATGTACTATGATAAAAACACTGTTTTTTTACAGAGACAGAACATTTTTTTTCCTTTGCTACTCTAAAAGCCTCAGATCTGGCTTCGCTAAAATTGCTGAGAAGTGTTGCATTTTCTACTATCACTGTTTCAACAAAATAATTTATTTCAAAACCTTTCATCCTTTTGCCTCCCTTTTTTTCTTCCGGTTATAGGCCCGCCAGCGTGCATCTAGCCTATTGTGACAGCGCTGACATAGCGCCATTAAATTATACTCTTCATTGTTTGAAGGATTAAAATCTAAGTGGTGAGTTGTGAGAACAATTTTAATAATCTTTCTTGGCTCTTTTACTAATCCTGGGTTTTTTTTACATAAAAGGAACCACTCTACTTCAGCTTCATGACACAATTTATTTCCATCATAATAATGATGATTAAGCCGGTCACAAAGTTCGCATTTATTGCCGGCCCGGATCCTTACCCTGGCTGATATCTCTCTCCAGTTCTTTGGATACAACTTCATTTTTTCTTTAGATATTGGCATAATTTCCCCTACAAAATTATACAGATATTAAAATAAGATCCCGGCTTTACCCATATGATATGCAACATAAAGACCGGCCCAGAAGATAAACAAACAAAATAAAAGTGTTCCTATTTTCACATCAACCCCCTACAGTTTGTTGTAAAAAACGTCTGCTGATACATCAAAATATTTGCAAAGAATATTTAAAATATTCGCGCCCGGAAAGGTATCACCGTTCTCCCATGAAGTGATTGTTTGTCTGGTAACTTCAAGTTGATATTGAGCAAAAAGTTCCAGAACCATTTTAGGCTGAGTAACGCCTTTTTTCTCTCTTAATTCTTTGATTTTGTTTGGTATGAACATTTGGTTTATTCCCCTTTAGTTGATCCCACTATAAACCAGGGGAAAAGCAATGTCAAGAAAATTGTTTAAAATAATTTAGCAAGATTGTTTGACTGTAATATGATCTAACACTACATATATAGGGATATTAAATCAATATAGGGGGCTAGGCAAAAACGTTAATGTTCCCAAAGACAGGGATTTGTGTGCGTGGGCGCGGGATCCAGCCCCGCCATACGGTGAAAAATTCATGATCAGGATTACCGGCCGGATTGAAGTGAGCCGGCATGCACTTGCTTTCATCCTTAACGGGGATAGGATGATTCTTTAAGATCTCAGCGTATTCCTTCCATAGAGCAAACAGGCAGTTTTCAGAACAGAATAACTTGCCGGTGTTTTGCCTGAAAAGCTTTGATAAAAAGGCCCCAATGCCTGAAAGATCATAATCCTTATTACTATTACTTACCGCCCACATTGCAACGCGGGCAGCCTTTCTTCTATCTGTAATTTTGCGGGCCCGGACAAGTTCAAGATATTGGCCGGCGTATTTATCCCTTATATCAATCATTTGAATACGTTCAAAGGGCCACACTCTAACAGAAAGTTCTTCACCACAAGAGATTTCAACGTGTGTTACTTCCGATTCCTGAATACTAAAATCGGCCCGGAGTTGTCCTCTTGTTATGCCCCGGCTGATAAATCCTTTTCCTCTATGCATCCAAACATCACCCTCACGGGGGATTGAAACATGAAATTCAGGATAAATCTTGGGTGTCATTTTTTACCTCAACTTTTATATCCGTTAATCCGGCCTAAAGTTTCAGTTATAGAACTGTGCTGTGTGTGAACCTGCTTTATTAAAGTAATAATTTCTTTCTGATTGTCCTGTGATTCTTTATGTTCATCTCTAACGTAGCCTTGAAATTCTTTTGCTGACGATATTCTTAATTTAATTTCCCTGGTTGTTTCATTTATTGCATCAACAAATTTTTCCTGTGTCTTTGTGTTCACTTCGTCTTTGCGTTCCTGAGAATCAAACATCTTAGATATCATTTTAGAATGTTCCCCTTCTTTTATTTCTTGAAGTTTGAACATTTTCTTAGCGGCCCAAAAGCAGAATAATAAAACAAGAAATAAAACAAAGCTTACGCCATATTGATTAATTGCTTTGGCTCCATCAATTGCTGTCTCTATCATTCTGGTGTCGCTCCTTTTTTTGTTTCTGGTTTATTGTTTTTCATACCATTAATCTGTTTTTCAAGATGGTCAACGTCACAAATAATTAAATTCTGCAATTTTTGTATAACCCCCAAATTAATAGCTATATGCTTTAATCGATCATTAATGTTTTCGCTTCTCCTGTCCTTTTTAATAATTTTAATATCATCCGTCATTCTAGTCCTTTATAATCCAGGCCACTTTATAATAAGGCGGGTCAATATTAACCGCCGTTCCTGACCCTGCATTTCCTATTGAATGTGAATGTGACCCGGCGGCAGAGGTAGTTCCTGAAACTGCATGTGTATGCGTTCTACTAGCATTCCCTGTGTTCTTTGATGATCTAGCCAAGGCTGCATTTGTTGAACCACCCGTAACCAGTACATTTGCACCTGGCTCTAAATATGTATGTGTATGCGTTGCGTTGTTAGTTGAAGATGTTTCACTAAATGTGTGAGCATGAGAACCGGCGGTACCAGAGGAATGTGTATGAACCGGTAAATTTGCTGTTATAAGCGTTACCGTGTGAGCTCCGCCAGTATCCCCAGGGTCCGTTAAAGCATCCGGAACACTTAAAAGAAATTTATCTAAGAAATTGGGCCGGCCGCCGTTTCCGTCAGTCAATGACCATCCGGAAGGGATAGCGGAAAGCAATCCGGACCAGGCAACAATAACACCGGATGGAATAACATCACCCGGAATGTATAACCCTGAACCAGAATCCCAAACAAGCGCCTGACCGTCTGCAATACCGCCGTCATTTACATCGGACATATCGGCCAGGTTTGTTACAGCCATACGATAAAGGGAACGGACATCCGCATAAATATAGCCCTCATTTGGATTTGCTACAGCATCTTCAAAATCAACCATTTTCACCATTGTTGTTTTCAGGTAGGCCAGGGCAATGGGCATCTTAGTTGTTGCAACGCTGGACCAGTCAGGAACCGGTGTGGCGGCTTCTGAACCACCTACCCAAGTAAGAACGCCGGCTTCATCAACGACAAGTATGTCTATTCTTGGATTACCTGAAGGGGCTGAAATAACCGGGCTGGCTTTAGCATCTATTTCTAAAGGCTCAGAACCAATATAAACATTTTTGTAATAGGATCCAGGGTTTGAAGTTTCAACAATAATGCCCATTCCAGCAATTAATTTTATATCATCAAAAATATAGGTCTTGCTGGCATCCAGGCCAAGAAAGCCATATTCTGTTATATCTGTTAATACTGCTTCTGTGCCATTATCTGAATCAGGGGTGGTTAAATCAAGCGTATCTTGCTGCCACGTATCTTGCGTTCCATCTGAAGTTATATCCCAGTAGCTTTCATTTGCTGAAGAGTCTTTAAGATAAAACTGGAATGCAGAAGCGGAAACATTGACCTGTTCCCAAAGAGTAAGACTGTTAAAAATATCCATACTGATAGACTGTGTTTTTGATACCGTTCTATTTCCGGTTCCATCAATGGCAACGTTGCCGGCAAAATTACCTTTTTCAACTTTAGTGGCTTCCGCCGTTACAGTGCACCCGGTACCGGACCACACCGCTTGAATGCTGGCATCTGTTGGATACTCAAAATCTTCAACCAATAAAGAGGCCCGTGGTTCAAGATGCATAAGATCACCCTGAAAAACACCCCTCATTGCATTTCTTAAATTGCTTAATGATTTTGACCCTTGTGGCGCGTTTCTATCATAAAAATGCCTTTCCATAAATCACCCTCTTTTTTTTAAAAGTTCATTGTCGCATACGGAACAAGTAGCCATATATATTTTTCTAGCATTTCGATGTTCTACTAAATGTGGATATTTTATTGGCTGCTTTATTTCGCACGTCATGCAGTACCATTTTTCTTTTTCAAGATCTAACTCCATTGATAAAAGCCTTAGACCATTCCGCGATAATTTATTTTTAATATCCTTAATTTTTTTAATAAGTTTTTTCTTGTCTTTTTCCTTCTCAGGTTTTTCTTTTATTTCTTTAATTAATTTATTTAATTTTTCTTTCATTTAGTATCCTTTTGCATCTAAGTCAATTTCACCAGTATCTAAAGCGGTTACTTTTAGCTGATCAGCAAAGATTTGTGCAGAAACACCGCTGACGGTTTTATCATAAAGGACAAGGAACCCAGCCACATTATTTACTATGTTTGCACTTACGCGCGGTGGGAAAGTAAAATTCTGACCAAAATTAATTCTAGTTCCACCGGCGCCTATTGCAACATCACGGACCCAATCAACCAAAGTCACCGGCGCATTAATAAAAATAGTTGTAGCATAAAGATAAAGATTAAACGCGGTATCTGTTGTAGTAATTATCATTTTAAATTTTAAATATTTGCCACGGTAAGTAGAATTTGCACTGATTAATTCAAATGCAGAATAACTAACATCATCATCTGATAAAGAAATATGAACAGCCAGGGATCCGTTATCAACATTGTTAAAATCAGCATCAAGAACCACTTTAAATTCAAAAATAGTCTGAAGATCAAGCGGCTCCACCATTTCATAAGATCCTGTTGATTCAAATGGCCCTTCATCTAATTCTATAAAAATATTGGCTTCGTCATCCTTCCAGGTACCGCCAGTAGCTTCCCACTCTTCCCACGTTTGAGCAGAGGCCAGGGACAATACCGGTCTGACATAATCAGAATCAAAATCATTTCTATTTATAACAGCGGCCCCAGACAAACGATATTCTAAATTTTGGGAAAATAAATCAAACTCATTTAAAAAGTTCATTTCCGGAGGCTTCGTTACAATTATGGTATCAACCGCCGGCTCATCACTGATATTTTTAGAAGTGTCGATCGCATAACAATAATATGTCTGTTCTCCAATTTCACCAACGGGAAAAGTAATTTCTGTTATATCCGCTTCTTCAATAAGAATTTCCCCGTTTGATTTTGTTACCCGGAATTTTGCAAAGTCAACGTCTGGGTGTTTATCAACGCTGAATTGTAAATTACCACCTGACTGAATAGCATCAAAATTTGTGGGTGTTGAGGGCTTCGCCGTTTTTCCTAAAAGCGTTATATCACCGGAAGGGCTACTGTCAAAAGCATTTGATTTGCCATCATCCGTTAAGCTTACAACCGTTACAGAATAAGAGCGTAGATCTACAAGATTCCCTGTCACTATAAACTCTTCTCCGAAACTTTCCCCCTGGAAGACCCAGCCAGTACCGGTTATACCTTCCCTTAAATAAATCCAGCATTTAGCATATTGTTTTAAATTATATGTTGACTGATCCGGCTTTTGAAAATATACGTCAATAACATTTTCAATTGTTCCGTCTTTCAATTTAACTAATCTTTCAGTCAATGTTAAATCTGAAACATCCGGAATAGTATTCAAAAGTGCAGAAAAATTATTTGTTGGGATTCCTGGGGCCGTGTCATCATAAACAGAAGCATTATATTCTATTGCTGACATACTAACTTCATTATTGTTTTCACGATTAAAGCCAACTAACCGGAATGGTTTAATAACAATGTTTTCTTGACCAAAAACATATTTATCATACGCTTCCGGGGCTTGACTAAAAGATGTATCAACATTTAATTCAGTGTAAGTACCAACACCATCTGTAACAGTTTTTTCTTCATATTCATTTGTGTTAAACCATACCTGTATTTTATATGTTATACCTGATTGTATTGTTACGGACCTATCAAGCTTTACCAGGTCAACAGTTGAGCCCGCAAGAACTCTACCGGAAAAACCCCACTGAGGGACATCATGGGAAACATCAACACGGTCACCGGCCCGGGAGCAGATCGCATCGATCCCAGCCTTTAACGTAACCGTTTCATTTACATATTTAAGAATATCTTTTGTATATCTACCGGCCCGCACAGCCTGGGATAATTTTGTAGAGTAATGCCTGATTGCTTTAGGGCGTGGGGGGTTGCCTTGTGCAAGGGAATCTTCATCTATAATAGCTATTGTTTCATCCTGATAACTATTATCACGGTCCTTAAAAGTAACTTCTATAACATTGTATGATTGCTGCAGTGACTTCTTTGAAATAGAAAAACTGTTTTCAACAATATTTCCCATTCCAAACATTTGAACAGGATCAGAAGCCTTGTCAATAGAAAGGCTAACTTTCCCGCCGGACATAAAAGCAAAACCCCGGAATATTTCTGCCAGTTGTGATATCATATCCGGGGCCCTGGTGAAACTATCCAGGACAACGTGCATTTCAAAACGTTTTTCAAATCCGCCGGATCCGTCCGCTACCTTTTCATCACAATACCGGGACATTTCTAAAAATAAATCATCATCAAGAAAATCAACATTTATACTTTCACCAAGTCCATATTCTTCATTAATTAAAAGATCTTTCAAACACCATACCGGATTGGCTGACCATCTTGTAACAAAGGCCCCATTCCAAATACAAACGGAATCATCTGAGAAAAGTTTATTCTGACTAGTTAAGGGATCCCAATAATGTGCTTCATATTCAACTTCAACACCGCCTACTGTTAAATAAGGGACACTCACTTTTATGCCTTTAACAAGGCTTGTAACGTTTGGATTTCCGCCGCTTAATTGTTCCGTGGCCATAGCCCTTACACCAAGTCTAGCCAGGCCAGGATAAGTAAGATCATCCGTTTTAATTTCATCCATAGATGTTATTGTCAAAGCCGCAATCTGATTTATTGTGCCAGTTGCATTCCTATTTGTTATTTTTACGTCATAGCGGCCGGGGGTTAAACTTTCAATTCTATGCTTAAAGCGGACAGTACTTCTCTGTTTTTTTGTTATTGTAATATCGTTTGTGGTCCAGGGGCTGGTTCCAAAAATCCTATATTGAATGCGGATACTTATACTATATTTTTTTATACTTCCGTTTGTGGAATCAAACTCATAAAGACCAGACGGCATTGTAAAATTTATTTCTATTGCCTCAACGTCACTGTCAGAAGTTGTATATGTAGTATCACCCCCAGCTTCAAGTGGAGTATTTAAAGTGTAAAAATTATGAAGGTCCTTAAATGTTGGAATTGCAGTTTGTATATTTGTACCAAATCTTTTATATAGTGTTATCCCGTCAAAATTTGCAATAGGATTGTCATTAATTTGTGTTTCTTCTATGCTTTCTATTTCCCCATATCCATATGATATTTCAAGATTAAGAAAATTTTCATTTCCATTATTCCAAACGTATTGATTTATTACATTTCCGCCTACTCTGTGTTTTCCGTAAATAATTGGAATAGGTAGGCCCACGCTTGAGGTCATCCGGATCCCATCAAAGCCATATGTAGGGCTTGAAGCATCCAGGGAAGAAGAAGGCCCACTTGGAGAAACACCGCCATAAGAGGCCATCATAGGTTGCTGCATTGGCTGCAGAACAGGGTAAGTCATATCAATTTCTTTAGCGGCGTTTATGGCCTTAATGCCTTTGTAAATACCAACGCCTACACCTACCGCTGTGGCTGTTGTTGCTATTCCGCCTACTATTGTAGCGGTAAGACCTTTAACACCAAACCAGGTGCCAACTTTCCAGAAAAAAGTTGTGACAATTGGGATGATCATTCCTTCAACATCCGGCGTAATAATTATTTCTTCTGTTTCCCTGGCTATAATTTCATTCAGGTTTCCTATTCTCTGCCCGGTTAAAATGATCTTTTGATTTTTATAAATAAACCCAGATTTTTCAAGGTAGTATTCAATAGTTTTTCCCGGCTCATATTCAAACTCTTTTTGTTCCCGGTCCTTATAACTTAATGGCACTGGAATATAATTAATATATATCATTTAGATTCTCGCCTTTAGATGATAAAAACCCTGTGTTATTTTTTTTACAATTGGATGATTTAAACGATTAACGGTAAAGCCCATCTTATGGATATGAGCAAATCTGTTATTACTTAAAACAATGCCGGCATGGGATCCGGGATTTTCCCAACGGTTAAAAATAACAACATCATAAAGAGAAGGTTTTTTAACATCTTCCCATTCCTTATGATAATGTTTTAAAAATAAACTTTCATTTCCCCAATCCTCAGATTTATTATAATCATGCAGAAAAAATATTTCATGTCCTAGATCCTTGTAACATAAAACGACAAGGCCCCCACAATCAAGGCCGGCCATAGATCGGCCCATATGCTTATACGGAACCGCAATATATTTATTTATAAATTCGCTTTCAGTCATCATCCGCTAAAACTCCTTTTTCCTGGAACGGAAGGCTGGCCCCCAAATCTTTCAACATTGTCATAATCACGGCACGTTGAAAGTCTTCTATCACAAGTAGTTTCCGGACCGGAATAAGCACACCGTAAGCCCTTGAAATGTTTATACCGGCAATAGTTTCTTGAATAGGCACCGTGCGGCAGCATTTCGTTTATAATGTCAAACTTACTTGTTAAAACAAAAGTAGCATCATTCTGATCACTACCATAAGAATCAATATAAAAAGTATCCGACATAAAATTATTTACATCGGATAACTGATCAGACCAGACTAATTTTATTTCAATTTTTTTTCCGCGCCAGTCATAGTTTTCTAGATAGGATTGAATCAAACGGGATACATTAGACAGCCTTAAAACAATTTGATCTATTTGGCCATTTATGTTTTCTGAAATTACATCGTGGGTTATTGGAAATTTTGTATAGATCTGCCCGTCAAAAGTTACATCTGTATTATATTCAGCAAAGTAAAGGTTCGCTCCGCCGCCACCCCAGGGGAAAGATCCCCAGACACTACCCCAGCCGGAATCACCTGAAGTATCATAGTCAAAAATAGTGTATAAAAAAACAGGTTCGTTTGTTCTTTTATTTTTTTCTTCAATAAATTCGCTGGTAACATCACGTGGCATTAGATCTCCTGTATAAAGGAAAATGCAAAGTCCCAAATTCCGGGGGATTTATTAGACCATTTAACTTTATCCTGGCCAAAATAAACAGTGTATTCAGTCAAGGAATCCGGTTCATCCCAGGTAAAACTTGTAGCCATCCCGCCCTTACTTCTAAAGAAAGCTTTAATTTCATCTTTCGTTACTGTTGTCTGATTTTTGAAAACTAAATTCCAAATAAGGGCAGCTGTTGAAACTTTAGGCCGGCGCTGCACAGTCTCATTTTCAAATTTGGTGACAAGCGTTGTAAAACTATCTTCAGGTTCATATGAAAAAGAAGGAAGCCAAGTAAAATCTGCCATGATAAACCCCTATGTTAAGCGGATTATAGATTTTCTTAATGGTGAATTTCTATTTATTGAACGATCTATAATTGATTCTAAAGCCTGGCTATGCCGCTGCATATCTTCAGGGTGCATGAAAGTAAAGGTGTTAGCTACAATATACGTATCCCCGCCGCCGCCATCGTTATCAGCTGCATTCTTTGACGTTACCTTTTCACCCTGTTCAAGCATATGTAACCCGCGATCCTTGACAGAAGAAGTTCCTATTAACAATGAAGGGGCCGCTTCAGGAACTGCCTTTGACAGTAAATCACTTATACCTGTAAACCCGGCATCTGAGAACATGCCTATTAATTTACCAACAGCCCAGATCATTAACATCTTTGCTATTATTTGAACCATGATCCTCAACATAAAACTACCAAAGTTTGAAAAGGCGGAAGCCATATCTGAAAAAGCACCGGTTAAAAAATTATAAAAGAAATCACCTAAAAGATTTGTCATTCCACTAACGGCATTTTTTATACCGTCTATCATTACTTTTGATATTTCAGATACTTTAACTTTTGTTTTTTCTAACCATTCATTAGTTTTAATAATTTCGGTTTGCATCATTCTCATTCTTTCTATTTGAGCATCATCAAAAAATTCAAAATCTGCTGGCTCAAATGCTTTTATTACAACAGCTTTAAGATGTATTTTGGATAATGCTTCCTCATAATCTTTTAATCTTTTTACTGCCGCGTCATCTAAAAAATTAAAAACATCCGGGTCAACTATTACATCCATTTTAATTAAGGTCATAACAATCTGTTCTAATTCTTCCCGTAATTTATCCATGTTGTCAATGACCGGAAGACCAAATGTCCTATCAATAGCTTGCATAAATAATTGAAATTTAGATGGGCCAGCCTCTATTTCAGCCATTAATTCCCGCATCTTTGAAATCGGGCCGCCTAATCGTATATCCTCCAGGCCGCGTGCGAAAAATATAAAAGCATCGGCTGTTTCACCTAAATTAGCAGAGGCAGTCATGAAAGCTAATAATTCATTTTTTGCATCTATTAAAGCCGCTTCTATTGCTTGAATATTTTCTGCTTGTGATCTACCAACTAAATTAACTCTTTTTATTATTATTTCACCGGCCGCTAAAGTTGCATTCATAAAAGCCTGTTTTTTTTGTAGATCAGTCATTTCTCCAACAGTTATTCCTAATGTTTTGGCATAAGTTCTATAAGCATCATTTGAGTTAACTATGATACCCAGATTGTCAAGAATCATCCTTGACTGCCGGCCAATACCTTTCACAATATCATTAAACATGGTTCCCACATCTTCACCCATAGCGCGGGCGGAAGCTCTGGCCACTCTCATCAATTCAGATAAGCGGGAAGGATCGATCCCCAAGGCCATAGCTGTTGAGGCTTTAGTCATTAAATCCATTGTAGTTATAGTGGCTCCGGAGGCGGCTCTTAAAGCCTTAACCATTTCTTTAGAATCTACCTGAAAAGATTTTGATAAATTACTAAATGCATCTTTTTGCTGTTCGATTTTTTGTGATAGTTTAAATTGTTCCCATACTTTTTTAACAGCTATAACAGAAGCAATAATGCCAGCCGTTATTCCTTTCCAGTGTTTTCCAAAGAAAGTACCAAAACGAATTAAAGAACCGCTTATGCCCTTCATTCTTTTTGTTACTTCGTCTTTGACCCTGGCAATAATAGTAAGCTGTCTATTTGTTGGCATTAGGTTTTTTTCCTATTTTCTTTTTAACTTTATTTTGTTCTTCACTTTCTATTCTCTTAATGCTTGTTTCAATAGTTTCCATTGCCTCAATAAATCGTGTTGATTGTTCTAACCATCCACCGGCCGATGGTAAATAACCCTTTGAAAAAAAGAAATAAGCCTGTAAAAATTTCTGTGACTGTCTTGTTACTACTTTTAAAGGGCACCTCTGTGACTTCCAATCAATACTTCTAATTTGCCATACATCCGGAACAGGTGAGTCACTTTCGCATCCATCATAGATCTTTGATTCTTCTGTACATTTGTGGCAATCCAAGCCCAAAAAGGATGCTTCAATCGCCAATATTAGTTTTTTCTTTCGCCCTCTTTAAAATCATTCAATTCGGAAATTCTGTTTGACAATTCAGAAATAACTTCACGTGGAATTAAATTCATAATATCTGAGGCAACAGCATTGTAATTTCTATGACCAAAAGGAACGCTCTGAGTTTTAAAAGGAATAGCATCCCCAGTATCCGGGTGCAAAAAATTATCAATGTTTTTTACACCAAAGCGAACCGTCAAATAGTTCTTTGTTCCCATTAGAATATTAGCAATAGCGGGATCCTTTCCTTTTTTTGAACTGCTTTTAAACGCTACGGATTCATTATCAATATGTGTCTGAATCGTATTGTCAAGCATTCCTAACTCAAAGGTTGTGGGGTTTTCTGTATCCTGATCATACTCAGATACAAAAGATTCAGTTTGTGCAAAATTAATTCCAGTTAAAGCCATGATCTTTCCTCCCTAACAGTTTAGTTATTTAAAGCTGAATAAAACAAAACTCATCATTCTGAATGTTTTCATTACCGTTCAATACTCCGGTAATTCTGTTTATTTGGATCCCTTCGCGGGAATCATCTTCTATCTTATCTATCTGAGACTTTGGAGCGTAAAATTCAAACTTGTTTCCGGTATTAACCCCAAGCGTCATAGATAAAGATGATTCTGTATTTGCTATCCAGTTACCGTAAAAATCCCTATTGGCCACAAGCTCAGATTCAGGATCATATGAAAAAACAAACTGCCTGTCTGTAATCCTATAAGAATGCAAACCGGCTGCATCGGAAATGTCATCAACCGGGGCCAGGGTACTTTCAAAGCCTATTTCCAGTTCACTTATTCTCAAGGAATCATCACCAGAAGTGAAAGCGGCTTGGAGAAGGACCGGCGGAACCGGCAGCGTTCCGTAATCAATAGCAAGTAAATCAACATCTGTAACACCAGCGTTCACACCCATAAATTCAGCATTTATAATACAAGGCTCACCCGTTTTAAAGTTGAGCTTTCCCTTTCCTCTTGCGCCCTTAATAAGCTTTTTAACGCCGTCTTCATAGCTTCCCAGGGTTAAAGTGTTAATATCTACGTTTGCCGGTAACCAGACCGTTCCAGCATCGGAAGGGACTGAGGAGGTTGTGGCCGTTGCGCCGGACACTGCGCCGGTAACTACTTCGCCTGTTTCAAAGGTTCCGGTCAAAGTAACGAAATAAAGCGTTGTGGTGTCGTCTACGGTGTTTTTAACAACAGTGCCAGTAGCGCTTGAGCTAGTGCCGGTTATGCCCTCACCGTGCAAAAGGGGCCCGCTGGTGATCGCTCCAATAGTGATCTGTTCCATAAGATTCTCGCTGAATCCCATAGATTTGATCAGCTTAGACCATTCCGGGGGCGTTGCCTTTGCTCCGGATCCCTGCATAAGGATATTAAACCCAAGGGTGGCCGGTCTTTTTCCAGCCAATCTACCAAGCTTTGTAAAAGTGGCTAATACAGGATTTCGCGGAAACATCTCTGTCTCGTGACTCATTTTAGGATCTTCCACTAAAAGCTTTCCGTAAGCTGCAGTTAATGCAATAGCTGTTCCGGACACTGCTTCCTCTCTTGCCGCTAATTGACGTAATCTCGTTAATGCCATGATATGGCCTCCTTTTTATATTGCAGTTTTGGGATCACTGATTAATTGACGATAATCTATTTTAACTTCTATAATAATGCCAGCATCCGGCTGACCTATTTCAGTTTCAAAAGGAACGCTGGATACAATATTAGTGTCTTTTGCATAACCGCCCCTTGTTATATCAAGCATCATTATTTTTTCAACATCACCTAATATTTTATTTAAAATTAGATCTGTTGGGTCAGTAGATCCTTCATCATCAACAATCCAGCATTCCAAAGTAACACTAAATGATTTTGTCAGAATATTGGCCGGCTGATATAATGTATTTTCAGGCCCGGCATTAACAATTATTGTAGGCGGCGTGCCAAGGACCTGACCTGCTTGTTTCCAGCGCTGAACACTATTAATAGTGATATCATATCCATTGACAGTTGTTATACCCTCAAGGGTAGTTTTGATATTGGCCATAATATTTTCACGAACTGTATTCGCCATTTTTTATGCCACCCTTAAAGTTTTATCAACTGCTTTATTTATAATCCGCATCCTGTCATTTATTCCGTTATCCCAGGTTTTCATAAAACCAAGCCGGGGCCGCAGTCTGATTTTCTTTTTCAGAACATATAGGAGCTCTGTTTTTCTTAATCTTCTGTTTGATTTTGCCAAAAAAGTTTTCCCGCCAAATTGCATTTCAAATATTCCTTTTACTTTGGTTACGTCTTTAAATCTTCCTCTTAATCTTCCCCGGGGTGTGTACATTTTAGGTCTATAACCTTGAGAAAAAGGGACGGCTAACCGGCCGGATCTACCAGTAACAATTCCGCCAGTTTCGTGAAGCTTAGCAATTTTTGACATCGTGTAGATCTCAATTCCCATATTTTCAAGATTACCGTTTGCCCTTAATTTTTTCTTTTTGAAACGATTAAATATGCCACTCTTGCCGCTTGCACCACCCCCGCGGATACCTGGGGGTCCTTGCAACCGGGTCAATCTAAACGTTTTCAAAAATTTCCTGGCTATATGATCCCAGGCATCCTCAAATTCAAGATACAAAACACCTGGAAACCTTTTTAAGGCTCTCTGTAATCTTCTCTGATGTATTTCTACATATTGAAATGCCATAATTATAGTCTCATAAGTAAATGCCACATTCCGTCATCGTTAACGACAAGATCAATAACAAGCCAAGTTTTTGACGTTCCATACTGATCAACCATTACAACGGTATCATTGCCTTTATTAATACTGGTTACACCGTTAGTGGCATCTTTTGCTATAAATATTTCCGCCCTGTTTTGAAGTGACCGGCCGCCGTCTGAAACATCGGAATCTACCCGGTCACGAATAACAATGGCGTTTATATTCTTAGCGGCCCCGCCGGAAGGTGTATAAGCAATGACCTCCGCAAATTCATCCGTATTTAAAAAAGCGGCTATTGCATCAACTGATAAATTTGATTTAAACGTCATTCTTTTTTTCATCCTTCTTTTCGTCTAAGCTAACTTTAGGTATTGTTACCGGCTTAAACGCGTTCATACAGTCAACAAAAGCCGGGACCTCAGTACCCAAAATTGTTGCCTTGCTCATTATTGTTTTAATATTTACTACTTGCTGATCCGTTAAACTATAAAGTGCCATCTAACCACTCCTTTTGTTATTGATAACTTAAAACTTCTTCCGCTCTTGCTGTCATACCTGTATTATTTGCCCCGTCATCGGCTATTAAATCAATTCCATTCCCGCTTCTATCTTTATATGTTAACCCGTCTGCGCTTTCTCCATCTGCAACATCGTCAAGCGGAAAATACGCTTCAAGGTTCGTAGGATCTATTTGTAATGGCATTCCTTTTACTTTTGATGTTGCAAGCAATGGGATATTTGTTGCTGTTGTCGATATATCAGATGACCATATTGCCACCTCTGTAATATATCCATCCCAATAATTTGCTTGAGATGATCTATCCAGACAACCAATTGAAAATCTATTAACAGCAGCAAGGAAATCACCAACATCTGTCGCATCTGTTCCCTCACTTGCACCATTTATGTATATCTGTCTGTCTGATTTACTTCTCCATATAGCAACAACATGATTCCATGAGTCTTCACAGTTCGTTGTATCACCTTGAAGTTTATATTCACCCCCACCAACACGGATACTCATATATAAAGAGTCCGTTCCATACCGCCCCATTCCTATCGTGGCATATTCTCCAGATGCTGTACCATCACACAGAGTAATACATCTCGCATCATTATCATTGATTGCATACACCCATGCACTGATCGAGAAAGGATAATTTGACACGCCTGTAAAGGATGATCGCATATAATCATCTGTAGCATCAAATACCTCTGCATGGCATGGAAAGCATAGTAGAAGCCATAGTAGACTACTCACGAATAATCGCATAGCGTAGCTCCCTGTCACCTGTAGCGTCATCATTTCCAGCGTCATCACTATCAGTGGAAATTTTTATTCTCAACATATCCCCGGCCGCCGCGCTATCTTTATTTGTTAAAGTAATTGTTTGTTTATATAATCTTCCGGCTGTAGCGGCCACCGTTGTTACCCCAACGTTTTCAGTATCATAAGAATCTGTGTCCCAGTCCGCTGAATCTGTTCCGGGTGTATAAGCCATAATATATACTTCAAATTGAACTTCATCTGATTCACCACTTAACATTGAAAAATAAATATCACAATATAATGTTCCCCCACCATAATCATCATCAAGAGCTTTTTCCCATACTGCGGTTTGCTGGGTTGTATCATCAAAAAGCAAACGCCATCCATTATTTGCTGCATCAATTCTTGCCGGATCACTTGAAGGGAGCTTTCCCTGTTGTGGCATAAGTTCAAGATTGACTTCCGTTGAACCGCCAGCGTTATCATCAACATATTTTTTATTGGAAACTTCGTAATCCGCATCTGGGGCCGCTGAAGGTGTAATGGGAAAAATATCAAAATTAATTTGATCTTCCTCATTAATTAGTGTCTTATCACTTATCTGTGTTTGTAATTTAGAAAAGGAATCAAGGCTTGTTTGTTCTCCCCGGATAAACCCTTTTTCGTTATAAATGAAAGCACCTATTTCCCAGCCAGTACCCCTATCATCCTGATTTTTAACAATTACTAAAGGCCATACGCTTGTGTCATCAAGGGCATAGGTGTCGGGATCCCCTAAATCTGTACCGGAATCAATACACGGGGAAGTTGCTTGTAAACTTAAATCACCGTTTGTTGGATCAACATAAAGCGGGTCTTCATAAAAACCGTTAACGTCATATCCTTGCCCCTGCCATTCAGAAAAAGTTCTACCGGTACCATTATCATCAAAGCTTCTGTTTTCATCCCAAAGGTTATAGTCTATTGCTGTATATGTAGAAGCATTTGCAGAAGCGAAATTGCCATCTACACCTATTTCATCAAATGCATTATTTTGCATTGTAAGCCCAGTACATTGACCGGCTTCACCATAAGAAACACCCTGTTTTGCATTAAAAACAGAATTACCAATAAGTGAACTGTCATCAATATTAGATTCAAAATGTAACGCGGCGGATCTTGTTGCATTAAGACAAATATTATATTTTAAATCTATTCCTGTTGAGGTGCCGCCTATCCAGAAGTTTTCTGCGCTTGTGTTTCCGGATACGACTTTATCACTGTAATTTAATGTAATTTGTGTTCCGCTATTAGTCCCGCCCATCATCATACTAGCAGAATCAGCAATACCGTTTTGAATCATTTTATTTTGAGTATATAGGCCATCATTATCACCGTCTAGCCTACAGGCTTCTTTTTGAGCCTTTGTTAAATAATTCCTATAATATTCTGAATCTGTATATTCAGCGCCATTACCAGTAAAATAAAGACCATAATCCCCAGCTGTATTACCAGTATTGTCAAAGACTTCTAAGCCCACCATTGTGGCAGCTGCATTATCTAAAGAAATCCAGATCCAGCTTGCATCTGCAAAATTAAATATACATCCACTAATAATCACATTTGCTCTGGCCGCTCCGCTAGAATCATAATTTCTTATAAGGCTACTAGTATTGCTATACTGGCAAGTTATACCCCTAAATGTTATATAATTTTTATTGTTAAGATTAACGGAAAAAGCTCTATTAGAAACATCCATTATATGTGTATCCGGGTCCGCGCCATCTGTAGCCCAAACATATAAAAGATCATTCGCATCGTCTAGCGAAAAAGTCCCGGCGCTCATAGCGGCCGCCGTTGTTGCTATATTTGTATCCCAGGTAATTTCTGTTAACTCTGTTATTATATCTTCAAAAACATGACCAGTGGTCCAATTAACGGAAGCCGAATAAATAGCAGTTGCGGCATACTGTGACCACGTTGCAACTAAATCAGAACAATTTAAAGTAGGTGTTCCACCATATTCACCTTCAATTGTTATTTGTTTAGCGCTTAACCCTGACTGTTGATATGTTAAAGCTTTCCTAAAAATACCATCATCATCAAGAACAATGAGTCTGTCATTAGGGCCCAATTTGCCATCATCAGAATCGTCTGTATCCCAATTTCCGGAAGTATTAACATCATCCATATCCCAGGCACCGGCTTTTGTTTCAGGAGCAGAACCATCACCGGAAACGCGACAATAAAAAGTTTCTGTATATGTTGCATCACTTGCCGTTGTATATCCTTCATACATAGCAATTATTATGTCTTCCACTTTAAGTGTAAAATTTCTATCAAGCCAAGTAACAGTTTTTCCGGAAACGGTAAAATCTTTTCCGGTCCCCTGTTCTGCAGCCTGACCATTAATAAATAATTTAACAGCGTTATTTTGTGAAGGTGTATTTGCAAGAGTAAAAGAAGTATCACCATTATCATCAATAGGAAGATTTTCAATATAATGTGTTATTGTTATTTGTCTTCTGCTTAACTTTCCGCTATAAAGACAACTAGCAAAAACAACTATAAATAAAATAACTAGTAATACTTTTTCCCTTTTTGATAATTTCATTTTTTCACCTTACCCCAAATATGTAGCGACAATATCATCCGTAGTTTTTAATTCAACATCTCTTTCTAAATAAGTTATTGTGGCGCTTGAAATAGTATAATCTTTCCCGGATCCTTGCTGCTGGTGTTTTCCATTCACATATAAATTAACGGTTGAATCTGCATCTGGAGTATTTGAAAGTGTTAATGTTATATCACCGTCTGCATCTATTGTTAAATCTTCCTGGTAACTTGTTAATGCAGCGCCGCCGCCAGCTTCCCATTGAACCGTTTTCCCAGCGGCATCATAAGTCATTATGTAATTATCCTGGGAAGCGGCCAAAGGTAAAGCAACTGGAAATAAATATTCATTTGCGGACCCTGTATATATTTGAACAACCGGCCCACTGAAATTTGTTCCGCCATCACCATCTGTATCAAGGAATATTTCGCCGGTAACGTCAGTTGTTCCGCTGCTCCCGTTTGGGATCTCAAAACTGTCCGCTCCTCCAAAATCAAAGACACCGGTTCCTATATCACCATCATTTTTTAAAAAATCATCTGCAATAAACCCGGATCCAATAACAGTACCTTCCCATACCCCGGTCCCTATTGTTCCCACCGTCACAATGCTGGCAGAACCGGCAACAACAGAATATTGATTTCCCTCAAGGCCATCTAACAGATCAGCGTTTAAATTTGCGTTTAAAGTCGTTGAGGCAATAGTAAAAGGGGCCGTTCCAGTGGCAATATCACTTTCAAACGTTTCTGCCTTTATTTCAAATGATCCGGCATCCCAGGCCCCGGTTAAAGGTCTTGTCCCGTCTAAGAGCATATAAGCCGTTTCAGCGCTGAATAATTGCCAGTTGGTATATTCGGCCGCAGTGAGGTGATAATATTCGTCAGCGGCCCCGCCCTGCAAGCCTGACAGCCCATTATGAGTCATAGCGCCAGCGGTCCAAGAAAGATTTCCTGAACCATCTGTTTTCATTATCTGGTCCGCAGTGCCGTCAACTTTAGGCAGACTGAAAGCCCCACCGCCCACTGAAATTGTTCCGCTAATATGAATACTTCCGGAAATATTATCAAAAGTAAAAGCCGGGTCAAAAGCAAGGGTGTTTCCATCACGGTACGCTACTTCTGTATCAGAGCCATTTACAAGATCACCGGTAGAATCAAAATTAAGACCAAGCGCTGTGTCAATCAAGTCTAATGTTGCATTGACTAAAGCATCCCAGCCGGTTTCATCCTTGTCCGGTTTATAAAGGCTTAGATTTGTTGTTGGCGTTCCCATTTTACCCCTCTTTTAAAAGAGGACCCCGATCAGGAGCCCTCTTCTATTTTTTCAGGTTTGGCTACGGCACTGGCTGTATTTCTTGCAATAGCCAGGTCCACATCCTTTGCTGTTATCCCAGAACTCAAAGTTCCAATCATAAGAACAAACCCCGCCTTGCGATCTTTACCATTGATTTTTCTATCCTTCGTTAATACAACTTTTACTTCCCTAACATTTTTAGCCATAATAAGCCCCCTAACGTTTTATTATTGTTTAAGACAAAGTACAGTGTGTTGCAAACTGCCACTGACCATAGCCCACATTTCTAAGCGACTTCACACCATAGCGGTGAACATCGTCATTAAATTCAAGCTCAGAACCTTCAGCAACGGCCTGGATTTTTACTTTTTCCTCTTCCTGCAAGATAAAGGCTGAAGTTCTTGCATCTGTCCGGAAAACATAAAATTCAGTTGTTGTAGAAAGTCGAGAGTTAGGAATTAGACTGATTTTAAAAGGTCCACCAACAAGAGGGTTATCCCTTACGCCAGTGCCAACATTAAGGTTGTTTTTAGTAAGGGCCTGTAATGCCGGTGAATATAAATTAACAGGAACCATCACTGAAAATTCTTTAGCGGCGTCATTTATTGGCTGACCCTGATCATCTTTATAATTAAAGAAATATGCAATGACATCCATAATAGCAGAAGCCATTTCATCGGCTGTCGGAGCCGCAGCGGTACCAACATTAAGGTTAGGAACTTCCGTGGCGGACAATAGATTTGTAAGCGTTCCGGAATCGCCTGAAACATGGTCATCATCAAAGAAAAATTGACCATCATAAGCCAGGCCAAGTGTTGCGGCCGAGCCGGCTATAATATGTTCAGTCAGCAATTTAGCCCAATGCTGATTAACACGGTCAACCAATTCACCAATACGAATATTGATCTGGCCGGTTTTATCGCGCCTGATTGAATCAACATCAATTTCTAATGTTGCTTCAAACTTTTTGTTAATAATGGTTACGCCCTCTTCTCTAAGGCCTTTAGCCTGGCGGCCACCGATCCATTCACGGAGCGCCGGAGTCATACCCAGCCATTTATAAGTTTCTGATTCCTGATTAGAATCAAAAAGCATACCTAACAGAAACGGCCAAGCTGTGTCCATTGAAGTGTTCAGCAACTCATAAAATGTGCCTATTACTTCTCTACTGGTAATTCCAGTGTATTTCATTTTTGTTCCTCCTTAAATTAAAATTAAATTTATACGGCAGTTGAAAGTGTTAGGGCCCCCCAACCGCCGCTTACAAGTTCCAGGAGATCAACCCGGAACCATTAAAAATTTACAACCCTCTTTTAAAGATTACTTATAAGAGGCTCAAATTCAACGATTGCAACACCTGAAGAAACGTATCTGACAACTTTTCCTACAAGAGTTGTTTCCGCGGTTTCTGTCAAAGTATATGTGCCATCATCTGACATATATACAGCACCATCAATACTTGTTACAGCAACACTTGGAACTGATACCTGCTGCTGATAAAATTTCCGGCGGGTCTGTACACGTTTTGTTGAAACACCAAGCGTGTTATCAACCTTAAACTGGGCGTGACCGGCAAACTGATCCCTTGCATTCAGGGGCCTTGCCAGCTTCGTTCCAGTAATAAGACCTACTGCCGCGCCCTCATAAATTACGCAACCTGAACCCACAATATTAAACTCTTCAAAGTCTCCAATGTCAAGTTTTGCGGGTGTGTTCTGTGAAAGAGCCATTTGACTACCTCCTATTTAAATTAATTTATTGCTCTGTTATTTTGCCGGTGTTTTTCTTTTATTGTTTTTTTAATCCTGTTCCTAGAATCTTAACCCTCCCTTCGCCCTCAGCGATTTTAAAAGCGATATAAGTTTGAACTCTTTTAAATTCCTGTTGTAAATCTTTGTCCGCTTCCCACTCTTTTGTTAATCTTTCTTCAATGGGAAGATTGTCAAAGGTTTCATTCTTTTCTGGATCGATCCCAGGACCGGCGGAAGCCGGGGCCGCAGTTTCAAGATCCTGAATTTTTTTCGTTTTGAATTTATCAAGGGCGGCTTCTTTTGAATAGCCCTCTTTGACTGATTCAAGAGCAAGAGCCCCAACGTCTTTAAAACCATTAGCCTCTTCAATAATAGAAAAAGCTCTTTCACGTTCCTGAGTTACGCCAGTTTTAATACCTTCATTAATCCCGGCTGTTTTACCCTCTGAAAGAATAGCATCAAAAAGATCTACTCTTCCGGATTTCAATGCATCAAGAGTTAATTCTTTAAAATCCATGTTCACATCCTCCTTTTGTTCGTTATTGTTATTATTTTCATCTTCATTTAAATGTACTAAGTTATCCAAATAATGACCCCCATAAGTTTTACAATGTGATAAAGTCCGATGGTCACCAGTCATTTCTTTTTCCTTAGCCCCGCGGTTAGATGAATAGCGGCTTAAAAAGTCCATTGCTTTATCAACGGCATCCGGATACTGTGTGAACTTGTCAAGGAATGCGGCAACCTCTGCAGACAATTGAACATCCGGAGAATAGAAAGAATTATTAAACAGACTTTTATTTAAAGCAGGGTCATCAACAATATCAACGCTTCTCATTTTTGTGAAACGAATCAACGGCGGTAAAGCGTTCCCTTTTTCGTCTGTTTCTTTTGTGCCATCTTTCTTTATTTTAAATTCCGGATCCCAGGGCGCAACCATTGAAGATCCAAATGCAGCCGGGTCACTTTCGGCCAGGTCCATCACATACGTGGCCAGATCGCCGTTAGGGGTCTCATACGCTGTTTTATCAAGAAACAGATCACCACGGACCACGCCATTATCAACGACAAAATTTTTAACACGGCCAAGGAATGTTCCAAAAGCTGTGCCGCTCATGCTGGGGTGTCCATATCTGGATTTAACACCGATCTTTGTTTTATTTCCAAGCTCAGCTATATTGAATAATTCATCCGCATCAACTTCGCCCCTGGCATCATTTGCCAATCCTTGAGAGGCAACAGCAAAGCCATAGATAATCCCATTTTCACGGTCAACAATTTGCTCAGATTTCTTTATTCCTTTTGATACGCCTGTCCGGAAAAAATCATCCTTCATCGTTATTCTCCTTTTTTTGTTCCGTCTTTATTATCAGGCTGACTTCTTGGGGCATCGACATTAGCGCCGGGTGTGTTATTTTTAACTTCATCAGCTCCGTTTTTTTTATCATCAATCACCTCAACTTTTTTCTTAGGATCAAGCTGCTCTTCAGATAATCCTAAAATTTTCTTTTTCTTTTCTTCCCTAGATCTCTGTTCAAGAACCTGATCAACGTCTTTCCCGTTGGCTGCAAGTTCGTCAGACAATGAAGACAAATTATTTTTTACTGCAAGTTCGGCCGCTTTCACTTCTTTAAGAGGATCGATCCAAGCCCAGCCTGGAGTTATCCATTTTGTTCTCAGCCAATCGTATTGATTTTTATAAAAATTAGGAGCCGGTATTTCACCCCTTAAATATGCTTCTTCTATCAATAATTCATAAACAGGCTGGCAGAGTCTTCTGGTCAACCATGACTGCCAAACTCTAAAATATTTTCTGGCTTCCAAAAGGGCGGCCCGTGCAGAAGAATAATTAACTTGGGAAAAATCTTTTGAAACAAGCTCATAAGGCAAACCCAATGATGTTGATATGGCCCGGAGGATCCTATTAACAAACGGGTCAAAACTTCCACCTGGCCGGTTAGGATTAAAAGTGCTTATTTTTTCACCTGGGGATAAATATTCAATCATACCAGGTTCAATTTCTTCCAGCCTTTGATCCTTTGAATTTGTGCTGGTGGAATTAATAACGGCCGCGCCCTCCGCATCCTCTTTTTCAATGAACAAAGAAAAACAGGCGGATATGCGTGCGGCTACTATTTCAGCTTCAAGGTAATCAGCAAGATCTTTAAAATAATTCATAGCCGGCGTAAAGAAAGGAACACCGCGCGTTTGTCCTGGTCTTTGTTTCCAATAAAGATGATAAACATTACTTTTTCCATTTTTATTTTTAGCTGGATAAGTTGCATAATCTTCCGGGTTTGACTGTCTTAAAAATGTTGCATCCCCAGGATGAGTTTTCCTTATAAAATAATTTATGGGCTGGGTCCTTTCTCCTATTTCTACCCCATCCCTCACGCGCTTATCACCTCTTTTACTTGGAGGGGTGATAAGCCTATCGGATTCAATAACTTCTAAGGCCAGGGAATAAGGGCGGTTTTTATCTTTTAAGCGCAAAGGCAAAACAATCACTTCGCCATTTTCTAATATTTGGCGGTTAATCATTGCCAATAATTCAGGAAAATCCTGGACCTCTGCGGCATCTGCAAAGGGTACCCATTTCTGCCAGATTCTTTCCGCCTGTTTCTGAAATTTTTCAACCTCAACAACAGAACGGCCGACACCCTCACGATCGACCCAACTCTGAGGATTAAAACCGGTACCTACAATATTGGAAGTCATTGTTGTAGTTATGCCGGCGGCGTGTGGATCATTTCTGTTTAGATCTCTGCTCCGCTCCCTGAGAGTTGGAAGCTCTCTTAAAATATCCTGATCAGCAGAACCGCCACCTGGGAACCAATCTTTATTTAATCTGTTTCTTTCAGCACCACGGTAAGATCCGAAACGATCCATCATTTTTCCAGCTTTTCTAAAAGCCTTTCTTTTTGCAGCTTTGTCCGGCCAGAAGATTCCCACAAAATCATCAACCTTTTTTGATACCCTAACAGAAAAGCTTTCTTTTTTAGGTTTGACTTCTCTCATTATTGGGGCCTCCGGAATGTTCCGTAGTTCCTGGTTGAGGTTCCGGCACTGATTCGTTTTTCAAGATTTGCTTTGAGGTTGTAGAGCTCTGTGATATTCATGTATTGAAGGTTTCTGCCGCCAATAGAGTAGGATTGAACTGCCCCATTATTTAGACGGGCCTCTATTGCTGCCGTTACCGCTGTTAATAGTTCTGCATCTGTAGCCATAACCACCCCTTTTTAATAAAATGGGCTGCTCTAACTTTTAATTAAAACAGCCCAGAAGAAAAAAACGGCAAAAAAAAAGAACGATACACCTGATAATTTAAAACTACTATGGATTACGTAGGAACACAAATTTCTTAAACTAATGAATAGTGAAGAATCAAGGAAAGTATCTTGTACAAGGAAAGATAGTCTACTTTTATGATAGACTATTAATATTTAAGTTTATTCTTCTTTTTCGTAACTTTTAAATTTTCGCTTACACTTCAAACATATATGATACCTGACAGGAAGGTCAGTGCAATAGCATCTTGTTTTTTTTGAATTACATTTGGGTTTAGGGCAACGCAAAGGAATGTAATCAACAACGTCAATAATATTTTCTTCTGGATAAAGTTCTTTTTTTCTTTTGAGTTTCTTTTTTCCTAACCATCTTTTTTTTCTTTCAAGCCAGGCTGTCATTTATTCCAGCCTCCGCCCCTCTTATTCCAGCGCCCGCCCCTTCTTAATGAACTAGATTTTCTTTCCCTGGGCTGTGCATCTTGTATCTGTCCATCTGGTCTTAAAGCTGAAACGTGAAGCATATCAGCGGCCGCCGTTGCGTAGACTTCGGCATCCCAAAAGTCAACCCTTGTGCTGGGTTTTTTCTTTTGCCAGATCTCTGTTGGCTTTCCTGTTTTTCTGTTTCTATCAATTATTTTATGTTCTCCACAAAATTGTTTTAAATAAACATCTGAGGGATCCCGGTGTAAATGCCATTTTGGGTTCTCTCCTGGGGTTATACTAACAAGGCGGCTGATCTTTGATTTAAAATAGTTCGTATCCAAGTGCCATAATTGAACATTTCTTTTTAAAAGTTTTCCTGTATTTGCATTTCTATCAATCTTTGACACCCTGTAGGGGGCCCCTGATAGCTTGTCCCATCCTTTTATCGGCCTGGCAACGTCACGCCACTCCTTACAAAAGTCATAGACCTCATCCGTTCTATAAGCAGAATCAAAACAAGCTAGCCGGACCATCATTTTTCCATATTTTGTTTGAAATAAAATACTTACTACCTCTTCCCATGATTCAATTATCCAGGCCCTTATTAACCATGATTCATTAAAGTAACCCCAGCCCCTTATAACTAAATAAAAATGATCATCTTGAACATCAACGCCGGCCGTTAAAACAAGAACGCCGTCTGGAACGCTACCCTCTGAATAATCCAAGGATAGTTTTTTAATCTGGTCTTCTTTCCTTTCTTCTATTTTTTCTTCCCACACATCGGCCAGCCACGAATTAACAAAGTTCATAAGCTGCTCAGAATATTCAAATGATTCTAAGAACTCCGCCGCAATATCTGAGAAGGTCAACCACGGAGAATAAAGAGAATTAAGCCAGAAGCCTCTCTTTGAAGTTACAGGTACTTTTCCTTTGATCTTCCCTTCTTTATTGACTGAGCACCCATCTGGGCACCATACACCGGCTAAGAGCATCTTGTTTTTGTTTACGTCATCAATTTGACCTTTACAGCCTATACATTCATACCAAGCCAGGATTTTTTCTTTTATTAATTCTGGATCCCTGACCCCTTCAGTCCATTTTATCTGGCTAAAAATAAGGACCTGGTATTTACCACAATGCGGACAAGGAACATAATACCGGCATTTATCTGACTTCTCATATTCTTTGAAAATATATCCTTCTCTTGTAGTCGGGGTTGAACATTTAACTATTTTTCTATTCCAAAAAGTCCTGGTCCTTTCTGTAGCTAACTTAATTGGGTCCGCTTCCCGGCCGGAGAAGCGGGGGTACTTGTCAACCTCATCCATAAAAAGATTTTTAATAGGCTTTGAAGCAAGAGAAGCGGGGCTATTGGATCCGGAAAAATAAATGATCATTCGATCAAGCGTTATCTTTTTTTTCGTCATATCATAATATTCACCCGTTTTATGAGCATCCAGATTCGCTGATAAATTAATCATCGGCTGGATTCTCTCATCACAAAAACCTCTCACATCCTCATCCCTGGGCATTACAAAAAGAGTAGGGCCAGGATCCTGGTCAATAAGATAACCCAACATATTATTCATGCTTTCAGTTTTGCCAACTTGGGTACTTGACATTATAGTTATGTCTGAAACGAAAGGATCCGCAAAGGCATCCATTACCCCTCGCATATAAGGGGTCCGATCAGTGCGGAACATACCAGGCTCTGCAGACGTGATAGGATCTAAAACCCTATTTTTATCAGTCCATTCAGAAACAGTAAGATCTTCCGGAAGCTCCCAGGCATTCTTCTCAGCTTCGGACCAGATATTTTTTATAGCGGTTTTCATTTAGAAAATTCCTGTATGATTTCTTTTAAACGCTTTGAGATAATGGCTTCAATCTGTCTTACATCTAAACCAACAAGCTGGGGAGCCACTCTCCGGGGCAATCCAAGAAAGGCCCGCTTGACCACAAGGATTCTTTGAACACGGCCCTTCTCGACTTCAACCCTGGCAATGACTTCTGCTATCGCACGCTTATATTCTATTTCAGCTAGTAGGGCTTTGTACTCTCGGTAAGAGGCATCCCACTTTTCCTTCTGATAGGGATCATCTTTTTTGTTTTTTGGGTGCTTAGAAACGCGCCAGGCTTGAATTTCTGAAACATCATAGTTGCCATCTGATCTGACAGGCATATCATCTTTCACCCAGTGGCGGATAGTGCGGGATGAAACCTTTAAAGCTCTTGCAACCTTCTCCTGAGAATTAACTATGCCGGCCGGCAACCCCCCGCCCTCAAACACTTCAAGCTCTTTTATTTCAGATCGAGATAGATGCTTTCCGGAAAGGAATTTTTCAAGCAGAAAGATATGGCGTTTCTTCTTTGCCATTTGTAAAACGTTTATATTTTTTGGTTCCTTTTTTTTAATTACTTTCTTTTTAATTGGGCTTTCCCTCCTGAAAATTCCTCCCATCTTCTGACAGCAACATCAACAAAAACCGGTTCAACTTCCATAGCAAAGCAGCGCCGGTTAAGTCTCTCGGCCGCGATAATTTGAGATCCAAATCCAGAAAACGGTTCATAACAAACATCCCCAGGCTTTGTGTGAACGCGCATAGGTACCGCAAAGACCTCAGTGGGCTTTATTGTGGGATGATAATTTTTCCCAGGTCTTTTTTTCCCTTCCCAATCAAGTTCCCAAATGTCGGTATAATACTCCGGCTGTTCAGGATCCCCGGATCGAGTTAACCCTATCATCCAAACGGTGCCATCGGGCCGGTGCGGAGTTCTCAATAAAGGCTTACTCCCTTTTTTCCATCCAAAAAGACATGGCTCATGCCGCCAGGGATAAATAGAAAATGAAAAGACAGAACATGGCTTCACCCAAATGATCTGCTGATGAATAAGTAAATTCAAATCATTAAAAACTTCTGTCAAAAGCATAATGCGTGAAGAAGCATGCCATACATAGATAGGGATCCTATCAAGACAATACTCCAAACCGGTTTTTAAAAATCCAGTTAAAAATTCCTTTGGCTTTTTTATATCTATCTCACGAAAAACATCGGACCAGTCACGTCCTCCATTAGGTCTGTCTTTTCCAGTATAGTCTACAAGGTAAGGTGGATCCGTAGCCAACAAACCGGCCCTTTCGCTTCTCATTAATTTAAACACATCTTTTTTAATTAAGCTGCTACCACATAGCAACCGATGATCCCCTAGCAACCAGAGGTCCCCAGGCTTCGTTGTTGCCTTTTTGGGTGTTTCTGGAATATCATCTGGAAGAGTTTTCCCTGAACCTTTATTTTCAATTTCAAAATCCTTTACATCTTCCCTCAGTTCCGCAAGTCTAAGTTTGAGAAATTCATCCGGGTTGTTTTCCTTTAGTTTTTCCAAAATAGGTATCAAGGCCGCTGTCCAATATCCAGCAATTTGTTGATTATTCATTGTAACCATCAAAGACTGCTGGCGCACGCGATCAAGATTCACAATTATACAAGGGGCTGTCTTAACACCGGCCCCTTTCAAGATCTTGAATCGCTGATGGCCGGATACAATCTGCATGTTTTTTTTATTGATAACCAAAAGATCCAGATAGCCAAAATTTTTAATGCTTTCTTTTAATCCTTCCAGGGCTGTGTCGTTGATCTCTCGTGGGTTTGTAGGACAGGGCTTAATAGAGGAAAGTTTTATGTTCTTGATTTCCGGTTTAATATTAAATTCCATCAGTTTTACCTCTCTGTGTCATTATTTCGTTTGCGGAACAGGAAATAGGAAAAAACCAAGCCAACATCTCAGAATCATCGCGATCGTCGGACC
>Ga0207997_1000170_pt1 | contig 31460 bp, 35 predicted proteins | sample AntAceMetag02UKN_FD_184777 | JGI IMG/M metagenome (GOLD analysis project Ga0207997, IMG submission 184777) | Saline lake microbial communities from Ace Lake, Antarctica - Antarctic Ace Lake Metagenome 02UKN (SPAdes) (version 2) | ecosystem: Environmental > Aquatic > Non-marine Saline and... | reverse complement strand
ACCCATTCCAGCCAGGCATTGATTTGTGGATGCAGGGATTAGTCCCGTCTTTCGACGGCAAGGTGTGGCGGCTTCATGGCGGCAAAAAAGGCGAGGTATTAAAGGTATTCGAGAACGGACTATGACATAGGTAACATTCAATGAATTGCTTGGCGCAGTTTACGGTTGGGTTTGGGTGGACTTTTACCAGCGCTATGAGTGGACTATGCTGTATTGGCCATTCACTGGCTGGCTTGGCGAACAGCCCCAAAGGATATGGAGTTGGTGCGGTTTATACTTGTCCGGCTTTAGCACTTGGACAAGAGGCTTGCACTGGGATAGACGCAGTAGATACGGGTTAAGGTAGGTAAGATTAAAGGAAGATTAAAGGAATAACCATGATAGTACAATGTCACAGGAAGCATTTGAAAGCAAGAAGATGCGAAGCCACCGCCGAAGAATGTTCACACGCAGAGCCTCACGAAGAAATGGTAATGCAGGTGATAATTGGGAACGGAGTTAAGCGTGAGGAGACGTGCCGCGAATTAAGAGAGAAGTGCCCACGCACAGGGGAGATAACGTGGTGTAACAAGGTGTCTACGAAAGAGTAGGTCAAACATGAAAGACGACACTGAAACGAAGAACTGCCTGAACTGCGGTGAACTCATAGAGAGAGGATGGGGCGAGGAGGCCACCCACTGGAAACATCATATCTACTGCACAAAGCAGTGTGGTAAGGAGTACAGAGCAAGGCCGAAAGTAGAGTCCAAACCCAAGCGCAGGCTCAAGACAGTACTCTGCGAAGGTGGCTGTGGGGGCAGGCATCTGATTAACTGGTCCAAATGGCTTTATGATGTGCCTAACGACGTACTGGCTTGCTGCCTGGAATGCTTGGATAAAGCCTATGAAAGGAATGGAAAATGAATAGGATAGTAAATACCATAATAGCCGTCTTGATACTTGCGGCAGTCTTTCGCCTCGCTTGGGAGGTGGTACGCGAGAAGGCGATAGTTATCGAACCTAACGGCTGCGAAGTGTGTGCAGATGTGAACGACTTCATTGATTATACGTATGTGGACACCAACGCAATGCCAACCGCTAACTGTAATGATGCTATATGGATATTCGATGTTAATGAAAATTCACCAGCCTGGCAGCTTGAAGTGAGCGTAGACAGTAATGGCGTATTTCAGGTTGAATACGGAGAAGGCGTAACACAATCAGAAGCAGCCAAGGCATTCTTCGACGAGTACGTCAAGCCTATGTGCGATGACTACATCAAGTCGCGGCTTTCTTGAGTCTCGCAAGCTCCTGTATCTCTATGATCTGCATAGCTTCCCGTAGATCGTATATGCAGGACTTTACCTGCCTGTCAGGGTTGTAAGCCTCGCCCACAACGATAGCAGCGCCTTCGACTTCCTCGATAGCTTGCTCGGTAGCCTTGATAACCTGCTGGACTGCATTGTTTACGTCAACACTCATTCCTTCTCTACAGCCTTCTCAATGCGGTCCAAACTCTGCTGGATGTACGGCAAGGCAGTCTGGAGAGAGGTAATTTGCTTGGTGTGGTCTACGACAACTATCTCTACCTTATCAATCCGTTTACAGTTGGTCTTAACCGTAGTCCTCAGCACGCCCCATGCCACTCCACACGCCGCCAATGTACCCAGTATAGTCCATGTGAATGTCACCCATCTGCCATTACTCTTTGCCATACCGCCCTCCGGCTATTTCTTCTTATAAAATAACAAATCTGTTATGTCGCCTGACTTTTTATAAGCGTTCCAATCCCTGTATGTCATATAGCCGGGAATGAATGTTTTCGCAGCATTAGACATTCTTTTGGCCCCCGCTTTTTTAAGTTCATCGTTGCCTTGCCCTAATCCCACAGTATATTGGAACATTCCCCATGCCAGTGATGCAGCGGGTGGGATGCCCGATGGTGCAGCACCGAACAAATAACTCCTTTCGGTCATGGCTGTGTTATGGATGAGGCCGCCGAGTACGATGTACTTCAAGAAACCCATTCTGTCAGACCAGTCGAGCATCGGCGGGCCTTCCGTCCCCGCCCATCCAGGCCGACCGTATCTCGCCCTAAAGGCCATTTCCGGCATGAACTTGCTGTAGTAGTTCATCCACCAACTTGAGAAGGTTGTCGCCCCGGCCATCGTTTTATTCTGATATACACCCGGCATTCTTGACGTCGTATAAGCGAACTGCCCAGCGTTGGCTCGCCATTCAGCTTCATTCATTAACAGTTTCTTCTCGTCTGGATAGAGAAAACCAGATGGTTCATTGCCCGTCCTTTTTGGCGACGCCCATCCATACTTAGCCTTGCCGGGGTTAAAGAAATACTTGTTCATAGCGAACCGAGCAGACCTCATGGACTTTCTTGCCCGTCGTCTTGCGGTCCAGATATAGTCGGCCATCTTTGCCCGGCCAAATTTATTAACCATTCCTTCCGGCTCAACACCTGTATAGTTCTGTAGGTATAAGCTCTGGTCCAGCCACTCCTTTTCCTCTTGCGTTTCAGGCAATGATGCACGCATCGTCGGCCCAATGCCGTCGAAGGCGAAGTCGTGAGTGAACTGGAGAAGGTTACGAAAGTCCTGCTTTGGCCTTAACCCCATAGTGCCCATGTGAGCCATACGGGAAGATGTTGCCGCGGCATGACTGATCGGTCTTGCACCTACCGCTCGACCAAACGGCTTCAAGAAAGCATTCAACATGACCTTTGGTGTTCCCTGTGTGGCCATGTCGTTCAGTCGCTTATCAGTACCCGTCTGCTCACCTTTGAGCATTACACGGAAGTAATCTTCAGCCCACTGCCGTGTTTCGGCGGGAATGGGATTGTCTGGGTCAAGAGACAGTTCCGTCATCTGGTCCTTACAGAACTTCAGCGGTTCAAGCAGATGCTTTTCCCTCATACTGGCCCAGAGCATGGACCGCATTGAAAATCCCACATCACGAGAAAACAAGCTCTCGATAAACTCTTCTGATTCTCGTTTAAATGCAGCAGAATTAAACAAGGTGGGGTCGAGCTTCTTACCCTTCCAATATCTCAGGTGTTCCGGTATCTTCCACGTTCCATCCCGTAAACCCTCTTTGACATGAGGAATTACAACCCTCCTGAAATAGTTCTCTCTGTAGTCTATTAAAGGCATCCCTACCCGACTGCGAGCTTCGTTGGACCATTGCCAGCACAGACGGGATATTCGCCTGAAATAGTTAAAGAGTTGAGTTTCCGGCACGTTAAGGTTGGGTGGGGCCTCTTCGTTCTTATCGAATAGATCGGCCCATTTCATATCGGCTTTTGTCGGTACGTTCAAGACAGCGCTCTTAACCCGTTCCCGCCGAGTTACGCCCTCCAGTTTGTACAGCTTCTTGAGTTGCTGATCGAGAACCTTACGCTCAGATGCGGCCTCCAGATTCAATACTTCATGTGCCCTTGCACCCTTCTCAATGATATCGCCAACACCCAGCTTATAGCCGTAGTAGACAGGGTCAGTTACCTGCGCCCTCGCCGTAGGCTTGCGGTATTTGCGGGGCTTTCCTGCTCCTTTGTATGGGACTATCGACGCTACTTCACCATCAATAGGAGGCCCCATTACATTGATTGGCCCTTTAGGTGGGACCTGTATATCTGTTGTAGGAGGTATCCTTTCTTTCCCCTGCTTGAGAACTGTCGGCGACGCTTCGGTAGAGCGTTTACCGATGGCTTCAATCGCCCCTGTATCCTCGGCACTTGCTAACCCCTCGTTCAATGCCTGTTCCAGCTTGGCCTGCGGGGTTACTTCTCCCCCCTCTGCGGCGAGGGCGGCGTCACGAGTAGCTTCGGCAACCATTAAATCATAAGCAGGCTCGCCAAGAGATTCCTTAACAAACGCAGCTATATCAGCATCCGGGTATCCGAAGGCCCTTCCTGCTCGGAAATGAAATAACGGGTCTTTCGCTCCCTTGCGTTCCCCCATAATATCGCTGGCTTTTTGTGCGAGGGCTTTGTCGCCGGGGCGGGTAGCGTACAGAACCCCCTCTATCTCGTGGACTTCCAAGCCAAGTTCTTTCGCCTTAGCAACATCTGCATCATCAATGCTGGATACGGGTTTTGTCCCATTGGCAACATTTTCTAATGGCTGCTCGACGATTGACGCACGGGGATTGCCCTTGGCTGCGAGAGCATCAAACTCATCCCTCGTCATCTCCCACGGCTGCGTTACTTCTCCCCCCTGCTTCTGCGGGGCCTCGGTCGGCACGGCAAGCTCGTCGGGGCGGACGTCGGGTAGAAGGTCTTTGGGGGCAGTGACCGCTGCATTGTCAAGGCTCTTCATGCCCTCGGCAATAATAGCCTTACGTTGCATCTGGGTAGTGGGTCCGGGCCTGCTTTCCACAACAGAAAGTCTATCAGTCGTAGACTTCATTATGCCTTCAGGTGTACTAAGTGATGCCGCACCTGCCGGTAACTGTGCAATGGGCGATGACGGAGCGGATGGAGTATAAATATTTGTAGGAGCTTTTGTGTTATATACAATATCTTTTAGGGAAGCCCTGCCTTTGAGATTGCCTAATTCCTGAATCTGGCCAAGCCTTTTCCCTAATTCCCCAGACACTCTCTGCCCTGTTGGACCGTATTCTTTTTGAAGTCCTTCTTTTATGTAGTTACCCCATGCGGTTAATGCCTCCTCGTTGGATGCGGTATTGGGTAAGCCAACCATCCGCTTGGCCTTATTCTTTAATGCTCGCTGGATTTGCTGTTCGGATGCTTTCTTCGGCAATCCCAATTCTTTTGCTACTTTCATCCGTCCAGTAGGTAGCAGCTTCCTAAGTCCAGCGCCAAACGCATCCACACCAAGACTAAGTGCTGCACCGAAGAGCATGTTCTTGGCAGCTTCAGGAGAGCCGCCGATTTCTTCTTTGCCCGATATAGCTTCCGCCGCCTGCTTGCCAACATTAACGGTTCCAAACGTCACAGCCGATTTAGCCGCTCTCGCAAGAGGCCCGACTACAGTAGGTAATGCACCGGCGACAGTTGTAAGGGCCGCTATGTCCACCATTGCGGGTAGCATGTAGTTTTCTGTGAAACGCCCACCAGGAGAGGCCCAGTGTTTTTCTTTTTCCGGGCCAAACAGTACATCCCCCGGCCCCATAGGCCCCAAGCCTTCGTGCTGGGACGGCATTGTATTTCGTTCCCAGAAACTCTTCTTGGGCTCCGTGGACAGAATCTTACTCACGGTATCTCTGGGCTGAGTAGCCAAGATATCATCCACGACACTCTTCGCCTTTACCTGGTTGGGTACGGATACATCATTCGGATCATCAGGTCTGAATGTGTAGCTTCTCGGTTTAGTTGCTAATATATCGTCAACGACACTTGCCATTAGTAGCCTCTCATGGGATTGCCAAATGGAAGGTTAGGCTTTGTTGTAAGTGGCTTCGTTGCTTTTCGCTGCTGTGGCTTTGAGAAATTAGACTCATTATCTTCTATCCATGTAAGTATCTTGGCGCTTATCAATGGGTCGTTCTTGCCTTTTTCATACGCCTCCCAGATTACATTGGACACGTACTCACCCGTGTCTTTTATGGTGGCATTCTTAACACCGAGCCAGATGTCGGCTCCTATAAGTGGCGGCTTTTCTGTTCGGTGCTTCTTGTCCTTTGCAACGGGCTGTTTCATTTCTATCCCTGGCGGTGGCGGGGCAAGTTCAGGGGCCGCTGGCGGTAGTTCGGGAGCCATCCTTGGCCCCATGTTGTCCATCGCCGCTGGCGGTAGTTCAGGAGCCCTCATTGGCCCCATTATGTTGTCCAGCGCCGCTCCGCCTGTAGGGACAAAAACATTCCCCTGCATGGGCATAGACCTCGTGCCTGGGTTGGTGCTTATCCTTGGGTCATTTTCGTCCCAGGGGAACTGTTCCGCTCCAAAGCCCATGAGGCTCTTGCCGCCCTTAGTTTGCTGCTCTACACCCATGCGGGCATTCCACGTTTCGCGGAAATACGCCTGCTCCTCTTCTGTCTTTGCTCCAGCAGCAGCCTCAGCAGCTTTGTAATGAGCTATTAGTTTTTCTCTGGGGTACTGCGATTTAAAACCAAACCAAGCATCTTGGGGGGACTCTTCTATTTTAGCAAGCTCACTATCGATAGTCTTATTGATACGGTCTATGCTCGCCTTCGGCAAGGTGTCTTCTAACCCCTCTCTTAGCCTGGCGTCATTCAATGCATCCGGGTCCCCCTGTGTGTTCCACGGGGTGGAGCCGAAGTTTATCTCAGTTCCCCCCTGCTTACCCAGTCTCATTAACTGCAACCATTCCGGTGAGCCTACAGGTATGTCGGGATTGTTATGAGCGTAACCTGCTACCTGGTCGCTAACAGATGGCGGTCTTTGAAATGCACTCGGAGACATTTCGCCAGTCATAGAGGATAACGCACCAGCCTGTTCTGAATTTGTAGTCTGGGCTGTATTTAATCGTAGATTCGCATTCATCCAACTCGACTCTGCATTCATCGCACCCGCTTGCTCGGTTGGACTCTGACCAGCACCACCACCAAGCAGAGAGGGTACGTCAATGCCAAGCTGCTTTGCACCCTGCTGGACAAAAGCTATTCTTTCGTTTTTGTCTGTGAACCTTTGGGATTCCTGCAACAACTTGCTCAGTGTAGCCATCTGCATCTGGGCAGTCTGTGATTTTATATTCTCAGTCCGCGCCCTGTATCCAGAACCACCCTGGGTCAACCATTGTCCTATACCACTTAAAGCTCCCATGATTTATCCTTTACAATTATGACCCAAGTTTGGTCCCGTAAGCATTCCCAAATCCACCAGCAAAACTATTAAGCAGTGAATAGCCCAGTCCAGCACCAGAAACATTGCCCGAAGATGAAGACGAGCCGTAAGGCTGACCGACAAGAGCCATTAGTATCTCAAGGTCTTGTGGATTAGTTAGATTGTACTGCTCGGCAAACTGTTGGATCGCCAGATTCAGTTCCGCCTGTCGCTGCTGTTGTTCAGCCGAACCCAGACCGTAGACCTGCCCCAAAGCACCGAGCTTGGCCGACGCCTCCTGTGTGGGTTGGGAACCGTAAGCCATTGCAGGTGATACAGCCGATAACGCCCGGCCAGCCTTCGCTTCCTCTATCGTCCTATTGGCCTCACTGGCATTCCACGCCAGTTCACTTCTCTTTGTGCCCAGCCAGTCGCCCAGGTCCTGTGCGGCCTCAGACTCTTCGTTAGCGCGGGCGGAAGACCAGTAACCAGGACCAGCGTATGCCTCCTGAACAGCGGGCCTTACGTCCGTTGCAAACGTCTTACGGGCGGGATTCTCTATTACGTTCCTGTAATAATCGCCTACCTGCTGGTCGGTTATAGGTGAAGCACCCGTATCGCCGGACAGTAGCCCCTGTAGCGCCTGGCCGGTTTCGCCGTACATGGGTATGTCCTTATACGCCGATAGCGAATCGAGAAACCCCTCAGCCCCAGACCATACGCCTGTCTGTGCGGCATTAGGGTCTGCAAGCCTCTCTCCTGTATAATCAGTCATCCAGTCGCCAGCACCGATAGATGGGGTATAGGCGTCGTAGAGTTTCTTTTTTGTCTCTCTGTCTTCCGGTGTGTACTGTGTAGTGGAAGACTGTTGACTTGAACTGGCTGGCTTTGTACTCATTTTACGTTCCTCGTAAACCTGTAAAGACCGTCTTTAACGTCTTCTGTCTCAAACTTGTATCTTTTTGTCAATAAAACTGCTACGCGGGGATTCAATGTGCCGCACTTCACAACCTCACAGCCGCGACTTGCCGCCCAACTCAATAGCCCCTCGAACATAAACCGGGAATACCGAAAGCCCCTGCGGGCCTGAGCTTGGGCAACCCAGACATGAGAGCCCTCGTCGTAAGCTACCAATATCGCTTGTATAAATCCATTCTCTGACGCTACAGCACAAAAAGTCTTATCTGGCCGGTCCCTCATGCCTTTAATAAGAGTAAGGTAGACATCATCAAGCGGCTCGTCAGCCATAATAAACCACGGCACAAACCACTTGGCCATATCAGGATTGTCTTCTCTTGTGATTCTCATTTGACTTTCTTTTCAAGCGGTTCAATCCTCTTTTCGAGATTCTCGATCTGAGCCGCCTGCTCCTTAATCGCACCGAGCATTATTGATATCAACGCTGTAGTCTCCGCACCATCGGCGGCGATATGTTTTACATCATTCACATCGCACCAGTAAGGAACATCATTACCGTCCCTCGGAAGCACTATCGACTCCCATTTCTCTTTTGTTTCATTGTACTTGTCTTTCGTCGCTGGTTTGTATACCGCCTTCGGCATCGTCGCATAATCCAGCATTGGAACGCCGTATACAGTTTTTTTGGATTTGTGAGGCTTGATCGCTTTTAGTGCCTCCACGTCAGACACCTTACTTCCGTCCTGAAGCTCAACTCCTTCATCGAACCAGCCCAGGCATCCCCTGTCTGTCAGCGTCTTATATGATATATCACCCCAATACGTACTCGCATTTCCGAAGTTCTGACTTCCAGCAGTTCCCGGCATTACATGCCCAGTTGATCCAAGTTTCATCACCCCCACTCGTGCACCACTGCTCCATGTATCGAACTGGAATCCGAAATTACTAGCGGCAGACGACAAATTCCTAATCTTACCCACCATATTCCCGCCATCAGAGTCGGTAAAGCCTATCCACACGCCCTCGCCCACTGTCCCATTTTGCCCAGTGCAAACCAACTGAAGTGATTGGGCTCCACCAGCATTTCCTCCACCAGCAGCAGTGACGACTACATCACCTGCAACCGTAGTTACCCCAGTCACGTTCACGTCCTGCGTGAAAGTAACATCGCCACCATCTTCTATCTGAATCGCATCAGGGTCGCCTGTAGAGCCAAGATACTTATTGTTGCCGATTCGGATACTGCCATCGTAATAAAGTATATTGTCTTTCGCAGTCGAGTTGTCGGTAAAGACCGTACCTCTGGCTGCATTACTAAACCTGCCTATCGTAAAATAGTTTTCATAGGCGTTGGTATCGCAAATGATACCATTCACGTCCGCCCCCCCAGCACCAATATCGACATAATATATATCGTTGGATGCGTCTGTTCTAAGCGCCGTTCCATCGTTTGGCTCGCCGATAGTCAAATGCCACTCATTGCCGTATGTATAATTCCCTCCCCTTATCTCGAAAAGGGGATTGGCCGTAGTCGTTAAGCTGTGATTGTTCTTTGATGTTATTATGTTCTGAGCGAATGTCTTACCTGCCGACGCATTTACATAGAAGTAATAGCCATCGGCTATAGACCCATTGATCTCCATGAAAGTCAATATATTCGTGCCGAAGCCACCTGACGTATCGTCGAACTCAACAAGTATATCTCCACCGCCTACAACGACATTGAAAAACATATTACATTGACTTATCGACGGGCCTGATGGGTCTGTATACAATTCACTTGACGGTGCAAATTTTAACGCAGTCCCAGTGCCATAGTAGACAAGTTCGCCATTGAACTCCCACGTCGTTAGCATCTGGCTGTCTATTACAAGTCCATCACTGGCCGCAATATCCGCCAAGTTCCATAGAATTCTAACGCCATCAAAGCGAACCACTGCACCCTCAAGGGGAGGGACAGTAACAGTTGTAGTGCAAAGTATTGTTGCGTAATCGTCAGTTGCCCCAGTGCCCTTACCGCCGCCTATCACCCAAAGATTCGCTCTCTTGGATACCATTGTGGCAAACGCTTCATCAAGTCCATCTGTCGTACTTGACGAAATGTCTACCGATGCTCCATTTGGCTCATAGACCTGCCATGTACCATTACCTGTATTCACCATGAGAACAGATCGCCACAGATTGTTGGCGGTGTAGCTCAAGACACTTTTCCCATCCGACGAAATACCTAATCTGTCGGTGTTGTAGGTGCGAAGCACAAAATCCTGCTCAGTGATAGTCCCGACGCCGCCATACGAATCCCTGTTAGCGAAGAGATACGCATCACCACTCCCTGCGTACAATCCAAGCCACGCATCACCACTGATGGTTGCGTTAGCATCAATCATCTTACCGCCGGTGGGAACAGCTATATTCAGAGCGCCAGTCATCGTAGTTACCCCAGTCACGTTCACGTCCTGCGTGAAAGCAACATCGCCACCATCTTCTATCTGAATCGCATCAGGGTCGCCTGTAGAGCCAAGATACTTATTGTTGCCGATTCGGATACTGCCATCGTAATAAAGTATATTGTCTTTCGCAGTCGAGTTGTCGGTAAAGACCGTACCTCTGGCTGCATTACTAAACCTGCCTATCGTAAAATAGTTTTCATAGGCGTTGGTATCGCAAATGATACCATTCACGTCCGCCCCCCCAGCACCAATATCGACATAATATATATCGTTGGATGCGTCTGTTCTAAGCGCCGTTCCATCGTTTGGCTCGCCGATAGTCAAATGCCACTCATTGCCGTATGTATAATTCCCTCCCCTTATCTCGAAAAGGGGATTGGCCGTAGTCGTTAAGCTGTGATTGTTCTTTGATGTTATTATGTTCTGAGCGAATGTCTTACCTGCCGACGCATTTACATAGAAGTAATAGCCATCGGCTATAGACCCATTGATCTCCATGAAAGTCAATATATTCGTGCCGAAGCCACCTGACGTATCGTCGAACTCAACAAGTATATCTCCACCGCCTACAACGACATTGAAAAACATATTACATTGACTTATCGACGGGCCTGATGGGTCTGTATACAATTCACTTGACGGTGCAAATTTTAACGCAGTCCCAGTGCCATAGTAGACAAGTTCGCCATTGAACTCCCACGTCGTTAGCATCTGGCTGTCTATTACAAGTCCATCACTGGCCGCAATATCCGCCAAGTTCCATAGAATTCTAACGCCATCAAAGCGAACCACTGCACCCTCAAGGGGAGGGACAGTAACAGTTGTAGTGCAAAGTATTGTTGCGTAATCGTCAGTTGCCCCAGTGCCCTTACCGCCGCCTATCACCCAAAGATTCGCTCTCTTGGATACCATTGTGGCAAACGCTTCATCAAGTCCATCTGTCGTACTTGACGAAATGTCTACCGATGCTCCATTTGGCTCATAGACCTGCCATGTACCATTACCTGTATTCACCATGAGAACAGATCGCCACAGATTGTTGGCGGTGTAGCTCAAGACACTTTTCCCATCCGACGAAATACCTAATCTGTCGGTGTTGTAGGTGCGAAGCACAAAATCCTGCTCAGTGATAGTCCCGACGCCGCCATACGAATCCCTGTTAGCGAAGAGATACGCATCACCACTCCCTGCGTACAATCCAAGCCACGCATCACCACTGATGGTTGCGTTAGCATCAATCATCTTACCGCCGGTGGGAACAGCTATATTCAGAGCGCCAGTCATCGTAGTTACCCCAGTCACGTTCACGTCCTGCGTGAAAGCAACATCGCCACCATCTTCTATCTGAATCGCATCAGGGTCGCCTGTAGAGCCAAGATACTTATTGTTGCCGATTCGGATACTGCCACTGAATATGCCGTCTACGCTATAAAGAGTTTTCCATTGATACGCAGCCAGACCAAGATAGAGCGTACCGTCAGTACCCGGCTTCATATCGGTATAAGTGATTGTGCCATAAGCACAAGGGCACAACAATAATACTAAGATGGCTCCACAACAAATTTGTCTACCCATACATCTGATTCCCTTCTTTGGACTCGCACGTAAGTGCCATCCATATAAAATCGCCAACTACCGTTCGTCAACTCGTCACCCATTGGTATAATAGTCCCACCCGTCGGTATCTCGTTCGATTGAGTAAGATTTACAATGTCCCTCTGGAGTAGCTTTAGGTATTGTTCAAGGTATAGCCTTAAATCGTTCAACTCTGTAGGGCAGGGAGGTATTTCGCCAGTTAAAAGGCTCATCTGTTTTCCTCCACGTAAGGCTCAAGCAGTCCATACCGGCGTATATGAAAGTCGTTGCCGCTGTCATTGGTAAAACGCGCCTGTATTCTTTTGGAACTCCTTTCAATATATATAACATATTGCTCGAAGCTGCTTGTCAGTGTGGTTGCTGAATTGCTTGTCCAACTCCCATTGTCGAGCTTCCAGTCTATTACTACGCTTGTGCCTTTAGCCTCAAATAGAATCCCCGGCCACCGCTTATATTTATCGGGTAGTTCGAGGTCTACCACTGGAGTGTAGTGAGCAGAAGAAAAAGCTGTGCCACCGTAAGAAGTGATATCGGAAGCAAACTTGTAAATGTACCCATCGGAATCACCGATGTATAGGGCGTCTTTTGAAGATACTTGCTGGACGGATTGATTGTATGTGGAGCCAGTAGCATCGAATATAACCGCACCTGTCGTTCCGTCGAGAGCCGGTGTGTCGGTGGATAAATCAGAATAGCCCGTTCCCGTACTCTCCGACGGCTGTAGATAGCACTTACAGCATACTCCCGCCGCATCGGCTACTATACTCACATCTGTTACTGTGAAGTAATGCGTTCCACTGGGAAAATTACCAGACAGCGAACCATCTACGAACCGTATTATCTTATTGGAGTAATCGGTGTCGTCCCCAACCAACTGCGTACAGTCTCCCGTCTTCGTTGTGAAACACATAAATAAGCCGCCCGCACTAAACTCGCAATCGGTAAAGTCAAGCGTACTGTCTATCGTTGTGAAGTCCAACTCGTTAGAGGTTAGATCGCCCTTGAGGGTGTCGCCATACCTCAGCGTAACATCGCCCGCAGCGTTCGTATCGTCGGCAGCCGAGTATAACGAAACTATATTCAGAGCGGCCTGATAAGAGTCACCGGTTATAAGTGTGCTTGCCGTTATGAGTGAAGCTGCTGTTATCCCGCCGCTTGTATACTTATCGGTAAAATCATGGGATGTCCACGTATCCTGCTGGGTATCGTAACCGTATGCCTTTGTGATATACTCACTACCATCCGGTACAAAGAATATCCAGAGCATCTTGCCTTCGGGTCCGAAAGCCATCCACGCCCTATTGATATAATCTGTTTCAAAGTCAGAGAGGAGGTTGTCGTGTATCTTATCACCTATCCTCTTCTTTACACTACCGCCATAATAGGTATAGACGTTATAATCGTTGCCAATGAAGTAGTGTATGTTCTCCCTTGAAACCAACAGGTGGGAGCTTAACAGTCCAAGGGACTGTATCATTGGGCGGGGTTCGAAGACTGTAGTACCGCCAACATAATTCATCGACCAGATGGAGTTGGTCTGATAAATGATGTAGTCAAGACCGAGAGGGGCCGACCAGACATTGTAGCCGCCTGTGTCCAGTAGATCAACGAAACCCGAACCCGTCCCCGTCCACGTCTGTATCTTGCCGGCAGTCGGCCATTGTATTCTCTGTCTGGACTGTATCCACGACTTGCCGGAAGAACTGTAATTGTACGGGCTGATATGCAATAGCCGCGTTCTTGTCGTTCCGACCTGAAGCGCCCTGTGCTGTGTGCCGTCGTGATAGCCGCCTGCGCCAACGAGGTCGGCAAAGTCGACTTCCTGTTGCCCCGCCCATCTTTGGATATTAGACAGCCCCCCATCGCACAGAATAAGATGGTGATACGCCACGGCCCTGTTGGGATTATCGTCTAAATATATGGCCGTATCGTTGTGGCCAACCTCAACCCAACTTACAGGATTGCTTATCGCAGACGACATCGTAAGACCAGACTGGGTAATATCGTTCCATGCACTGGTTACATTGTTGTGCTTGTATATTTTTGACGCCGTACATGCTATCGTATGAGACGCACCGTTTATCTCTGTGAACTTCAGGACTGCAAGAACTACTTCGCCGCTATTAAGGCCTGAAGACAAGTCCACTGCCGCAAAACCTTGTGCCGTCTTGACCAGACCGCGGGCGTACAGGATGTTCTTACTGCCAGGCGCAGCCTCCCTTAGGTCGAGCATATTGTCCGGCAATAGAGAATTAAGTCCTCTGTCCGGTGCATTTGTTAGTATCTGCGGCATATTAGTATCCCCATGCCTGCCAGTAATATGCATGAGGAGCAGAACATTTATTTTTTATTTGCCCAATAGATAACAAAGCGCCTGTTTTTTGCCCCACCATCCAAGCTTCATTCATATGACCAGCATCCAAAACTGGTGTAGCACTCATCGAAATTATAGCATTTGGAAATGCAGTTCCATAAGTAACATCTAAAGTAGCATAAGCAGCGATAGAAGATGTCTTGCCATGTTTAAAAATTAAACCATTTGGAAATGTTATACTTTCTTCCGCGGCCTGTACAGTCGGATCGTAGAATAATCCTATTCCCGCCGTGCCTCCGAACTGGGGGGCAGTGTTGTCTATCTTCACTACGCCATCAATGGAAACCTCAGCCCCGAAAGCCACGCCATCACCAAAGTCCACTGTTCCATCGAAAGATGCGTCGGCGAGAAATGCAACGTCACCGTTGAAATTCACCGTGCCGTCAGTTTCAATCTTACCAGCAATAGTCAGATCGCCTGTTATGGCAACGTCCGAAAAATCCACACTAAAGTCGAACAGGTGCGCCCCGTCCCAAGTGAAATCAGCACCCTTACAGATACTCAATGGCCCGATCCTGACTACAGTGATATCGGGAGAACCAGCCGATGCAGTTCCGGTCATGCAGTATAAGCTGGCATGACTGATACAATACATCATCGCACCCAAAGGCGCAGTAGTAGCATCCACGTAAGCGGTAAAGTCCGCTGTATCGTCACAGACAAGCATTACCCCACACTTACCTGGGATATGCTCACCGCCTGCTGTGGTGTCGCCAAAAGCGACGTGTTCTTTCTCAATTCGTTTTCGTACTGCTATCGCAAGATGATTAACATAGCGATAATCCAACCCATGAGGCTGGTCAATGTCAACATCTTCAGTCCAGCCTGTGCCGGTCCCATTGGGATGAACGCTCACGCTTCATCTCTCTTTCCCCTTCTCATTATATCCGATATCTTTTTGAAGTCATCCATCGTATTGAGTGATAAAGACTCTTCGTTCGGAGCCTTTGTCTTCATTGTCCTGCTGTGCCGTCGTATCCACGGCGTTACATGCTCCCTGTCGTACGCTGTGTAGGCTGATATATGCGCCTTATGCAAAACAGAGAGAGTAAACACTTCTACATCGAGACCGTCGCCCCTACCCATATCGCTGTCGTGATGGTTGTATGCGTAATCCACCATGCCGTTAGTAAAGAACTCTTCGAGAACGCCATCGACAATATCTGTTCGCATTAACGGACAGTCGGCGGTAATCCTTACTATCACATCCAGCTTATGCCTCTTGGCTGCGTGCCACAACTCCCCCAAAGGGTCGCGGGCTCCTTGCCAGCGATAAGACTGGTATCCCTTGACTTTACAAAACCTTACCAATTCATAGTCGGGCGTAGTTACAATGACAGCACCCAGTATCTCGGAGGCCATTAACGGCTTAACCACCCGCTCCAGAACGGTAACACCACTACCCTCCGGTATTTCAAGGAGCTGCTTGCGGGGTAGTCTTGTACTACCCAGTCTTGCCTGTACTATCGCTCCTGTTTTCATTTGTTCCGCCTAAACCATCTCGCACCACACCACGGGCAGCATGTATCATATTTAGGTATAACAGGTTTCGGTAAACCCATAAAATGACCCAACTGAGTCAACCATGAGTCGTTGACAATATAGAACGTTTCGTCGCAAACGGAACATTTCAACGGTGTTACTATCCTGTCATTGTCCCTTAGTATCGTAATCTGGGAGTAGTCCTTATAGCTTATTGGCCATGTTATCTTGAACTTGCCTTCTAGATTGTTTATCAGTTCAGCCGCCCGTTCGGTAGCCTTGCCGTCCATCAAACCGTATCGACCACATTCAAGATCGTGTATCGCATCAGGTGAAGCGTTCGTCCCGACATCACATCCCTTTATCATCTCAGCCAGTTTCTCAGGACTATCCGCCGAAGGTGAAACCTTTGATATGGGCGAATCCGACTTAGCCCACCAGTTGCCGAAAGCGTTCTGGTCACCATACTGGAGTGCAGGCTTGCCCAGGAAATGCGCCTCTATCGCTACAGTAGAGCCAGCGTGAACGATAATATCGCCAGCCACTATCAAATCAATGGCTCTGCAATCAGTATCTACTGGAATACCCTGTGGGACAAGAACTTGTTTGTATGGTTCCGGTGCTACGTTTGGATGCAGACTGACCAGTATATTGTATTCAGGTAGAGACTTCTTTAGAACGCTAATCATTTGAAGCCACTTGCCCCGGCCCTCGGCATCGCTGTTACACGAACCGTTTTCATCTATCTGGAGGTCAGGGGCGCTATCCATAAAGCCCCACGCCGACATAACTACTACTGTTTTCTTGTCCTTGTCCAACCCAAACTTGTCATACGTAGCAGCTTTAGACGTCAGCGTATCAAGAATATCGGGCCGCTTGTATGCGTCGGCAACAAACGCACCAACAGACACAGTCTTGAATGTTACCTTGCGCTTATTGAGAATATCCGCCTCATCAGGACCCCACACCAACTCAACGTCCACATTGTATCCGTATCGGCCTGTAATTTCATACTGCTTGTTGGGGTCCATAGCCTTGAAGTCAGACCAGTCGCAACTTGGCTCAGTGTGCCTTGTAGCCACTCCGCAACCCCACGCCTTCAACTGTTCAGCGAAGTCGCGGGAGTATACGTTCCGCACAGGGGGAAGAACTACTACATCAGGCTCAAGTTCCAACACCTTCTGCCTTCCCTCTCTGAGACATGGTGCAACCCATGTTTCGTTGCCCATAGCCTTGAGTTTATCGGCCAGCATTTCGTCAATAAGTTTGTCTCTTTGTGGTGACGCTGTCAGAATTAGGATTTTTTTAGCCATTCGTTTCCTTTGTGAGTATTAGTCTTGCGTGCGTGGAGCCACCAAAGCCCCTCTTAAAGTACGATATACTGTCATCGTATTTCTGTTCGCCCATCTCAAACATTCGGCAGCCAAGCCTTTTAGCTTCAAGGATCGCCGCCCATATCAGATGATGGGTGTTTGCGTTGTCTCTCGATACGGCACTGGCGTAGTACGCCGAATACTTATTGTGATATACCATAACAGCCATATCGTCATCGTAGACAACAAAACCCTGTCCTTGCCGACACATCTTGTTTTGTATCTTCCAGCTTTCTACTGGACGGGAACGGGTATCCTTCACCCTGTTCCTCATCTCGTAAACGTGATAGGCATTATGCGTAAACCTTGGGTTACCCTTTGTCACAAGCGACTTATAGCTCTTTCTTAACCCGCCCTTCAATGCTTCAATACTCTGCGTCAGGTCTATTATCTGTGTTAAATACGGGGTAGCTTTATACCCAAGTTTCAATAGGACCAAACTGGCATCACTCAGTTCTCCCCCTTCAAGAAAGTCCATATACGTCACATCGCCTCTGGATGCAAGAGCTATCATCTTAGCCCTAACAAGAATTGGATTGCCAGCACTTACTACTGGCCGCCAGAAGCCGGTTATCTCGCCGCCTTTTAGCCCGGCAACCACTTCGCAGTCATGCGAACGTACACTCAAGTCCCTATATGGACCACTCATGCTTTGTGCATACTCAACGTCAAGTGGGCTATAAAGAGCTGTATACTTTTCTATCAAATGAGAAGTAGAGTCCATCGTAGTATTGCCCGTCCCAGAATTTTCGTTTCGGCAGATTAACCATATATCCATTAAACCGCTCAACCATAGTCCGCCAGAACCCGACCGCCGGATTACACATGTAACACTCGCCACACACCGTCTGGAGATTCAACCGGCCAAACCCTTCCCGCAACAGCAACCGAATAGCCCGTTCACCAATGCCGTTGCCCTCTTCCTTGGGGGCTACTCTCAAACTGATCTCTGCTATCCGGTTTTCCCACTGGATGTATGTCAGTCCACAAGTAGCTACGTGCCTACTGCCGTCATACACTGCGTAGTAACGATGCTGAGAGTTTCTGTTATTGATAACGTCCCGAAAGAACTCTTCCTGCATATCCTCGGTCAGCATATAGGGCGTGCGTAGAGACGGCATGGAGCTATTGCGCCATAGTCGCGTTCGCATACAATCGTTATGGTTTACTTCCTGTAACTTCATTTTACAGAAATCATCCTGTGTGTAGCCTGCGCCACCTCGCCCTGAAGTCCCTTCTCAGGATCGTCCCAATACTTCCTTACTATATATATGCCCTTCTTTATCGCCTCGAACGCCTGGTCCATTTCTATCTGGCCGTGAGAGTAATTGGTGAACTGGGCATATCCGAAAAACACTTTTGTTCTTAACGCTGCCTGCCAGAACAGTGACTTATGAGCCTCGGTCGGGAAGTTGAAGAACGTCCGACACGGCAATCCTATACACTCGACGCCGTCAAGGCCATCAGCCGCCGACCGGAACACCTCCGTTAGCCGAGTACCCGCATTCCAAATGTTCTTTACTACCGGCTCAGTCGTTAGTACCTCTAACACGGCTAACGCAGCAGCTATCCCCAATAATTCCCCGCCAAACGTGGAAGATACAAAGCAATCATCCTTCAGGACACTCATTATGTCTTTGCGTCCGCAAACAGCACCTACCGCTATACCATTGCCCAGCGCCTTGCCGATAGTACACATGTCAGGCGTAATACCATAATGCTTCTGTGCCGAGAGGCCGGGAGTCCTGAATCCCGTTATCACCTCGTCAAAGATGAGTAATGTGTTGTACCTGTCGCATAGAGTCTTTACCTTCTCAAGAAAATTGTCCTCCGGCTCAGCCAGAATATACGGCTCCATTATCACGGCGGCACAGGTTTTCCTGTTGGCTATCAGTAACTTCTTGAACGCTTCGTAGTCGTTGTACTTGAATTGTATCACGGACGGCATCATCCCCTTAGTCGGTAGAACACCAGCGTGCCTCGGCGTAGTCAGATTGTACCAGTCGTGCCAGCCATGATAGCCGCAACACAGAATAGTGTTTCTCTTCGTATATGCCCTTGCTATCCTCACCGCCGCCGTATCGGCCTCACTGCCTGTTTTAACGAACCTCGTCATCTCAGCACAAGGGATTAAGTCCCTCAGCTTTTGTGCCAGTAGTGTCTCAGATGGGTGCGGCAGGCTAAACAGTGTTCCCTGTAACAACTGATCCTTAACGGCCTGCACCACAGATGGGTAGGCATGGCCAAGAAGGTTAGCGCCAAGCGAGCATGGGAAATCAACGTATTCCTCCCCGTTCTCGTCCGTCACCCACGCGCCATGACCACTTACAATGTATTTCGGATAAACCCCTTCAACATGTCTGTTGGGCATCTTGCTTTCAGTTTGTACGCCATTAGGGATTACTTCTAATGTGTCATTCCATTCCATTTTTTGCGTCCTTCCATTTGCGAGGGTCTAAAAGGTTTATGTCGTCCTTGCCAGCCTTTTCCATTGCAACGAACGGGGCAAGGGTAAATGCAAGCATATCTTGTGATTCAGTACCAACCACTGCTATATCCACGTTCGGGTTCATCAACACGAAACTCAGACAGGCAAAGGCGTTCCAGTCTTCAATTATCCTGCCCTTCAGAAAGATAGACCTGGCCATGATAGTATCGCCGTGCAACATCGTTTTCTCGAACCGCCTGTCCCACAAACTGTACGGCACTTGAAGAACCCCATAATGAGTTTTTACTTCTGGTTCGTACAGAGATACCCCCACATGTTCGGCCCCAGTCGACTTGGCAGTCCCTATCTCACCATCATGGGCAAGCACCGCCCATACGCCCGGCCTGGGTTTCTGGCCCGGATATACTTTGGTAATTACCTTGAAGTCTTTAACGTAGGGCGAGTAATCCCATTCATACGATTCCGCCGTGTCAATATACTGAACACCTACATACTTGGCGTACTCCAGTATCTTTTCCGGGTCATCGACCTTAACGCCGTTGTACTTCTTGCCGAAGTTGGCGGTTCCTATGGCTATTCGTTCAAGCATAGCTTCCTTCTCAATTCTTCTTTTGTCATCCACCATTCGTTCGTGTTACTGTCGTATCCATCAGATAAGGATTCGTGCAGCTTCTCTCCTGGCCGGATACCTGTTATCTTAAATGTGCAGTTCGGGCTAATAGTCCTTGCCACATCAGTTATTTTCATCGACGGAATATCGGGGATGTGCACCTGTGGTTTGTCACTCTCAATCGCCGTTAGGACAAGGTTACATGCCTCTTCCAGTGTTATCCAGAACCGCGTCATTCGCTCGTCGGTAATAGGGAACTCTGTAACACCTTCGTCTTTCAGTTTAATGAATGTTTCAATCACAGAACCACGAGAAGCCAGAACATTGCCATACCGAACAACAGAAAAAATAGTCTCATTATAAGCGTTGGCCGCAAGAAACAACTTCTCGCCGGATAGCTTGGTTGAACCGTAAAGATTCACAGGCGCAACGGCCTTGTCAGTAGATATTAAGACCGCCTTTTTCACACTACTGGCAAGACAAGCCTCGACAACATTCATAGTGCCGATAACATTGGTCTTTATCGCTTCCGTAGGATTGTACTCTACTTTCGGAATATGCTTTAACGCAGCAGCATGAATAACAACGTCAACTCCACTGAATACTTGCTTGATCCTATCGGTATCACGGACATCGCCTAATATAAACCGAAGACAGTCTATACCGGAAAACTTCGCCGCCATGTGGTGTTGTTTGTTTTCGTCCCGACTCACTATGATAATCTTTTTCGGCTTGACGGCGGCCAGTACAGGGACAAGAGCATTCCCCAGCGATCCAGTACCCCCGGTTATACATATTACACTATCTTTGAGCATTGTCATTCCTTTTCGTAACCATCTAATTCAACCCACTTACCAACCCATCGCTTAATAACAATAAATGTATGCTGTCGGCAGTCGTACTCTTATGCACTCTTTTGGCATCTGGTCCCTTGTTAAGTCACATCCAGTCTTCGTCCAGTGACTCGTTCCGTCGCCGTGCGATTCAGCACAATCCCGGCAGCAGACGGGAACTTCCGTTTTAACAGGACAGTCAAGATCGCACTTGTAGTCAGACACTCCTGAGCCACCTCCCATTCACTTGCTTCCTGCGATACTGAGAAGGACCACCGTAAGTCGTGGAGCCAAGGGAAATTTGAGTCGCCCTTATCGTCCTCACCATTGTATCGAACCTATCGGGAGTAATGGAGAACCCGGCGTCAACGCCCTGTTCGCTATCGAGGGTAATATGCTTTTCAATAACTCTCGCACCTAATACGCAGGCGGCTACCGGGGCAACACAACCAAGAGAATGATCACTTAACCCTATCGGACACCTGAACCTTTTACGCATATCAAGAATGGTGTGCAGGTTCATACTCTCCAGGGATGCGGGATAACTCGACGTGCATTTGAGTAAGGCCACCTTGTCGTGCTTGTTCCGCACTAATTGCAGCGCGTGCTCAACTTCGTCAAGTGCCCCGCCCCCTGTAGAGATTATTACGGGCTTACCTGTATTAGCTACAGTCTCGATTAACTTGTCAAAGAGCAATTCATAGGACGCTATCTTGTACGTCCTGATTCCTATCTGCTCGGCGAACTCAACCATTTCAGGATAGTATACACTGGCGATAAAGCCAAGGCCAAGGCCGTCGGCAATGTTCTTCAGTTTAACCACCCAGTCGAGCGGCATAGCAGCTTTTTCGTACAATTCATGTAAAGTTTGGCCCTTCCAAGGACCATCTTGTATTTGTCCGTCGTTATTATCTGCCATGCCGTCCGGTTCATACATCTGAACCTTCACCGAATCGGCTCCGACCTTATGAGCGACATACACTAACGCAGCCGCCCGCTGGTACGATTGCAAATGGTTGGCCCCAATCTCTGCTACGATATGGCAGCCTTTATTCCACGGCATCCTCGTACATACCGCCGCCCCATGCGTCGATACGGTCGTTCGCGCCCCTAAATTCGTCGAGCCAGTCATTATACTTACCTTCCCATATTTTTGCTTTTACTTCATCGCCGATAGCACCCCACGCCTGTGCAACTGCATAGAGTATCAACCCCTGATCCGCCCCCGATATGTCCGACGGAGATGTGGTATTCGTCGTTAAATCTTCAGCGTAGAAATCTCCGTCAAGTCGAATATCTGCGTCACAATACGCCGTCGCACACAATGGGATCATCTCAATGGCATTACCCCGCCGCGTCCACCGCTGGGGGATACCTACCGGAACATCAGAATGAGTCGGGTCCGGGAACTCCTCGTCCCACACATCAATATGTGTATACTTCAATGGGACAGATTCGTTGCCGTCGAGGTATGTCACATTAAATATGTGGCATGGTGATTGCGTAGTCGCGTCCCCGACAGTCCAATCGGTAAGAGCATACGACAGCACTACGGTAGTATCCACACTGGTAGTATTTTTGAATACCATGTTATGAATACCGGGCACTTTCTCAACTACCTCTTTCTGCGCCTCGTTAAGCCATCGCGTACATCTCGTATCGTCGCACAAAGCCGTATCGCCCGTTCGACCTACAAGAGCCTGCACTTCATCAACTAATTCTGCACCTGTCATATTTTTATCCTTTAGTCCGAGGAGGGGACTTTCGCCCCCACCCCCAGACCTGAGAAGGACTTGTTACCATCCAGCTATAATATAGACACCCGGCCCTGTAGTGGAATCACCCAAGGTGAAGTCCACTGTGCCATTGGTATTGGTATTACCGACAACTGGCCTGCCCGCGGCGTTATCGTGCCCGAATATCAGGCCGCCTACAACATAAGACAAAGTCGTTGGAATAGCCTGACTCAGAGCCGCTGTGCCGCTCCAGCAGCCAGCCTCCAATCGCAAGCCGGGAATACTACCAGACATTTGCCGGATATCATTTGTCACATCTGCAAATCCCATAGTCAACTCCCTAATATCCAAAAACTAACCAGTTGTTCACACCGGCACAGGTTACATCCATTGTGAAATCAATGTACCCGCGTCCGAACGTATGGTCGGCCAGTTCTTGCGTAGTTATACAACCCATGTTTATCGGGTCCCCACCGACCGCACCAGCCGTAGATATGCACATACAAAAGCCACCTACAATGCTTGTCAGGTTAGTGGGTATCCCATGGGAAGCTGAACAGCCCGCCGTCTCATCGGTAAGATAAGATGCGTCAGCCACGCCAACTTCAATACGCATACCATGAGCGGATGCCGACTGCTGTTTGTTTATGTCCCAGCCACTTGCCATAATCCACTCCTTTACCAGCCAAATACCAAATAGAAATTACCACCGCCAGTCCCGGCACAAGTCGCATCCATCGTAAAGTCGATGTGCGGCTGAAGACCGAGTAAGGCGTCACGAGTAGTATCACCAGTCGAAATCTCGACCGGACCAGCAGCAGTTATGCAACCTACAGTGCCGCCACTTGTACTTGAGCAGACCATCCAGCCAGCGGCAACGTGCTTGAGTGTAGTGGGTATCGAATGCGATTCGCTCGCATCATCACCATACACAGTCGTAACGTCGTCCGGCCCTATATAGCCTACCTCCATCTTGAGGTGTCCTACATAGCCGGTATATTGGGTATCAATGTTAATACCAGCCATAATCAGCCATCCTTTCTGTTAATCAGCTTCGAGGGCATAACCTATCGCTACAGGAACAGCGCCTACAGCACCAGTGGCATCGGAAATCTGCGAGATGTCAATGGCAGTCAAAACACCAGAGGCCGCCGTGTACTCAAGGAACACCGCACCAGCCCTGACATCGTCGGTAGTTACGCACGCCCCGCCAGCCGAACCGGCAGTGCCCTGAAGAAGTGTTGCATCCAAACACGGACACACTCCACCAACCCAGAACCAGCCATACTGATAACCTGCGAGCGTAGCACAAGGAACTGCGATAGGAAAGCCTTTCGTGCCATCCCAGCCTAATGTGGTATAACACGTCGCCAGTACGTATGCAGGTTGAGACGAGCCATCGTTATTGGCTATCTCGTAAGTCGCATCAGCCACATCAGCGGTAAGACACGTATGAGCACACCAGAACTTGCCGTCACTGAAATCAGCACTGACATCTGCTGCTGAACTATAACACGCCAGGTTGCCGTAGTACATTGTGTAATAGCCCGGTTGTCTCGTATTGTCCGTATAAGCCATTACCTTTGTGCCGACAGGAAAAGCAGGCGTAGTCACACAACTGTGGCTTGTGCCGTCCCAACCGTCTACAGGTATGCTCATGTTCGGATTGACAGGACCCGGAAACCCGTCATTGAGAATAAGTTTTGTTAATGGCAATCCCGCCATAGTATTACCCCTTTCTAACTTACGTTACTTAGCCACATAGACGAGTTCGGCTTCCAGCATACAAGATTGCCAGCCCACATAATTCGGGACAGCCACATGTCGTAGCCGTTGGAATTCTCGGCCTGCCACTTGAACGGAGTCATATTAAAGTTTCTTGCTGTGTGGATTCTCATTTCCCAATACCTCATATTGAGAATGAATACCCACGTCTTCATTGTCGACGTTGTTTGCAGGTACGGAACGCTCGTAATAGTATGGCCGTCGAGAACCATCTTTGTGAGCTTCTGACTGGCTGTACCATTAGCCGGGGCCGGATAACCTACAGTTCTGGCCTCCATCTGAGCCCTTAGCTTGTTGTATAGCGTGGGGCACATGCAAATGTACAGATCGTTGGCAGTCTTCATGTTGTGAGCAATAGAAGACTCTGAAATCCACTTCCGCAAATTCGCAACGGTAAGGTTAGTAGCCGTTCCCTGCGAACTCGATGTAACAGACTCGTTCAGACCAGCCGGGTCTGCACCCTGCCACGAGTCGTTCGTACCGCCGCTAAACGACCTCGTTCGCGTACCATAGGTAACATCATGGTCGAGTGCGGACACAAGAGACTGAAAACCAGTTGCACCATCAGCAACGCCAGTGGTGCTACCGGAATTAAATATCTTCTTGCAAAGATACCTGCGGACACCATCGTGACCCTTTTCAGTCAGGTGTGAAACGAGATCGAGAAGTTGCTCTTCGTCGCCCGCTGTAGCATTTTGCAGATATTCGTCCACGTCATACCGCAGTGGCATAGTCGCCATCTTCCATGTAAACCGTGGCTTTTGGAGCGATGTGGACTTCTGATCCACCAGCGGCATACCAACCACGTACTCCTGAACCAAATCCTCAGTAGTGCCATTGTCCGTTAGTCGTTCAATGTACGTTCCGCCCTTATACGATACCTGCCTTCGTCTTTGCAACTCTTCAACTACAGGAGTCGCCATGTATACTTCGTCCACCAGTGAACGTATGAATAGTTCACGAGTGGCTTTCGTTAAATCAGATGTACTCATTTAGAAATACTCCTTTAACGATGCTTCCAGCCATCGTCTTTTTTCATGTCAGCGAGCACCTCCGACATTGAACCGGTCTTTACCGTATCAATGTTAGCTGGAGATAATCCGCCCAGACCGCTATCGGACGTAGGGGGCTTGGGTTTTTCCTTCGGCACATGTTTCTTGACTACCTCGGCATAGCACTTCTTCATAAGTCTATACCCGGCAAACTGTGACGTAGGCTGTCTTTCCTTGCCACTATCAACAAGACTGTCAGCCAGGACCTTCGCTTCATTGCGATACTTCGCCCCGAACTCATCGTCACACGCACCGAGAACTTCTTCCACAGCCTGAGTATGCACCCGCACCTGTTCCTGTTGGGCCTCTTTCTGTTCATAGACCCTAACCTTGTCCTTGTGCGTGGCTACCTCTGCACGAACTTCCTGAAGTTGCCGATTGAGTGTTTCGATATTACGAATCACACTCTTGTCGACAAGGTCGGGATCGAGATTGTCCAACCTATTCTTTTCGTCGGTTATGGTTTTCTCTTTGTCGGCCAGTTTAGTCTCGATACTCTCCAGCTTCTCGCGGATATTATTCGTTTCCGTGCGAGCAGCCAAAGCCTCATTGCGAGCCTTTTCAGCATTTGCCCGCTCCTGGTCAAGCTGTTGCCTCTGCTTGTCCCATTCGGCTTCTTTGGCTTCCTTGGCTTCTGTGGTTTTCTCTTCGACTACTGGTTCTACTGTGGTCTCTTGTTCTTTTTCAAGTGTGAACGGTATGTCTTTTGCCTCGTCCATTTAGCGTTACTCCTTGGTTTTGAGCTTGTATCTCTTACCTATAGTTAGTGACATGGTTCTCTGATTGGGACGTGCCCCTTTAGCTATCCATGTCAAACAGGTACTTATCATTTTTTTCCTTCTTCATTCGACTCTTCCTCTTTACGAACCTGATCTCTTACTTTCTGACGGTCCTGCTCGAATATCCGCCCTATCTGGCGGCCTTCATCCAATATCTTTTCCCGCTCCTTGTCCAGCTTCTCCTTCTCTATGTTCTTAGCGGCCACGCCGCCCATCGTCTGTTCGGCCTGACCGAACTCCTGCTTCGCACGCTCAACAAGCATCTGAACCGCCTGCTCAGGTGTCACTTCGCCCTTAGTCACAGACTCGTATAGTTGCAGGAACTCCATATACTGCTGCCATGCAGCATACTTGCCAAGCAACTTGCGGTAGTTGGGTATATTGAGAATCCTGAGCATTTCAGGGAGCATCGGATTAGCAACAGGATTCGCCATAAGCTCGTAAGCCTTGGCATACTGCATCATCCGCTTTTCGTCGTCGAACGGAAGGGCAGTGCCAGCCTCCACCGAAACGTCGAACTTAAAGTCCTTCAGCTTTTGAGTTATCTCTATAATGCCCTGCTTGCGATCCTCGCCGAGAATCCGCACTATCCGGCCTTCGTCGTAATACAACTGGTCCATCTCTGCGGTGAGTTGGGCAACTTGACAGACCCAGTTCTTCTGGTATATGCTCTGTAGGTAAACCCTATCAAAACTGGACATCGTAAGATGCTGAGACTGAGTAGCTGACATTTCGCCCGGCTCTTTTTCACCGCGAGCCGTAGACTGAAGACCCTGTAAGTTCTTGTACTCCTGAGAGAATAAATGGTATAACTGCGTTGCACCCGAACTTGGCTGAGGAGGATCAATTATCTTGATCCTATTACCAGATATAGCACCCTTAACAACCCTGATAATCGCACCGGCTCCAGCCGCTATGCGGAAATGCTTCTTAGTACGGCCAGGTGGTGCGGAAATTGCACCATCTTCGAGAATTATCTTCGGGTCTCCGAACTGCTTTAGATTGTTCACGAGATGAGAGACGGTAACATTTATCATGTCCTGAGCGCTCTTGTACATCTGAACGCCGTCGACGCCCTGCCACATATGAGGAAGAAGGTAGTGGGGAACTACAATGAACGGCCAGCGGGAGAACTGCCATACCTGATTGTCCTCGTTAAGAATCGTCTCACAGGCGCGAATAACATATCTGCCTTTGGGATACTTCGGCTCTTTCCACTGCCTTACCGTCTCCGTAGGCCAGCTTGCAGCGTTCATTGGCGCGTATGAATCGGTGTCTATGAAGTTGCCGTTCATATCCCTCAAAATCCGACCCTCTTGCTCCAGCCGTTCCGCGGGGATGTTTTGCTCCTCTTTCTCGTTAGTTGTCTCATCGTCGAAGAAATATGTTTCAGATACCTTAACGAACTCCGTCTCATCGTTGGCGTCTACGCTCATTCTGGCGCTGTTGAGTATCTTATCGAGTAAAGGTGAAATCTGCTGGACGCCCATTCCCTTGTCCATTCCGCCCGTATTCGTGCCGGTAGACGTTATCGTCCCGGCGTTAATCGCACCGCGTATGCTATTGAGACCACTACCAGCGTTCTCGTCACGGTACTTCGTAGCTTCGTCCTTCAACTGTCTGGCAAAGTCCGGCCAGCGGTGAAGGGCATAGTCGAGAGTTGAATACCTGACCGTGCCACACGGCCCCTCGTCTATGCACTCGGCCTCAGATGCCCAGAACTCCGCCGGATGCCAAAGAGTATGCCTGACATCCCCTATCCATTCCTTCTTCTTCGAATCCCAACTCCTCCTCGGTTTCGAGTCCCAGTGTATCTTGCTGATCCAATAGCCGAAAAGATTGCCGTCCAGAAGAGCGCGTATCTGTTCGAGCCGCATACCGTGAGGAGCGAGAGAGTTTTCCCACTGGAACTGCAATAGCCCCTGCCATGTGTCGGCAGCGTCAACGTCACTACTCTCCTGTGGATTACAGGTTATCTCAGCATCTATCTTGGCCAACTTCGATATTTCCTGCATCATCGCGGGCCAGATGTAGTTTATGATAATCCATTCCCAGTCCTTGTGATGCTTCTTGTCCTGTAACTGGTCCCCGAAAGTATAGCGCATGGAGTTCTGGAAGATGGATACCCACTCCTTCGTGCGGGCCATGCCCGCCGCTTCCATCTTGTCCAGTCTTTCTATGAGTTTCGTGTCCTTAGCCACTATACACCCCAATAACCTTTAATCATACCAGCGATCTGTCCGGTGGCAGCGCCGCTTACACACATACTGCCCGTACTGTCCTTGAGCGTGGAGATAGGATCGTCTGTGAAGTTCCAAAAAACAGTGGATACCGTCTGTGAAGCACATACAAGATGTGGGGTAAGAGCAGTACCGGCGGAACCATCGTAAATCACTCCCGAAGTCCCACTACCGCAAACCAACTGAACAGACTCAACGAAAAATGCCGCGACAGAGTCGTCGCCAGCCTTCAGGAAAATAGGTTCAGTCCCATTTACCGCCGTCTGATCGAAAGTGTAAACATATTTACCGCTCAATGTGCGGTGTGAAGTTACGTCGAAAGACATAAATGCCCCCTATTCTGTGTAATCCTGGTCAGTCTGGTCAGGTTTGCTGAAAATACCATCAAAAACCGTTTCGTTGTCAAGTGTCCTAAATGAAATACGCATACCGAGTCTCAGTCCGTACCAGGTAAGACCAGCCCCTAGGAAAATCCCAACCACCAAAGTTATCAACGGTAGAAAACTAGTCATCTTCCTCCTCAATCCCGTAATCTATAGCGCCAACAACAGCTAAATCGCTAAGAACACCGTCTTGTGACGCAGCCTCCGAGCCAGTATGCTCGTAAGGATAAACGCCCCGCGGGGCATCGCTGCGAATGTGAACCTGAAGAGCTATCATGGCCGCAAAAAGAAGATCGTCGTGCTTGCCGGGCCGGTGAATGGGCTTGCCCGTTTTGTCGTATGCAAATGTCTCGCTCTCGTCAACTATATCGCTGAAGGTAAGATGAATACTACGCTCCTTCATCGCCGTTTTCAGGCTCTCAACAAGCCATCGACGGGTAATCATAGTAGTACGCCAGCCCAAATTACTGCTGTCTGCAACAGTATCCTGCTCATCGTGGACCTGACGAGCGTAAAGCTCAGGATAACCAGCATCTCGAAATATCTTCAATACCTCCATGCCCGTAGGTATCTCAGGGGCAACCAAAGCCTTATTGTAAAACTCCGCCATCTTCAAACATTGATAACCTAAATCACTCTGGTTGCCCTGACCGTGGTAAATGGCGTCAATGCGGCCCTCAACACGATCAAATATAGCCACCCCATGCCTGTCAAGAGAACTCTTAATGTTGGCCGGATCGCTCAATCTGGCCTCCATCGTGTCTATTCCCATAGTATAGGCATGGCCAGGCTGGGGAAGTCTCGCTATCTGCCAGCAGTTAAAATGTCTGTCAACATCAATAACATCAAAATTATCCCGACCTTCAAGAACGCAATAACGCGGCTCCTTAGTGCATAAATTACGCTGATAAGAAATATCGTCAGAACTAAATACAGGATTGCCCGCGACTTGAAACGCCTCCAACGCCGTTGATGGATATTCCTGCTTGAAGAAACTTTCATCGCCGCCAAGCTCCCGTATCTTTATCCGACGCCAATATAACTGCCCGTTATTCAACTTGAACCGCTTGGCTAACTCTCGCTCCTTCTCGTCCTTGTAAAACTCAGGAGGTGGAGACTCAATGTATTCAGGAAACTCAAACCAAGGGAAAAAAACAGGTATGTAACCAGCAAAATTCTTCTCAACCTTCCACCTGTCAACCGACTGCCAGAATAAATCATAAAAAGCACCGCCAACGCCATTCGCCGTACTCTCCAAAATCACCGTAGTCTCAGCAACATTAGGAACCATCTGGAATAACGCACCCAAACCACTCACCGCACGCGGCCAAAACGCACACTCAGACGCGTGGAGAAAGTGGGTAGTGCCACCTCTACCCAAAACGTCCTTGCCAGCCGTCTGTGTCAAAAACCGACTCCAATGAGGCGGTGAATAAATGATCTCCTTGCGGTTACTCGACTTCGTCTTGCGACTAACCGGTAACTGCTCGTGGAATATACGCGTCATGTTGAATATGAAGTCCGTCGAGTCCGTGTCAGCACTTACAGCTAAAGCCGTCCGTAAAGCCGTGTTGTATATGTACTCAAAGCCACGAGCCTCACTCCAGGTGCTCCAACCTACCTGACGTGGCTTCAATAAGACTATCCGGACAGGGTTGCCGCTCTTACGCTGACGCTCAATTACAGAATCTAACTGTAACTGACCTATGTTAGCCTCCAAAGGAACCAAAGAACCAGCCTTGTTGATAATCTTTAAATTATCGTTTATCCACATCCGTGACGAAGGTATAGTGGCTGTAAACCTCATGATGCTATTACATTCTCCACCTTAACTAACTTAGCCCGCTTAACTATCCGACGACGACGCTTCTGAATGTCCTCCCACTCCTTCGCACTGTACTTCGCAACCTCGTCAACCCCGTCATTAGAAACCTTCTCCGTCGCAAACCAATGTAACCGTGTCAACATCCTGTCCGCAAAATTCCCGCTCTTGCTTACCTGACCCAACTCCTCGTAATACTCCATTATCCGTAAACGACTCGCATCTATCAAATCCGCGTACTCAACACCACGCTTAACTAACCCTAAATATGCCCCTATGTTACTAAAACCTAAAAACCTCGCCAAGCCACTCGCCGTCTTTATCCCACTCCCCTTGAAATACTTGTCTATCCGAGACTCCAACTCAACAACAGTCTTGTACTTGCTGAATAAACGCTTCGGGGGACGACGCTGAGAAACTAGAGGAGCCTCATCACCATCGCGTAAACGTATTACGCCCGCAAGCTCCTCATCCAACTCAATAGACTTGTCCAGCTCTGTGTCCATAGTACACCATATATAGTATGAAAAAAGAATAACAACACTACATGTAGTAGTCAAGTGTGAAAATAACAAATTCTACGGGAAGGGTAAGTATATACCATACCTCCCCCCCCCTTCCCCCCCCAGGCCCCTTCTACGTGGTTTTTTTCTCCCATATACACAGACATGCCTCTCGGCGCCCTCTGGCTTGCTGCCTGCTGGCCTGAACACCCGTAGTTGACATCAACCCACCGAAGCCTGCGTTCGGGCCTTGTGGGGTGGCTCTCGCGCACCTAATTGCATGGCCTGCTACCCCTGGCTTCTCCGCGCCGCCGGTCATAGCTACCCGTTTAGCGCCATAGC
>Ga0207997_1000169_pt1 | contig 31577 bp, 58 predicted proteins | sample AntAceMetag02UKN_FD_184777 | JGI IMG/M metagenome (GOLD analysis project Ga0207997, IMG submission 184777) | Saline lake microbial communities from Ace Lake, Antarctica - Antarctic Ace Lake Metagenome 02UKN (SPAdes) (version 2) | ecosystem: Environmental > Aquatic > Non-marine Saline and... | reverse complement strand
AAAATAATTCTAAGTGTGAAGAATGGTCAGAAGAATTTGATATTTTACCTAAAGTATTATTTGATTTTAAATATATCTGTTGGATGAATCCTCCCTTTAGTTTAGCTAGAGAGATGTTTGAACATTTTTTTAAAGTAGTATCTAAAGGAGTTGCTATTTATAGATGTGATAATTTAGAAACTTCTCTTTGGCAAGAAGTTATATTAGCTAATGCTGATTGGGTATTTATTCCCAAAGGAAGAATATCTTATGAAGGCAAAGAAGGAAAAGGATCAAGATTCCCTTCTGCATTGATAGGAAAAGGAATCCCCATTCCAAAGGAATTAAAAGGATTTACTCTTAAAGTACAAAAGACAAAAGCGAACCTCGGAGACACAAAAGATGAATGAGAATATGAAAGGTGGATTATGGCTAACTCCTTTAGGAAAAGTTGTTTTAGATAATCATAGTTACGAAGTATTTGATACAGCGTGTGATTTCAAACTAGCTAATTCTAAAGAGTTAAAAGACGGAATTAAAGTAGAAGAGTTTATCCTTAGACTAATGAGAGGGGACGTAGAAAATGAAAGTAGTTCCGAGTGATTTAGTAGATTGCCCCAGATGTGGTACAAAATCTAAAAGATGGAGAAAAGTAATTTATTGTAAGAAGTGTGACGTAATGTTCCACGAAGATGAATTAACAAAAGCGAACCTTTGATAACGTTGAAATGAAAGACTTACAAAAGGCTAAAGGAAAGCTATCCTGGAGAGAAAATAGAATCTATTAGCAACAGCATATCTCATATAAAGACTTATCCTTCTGCCTTTAATAGTATGGTTCATGTGAGAAGATTCAGAATAGTTATAGCTGTATGTGTTTGGACTATTGCTCTACTGGTGTAAAAGATGAAAGAAGAAACTAAGTTACAGAAATTGGTTCAGGAAATACAAAGAAGCACGAACTAAAGGAATAATTAAAGAAAATAAAAAAATTTATTTATTTAAGTTTTTAACAACTTTTTTTATTCTCATCTTGCTTTTATAAAAAACAAGAGATCCTACTTCAACAGGGTTATCAGATTTACCTTTAACTATTTTGTAAAGAGTTTTCCCCATGCTAGTTTTTATTTTTTTAATTTTATATTGTTTTGCCATGATGTAGTTTAATTAGTATAGAAGTATTTAAATATATCGTTTATAATACAAAAGAGGAGTTCGCTTAATTTGGAATATCACGAACAAAAGAATACTAAAACGAACAAATCAGATTAACTACTGATATAGGGAGTTCGCAGGTTAGAACAAAATGAGTAAAGAAAATGAAAGAAAATAATAGTGTAGGATTTGGAGTTGCAAGTTTAGTAACTTCTATAGTAGGATTTGTAGGCTTCATCATGCCTTACATAGCAATAGCATTTAGTATTTGTGGAATTGTATTCGCAGTACTACAGCAAAAGAGATATAAGACTGGATTAGCCACTGGTGGTTTAGTCTTAGGTATCTTAGGTGTAGTAGGTAATATTATGTGGTTAGGAGTTGTTGGTTTAATTCTGGCTATGAGTATTTAATTTTTTTATTTTTTATTTAAATTATTAGAAGGTACAATATGAATAAAGAAGAAGCTATTGAGACTGCATATATGTTAGGATGCAGACCAGTATACTATCAAGGCGAGTGGACTATAGAGTAGATCCCACTCATTCTAACCCCTATATATACATAAAACCTGCATAGAATACCCTATTAACCATTAAAACACCCCTATTTCTACTAAAAATCAACACTTTTCTTAGTTTTCTCCACTCTCACCACCTTGCCTAGTTAAATTATCGTGCGTGTGTGATACTGTGTCGACTTTAGTTGATTTTTGTTGAATTTCTGGATTTTCTACAATATACCGAATTACTTTATTATTTTTTTCCTTATCCCTGACCGATTTAATCTCATAACCCTTCTTTTTCAACGATACCATGTGCTTACTAACATTCTGAGGGCTTACAAATAATTCTTCTGCGATTTGGTATCTATCCAAACCTTCTTCTAGTAAATGTAATACTTCGTCTTGTGCACCAGTAGGAGAGTTTCGTGTATCTATAGGTTTATCATCATCTTCCTCTTCTAGCTTTTGTAAGTCTTTTTGTATGCCTATATTTAATTTATCTGTAAAAGCACGTTTTTTAATTTCGTATGCCTTAATTAATTCAGGTGAGGGTTTAGATACAGACCATGTGTTAATGGGAACTTTACCTCTTGCAGTTATTACTCTTAACATCTTAAAATAAAACTTCTTATTACGTGAATTATATTGAATGTATCTAGGTTTTATCCTACAAGTACCTTCATTTATATCTATACTCATAGTACTAAACTCTGCGTGAAATAATTTACGAGTACTTGCATCTACAAAGTCCATATAAGGTGTATTAAATATTAAAATAAAGTTTCTATGCCTAAAAGTCTGTATTAAGAAGTTCAATAACTTATTAGTGACACTTTGCCAAGACTTACTAGACATACCTATACCTGCTTCTTCAAAAACTATGGCTGATCCTTTTTTCAGTTTTCCAGAATTGATAAGTCTCATTAGTTCCCCGCCTGAGAATACAACTCTGTCTATGTCAAACTTTGGATCTGCTTGTTCTCCAATACTAAGAGAACTCCAAGATTTACCTGATCCAGTAGATCCAGAGACAATCCCAATGAAATTTTTATTATTTCTAATTCTTTGTTTAATATAACTAACCCAAAGAGATTCTTTGGGTTTATCTTTCAACAATTTGGGATCAACTACTGAAGGACTCATGATTTATCCTCAAAGTCTCCCATTTCTAAGTATTTTTGTCTAAAAAGAAATCCACTAAGACTTCTGAATAGCTTTCTTATGATTTTTCTCTTTTCATCTTTGAATTTATCATCACTCATGTCTTTGTCTGCAAACTTTTTTTCTATTTCTGCAATACATTCTTCTTCTTCTTTCTTCATCTGAGTATCAAATTGAGGAAATAACAAGTCTGTTAAGTTTTCTATTGCATTAATATAACATTCTCTAGTATCTGCCACCCAGATGTCTTGTTGCATAAGAGTTCCTGCAACTGGAATGGTCTTTTGTTGACTATATCCACCTTTAAACTCAACTGAAGCTAACCTAGTTATCCTTTCTAGGTGTCTCATTAGTATACTTTTGAAAGAAAGTAACTCTGCTTTACCACTACCAAAAGAACCTTCTCCGTCTTCAAAATTATCTTCTCCCATTTTGCGTATTTCCTCCTATTTTTACTATGTGACCTTTTAAAAATGCTTTCTTAACTAATATAACCATAGCTTTATTACTTAATTTTAAGAAATTGTGCATAGCTCTCTTGTAATTCTCAGGTCTATTCTCTTTATTTCGGTATTGACAAACAACAGCGAAGCATTCCTGGGAGTCTTCAATTAGTTCTGTGACTTTTTTAATTTCAGCATCATCTAAAAAATAGATAGTATCTAAGAACATACTTTCAACTGCTCCTAATCTTCCTGTAATCATTCCAGTATCTATAAAAGAAGAGTTGAATTGGACTATTGCTCTGTCTATCCTTTGTTGGAATAGTAAATCTCCTGTTAAGAGGGGATTGCTGTTATTATATTTTGAGGTTTTATTGTTTGGAACTTCCACATCTGTATTATTAGATTTCATTGTAAATTATCTAGTGTTATCAGGGTTTATAAAGTTAATTAGAAAAGATTTATAAAAGCTAAATACTAAGGCAAATTATGGTAGATATAACTAAATTAAACATGATTTCAAGTACAGTACATCTTCTTTCACTTCTAGGAGTGATTGTTGGATTAGCAGTTTCAAGTATGAATGTAACCATTATATCTCTTCTTGCATTTTGTTTCTTTGGGAATCTTTCTACAGTTACAGGTATTAATATGCAACTACAAAAAGCTAAAATCATTGAAGATTTACTGAGAGAAGGAGTATTTGATGAAGTAATAGATGTTCCTGAACACGCAGTAGAAATCCTGAAACTATGAGGTATTAAATGGAAAAAACAAAAATATTCGAAAATAAGAAAATTAAAATATGGATTTATTTTAGGTTTCCTAAATCTTCTTGGTGGGGACAAGTTGTATTAATGTCATTAAGCTTATTAACATTGTTAATTTTATCTGCCGGTAATCATAATTTGGCAACTCCACAAATGATAAGTTGTGCAAGATTAGTCATCATAGCATTTCCCTTTTGGGTAATTACTGCATTTGCAGGTATTCAAATGGGAAGGAAAGTAGAATGAATTGGAAACTTAACGAAAAGGAAAAGAAAATAGTCTTTTGGGGTATGTTAGGAATGATGTTATTGTATTTAGCCTATTCTTTAGTAATTCTTAGCCAAAATGGAGCTATGGAGTATTGTGTAGACTATAATGAAACTATAACTTGTTTCAAGACTGAATTAGAAGCTGAGGACTATTCTTACTCTGTTTCTTATCCTAAGAATTTAGACTATAACTATATAAATAACTATACTAATATAGTAGTATGGGATAAATAGTATTTATCTCTGAGAAAAACAATGAGAATTTCAGATGCAATTAACGAAGTGGAAAAATCAGCAGTACCTGTAGTTAAAATCTTAGCCGTTCTAGGTGTAGGAGCTTTAATCTTAGGTATTATTGGTGGATTATCAGGAACTATCACAGTCCCTACTGCTATCGGTACTTACCTGAATACAACTCTAATAACTGCTGTAACCACAATCTTCGGATCAATGACTACAGCTTTAACAACTGTTATATCTTTAATCGTTGTTATCGTTTTATGGGTTTTATTTGGACTAGGTAAAAAAGGTAAAGGATCAGTAATGTAAGAACATTACTAATCTAAAATACAATTAGGGGGAAACTCCCCTAATTTTTTATTATTTTATAGAATTTTGTCACTAACTTCTTCTTCAACTTCAACTTCATCTAAATCTTCATCTTCTTCATTTATTTCTAACTTCTCCTTAATTAAGTCTAAATCATCTTGTACTTTGTCTAACCTTTCGATTAATTGTTCGTATGCGTATAAGTCCATTGTAAATTCTTAGTGTAAGCTATGTTTATAAAGTTAATTAGAAAAGATTTATAAAAGATAGAAACTAAGGACAATTATGATAGATGAATTTGAAGAAGCACCCACTAAAAAGAGAAGAAATACTGATTATTATGACGATTTCAGAGAAGAAATTGGAATGGAAGAATCTGATAAGATTAAAGATAAGGTTACTTCTCTTAGGAACTTCTTAGATTCATTTCAGAAAAGAATGGAAGGTTACGAGTATGTTTCTAGCTTAGATAAAATAACTTATACTGGGAGAGTTCTTGCAGGAAGTAATACTATTCAGAAATTAGTTGCTTTACTATCTCCTTTCTGTGAAAATACTAATCTTATTGGAGAAGTTAATATAGAAGACTACTACAGAAAGAAATATAGGATTCATAGTACTGTAAATGCTATACTTTTAACTGCTATGGACGTTTTACCTGAGAATTATAATACTATTATGGAAGTTTTTAAGAATACTTTTGTTAATATTGGTAATGTAAGTAACAATTCTAAAGATTTAATAAAAGGACAATTTAACGGTACTGAAAGAATACCACAATTTGAAGGAGATGTATAAATGATTAAAATAAACTTTGGGAAAAACAAAAAGAAAGTATCTGTATCTGAAAATAAGGTACGAATTGAAGTATTTAGGGAATTGGGAACAACTCCTTATAGTATCGCTAAGTTTGATGCACTACAAGACAAAGAAGATAATAATAACTTAGTTCTAATAGAATCTTCTAATAATTTTAAAGAAGAAGTGGATATTGTCGAGCATAAGCTAATTCAAGACTTGCATGAAAGATTAGAGTTTCACAAGAAAGACATTCCTGAAAGAATTGAGATAGTTAAAAAGAAAGTTACTGAACAACAAGTGTTTATAGCTTCCATTAAAGATGGATATTCTCATGGAAAAGATAAAGAGGGTAAAGCTACCAAAATCAAAGTTAACAGACTAGATGAAGACTGTAGGCTTAGAGAATACAGAGCTTTATTAGAGATTTTAGTTAATTCAGGTGAAGGATCACATGAAACTATAGACTCAGATGGTCTAAAGAGAATTTTCTATGTGTATAAAGAAGGAATCTTATTACCTTACAAATGGATTAAAAACAAAGCAACTTTATATCCTGATATTTCTACTAGAAGAAAGCAATATAAGGAAAATCAAGATGCAATAGAATTAGACTTTATTCAAGACAATAAGGGTTTTTTTTCAGGTTGGAAAAAGTATGTTGGGATTGCAATAATGCTTATCATGTTGATAGGAAATATTTATTGGAGCATTAACTTAAATGAAGCATACTCTAATTTTGATGAAAAGAAATCGCAGGAATATTCTACTAAATGTGCCTATTGGTGTGTAAATATGGTGAATCAGACCGAAACATTTATATCTACTTATGACAATATGATTTCAGAGAAAGAAAAATCTGACAATGCAGATGGTGTCTCTATAGGATAGAAATGAGCTATATAAATTTGTCTGAGGGGTTGCAAAACATAATTCAATACAATTATGAAACCTTTGTTAAATTTATATTATTATTTGTTTTTTTATCTATTTCTGCTTTTTATCTTTTATATTATAAGAAAAACTTTGAGAAAGAAACAATATTTTATTCTGTGATGGCTGTTAGAATAATTGCAACTGCTTTCTCATTCTTTGGTCTTTTATTATCCCCCTTCTTACTGTTCACTTTAGATCCTAGCTACCCTTTTAGTAGCTTTATTGAAATATATATAACAATTTATGGTGCATTACTAATTCTATTCTTAACTGTAGTGTCTTTGGACTTCTACAAGTGGTTAATTACAGTTATACTTAGAATGACTGGAATTGACATGAATAGCAAAGAATACAGCAAGTTTAAGAGATGGTATAAAACATATTTACTAAAATGAGTCAACTAAAAAAATACTTTCAAAGAAAGAACCTCACAATAAGAAGGATTTATGTATCTTACAAGCTTTACAGAGTAATTATACTTTCTAAGAAGATGATGGAAGAAAGATATAAGAAAAAGTATGGTAGAAAAAAAACACTTACTTTCCAATCTGCAAGTGAAGCAGTAGGGGATAGGTGTATAGAGGTTATACAAAGTGGGAAATGGTGAATCAATAGTTGACAATCTTAAAGCAGTATTCTCTTATAATATAGTTAGTCTCATGTTTATTTTCACATTACTTTTCATATATGGAATAGGAAAGGATTACATTCTTTACAATATTTATGAGTTGGCAGTAAGCTTACAATCTCAGGGTATGTTTGGAACTTGGGTTGCAGATTTAGTTTCAACTGTCTCTAACGTGGCAGATATAATTCCTCAGTTCATAGATTTACTGTGGCTATTACTGACTATAACATTATTTATAGAGCTAATAATCGCATCATACTACGCTGAAAGAGAAGGATGGTTTAGTAGCTTAGGATTTATGACTTTTGGAATATTATTTTTCTTGTTTATGATGGGCGTATTCTCAAAGATGGGAATTTGGTTTCAAGCTAATTTCATTACTAACTTATTCAGTAATGTTTCTTATGCTACTCCTTTCTTAAACTTTTACCTAAATAATTTATTAATAGTTAATTTAGCAGTTGTAGTACTCTGTATTGTTGCAAATTTTGTAGACCTTGACATCTCAGGTTTTGAGTCTAGGAAAGACAAAGAAAGTAACACTAATGAGGTTCTTTAAATTGGAGAAAAAGGGGTATATCGTAATAGGTATAGCTATATTCTTCATACTTTCTTTCTTAAGCTTAGTTGTAATGCCTTATGATCTAGATATTATCACAAGTATTGGTAATGAAACTAATAATTCTATTGGAGTTTATGGTATAACTGTAAACGATTCTATTTCTCTTAACGGAACTTCTATTAACGATTGGACTGACTTAGAAAAGAACGAAACTATAAATTTTACAGAAGTTGATCCTATCTTCACTGCATGGGGTTATGATTATGTTAATTTGATTAATACTCCTGACTTAACTGATCTATCTAACTATTTCAATAAATCTGTAAGTAATTCTACTGGATTTATAGGACTAACTTGTGCTAATGGTAAGATCGCAGAGTTTCAGGGTGGAGTTTGGACTTGTGGTACTGACTCATCAGGATTGAGTACCATTTACTCAGGTAATGGTTATGCTTACATTACTGGTGGAGATACTGTAAATGTGAACGAGACTGCCTTATCTGATGTAGAAGGAATTTCATTAGTTGGAGATTATCAATTTGACACTAACGTAAGCGATAGTTCAATATATAATAATGATGGAATTTTAAGTGGAGATTCTGAAATAAAGCAAGGTCTTTTAGTTTTGGATGGAACTACTGCCTATGCAACACTCCCTGATTTTTCTTCTTCATTTGACGATGAAGCAACAATTATAGGATGGATTAAACTTCAACAAAATACTTCAACTTCAGTGACATATACTGGACTATGGGAATTGCAAACAGGGGCTTCTGCGACACACTACCCATATACAAATAGTTTAGCATATATAGGAACTTTTAGAAGTGCTAGAGTTGATAGCATAGTTTTATCTCCTGATATTGATAGGACTAAATGGCACATGATAACAATAACAACTAAAGCAGGTGCTAATGGCTGGAACTTTTACCAAAATGATGAATTGATAAAAACAGAAACTGGAGAAGCAACAGTTTCAATAGATGGTTCAAATATGTGGTTAGGAGGGCAAAGTGTAGTATTTTTAAGAGGAGAGATGGATAATGTTAAAATTTATAATCGTTCTTTAACTTCTAAAGAAATAACTAATATCTATGATGAAGAAAATATAAAATATGGTCATTTTAATGAACTTAAAATACCATACAAACAAAGCACTAATACCAATCTAGGTAGTTTTTCTTTAGGAGATGTTGTTGGACATAATGGTTATGCTAGTGCTATTACTATAGAGGGAGGACTTATGATAGAAAGCCCTAATGACGCAAGTGGATTATATATCTTTTCGTTATTTTCCGAAAATGGTGCAACTAGAAGAGCTAGTATTTATCAAGCTTCTACTGGAGTTTTAAACTTTTATAATGATGTAAATAGTGGAATAACTAGATTTTGGAATAAAGATGCTTCTGGAAACTCAAAAACATCATTATATATAAAACATGATAAACTGCTTGTTTATAATCAAGATGCTTCTGCATCCTCACTCTGGATTGATCGAGCTAATAGTTGGACAGGAATTAATGGAGTTCCAACTACCGATTTTGAAGTGTTCGGAGATACTAGACTTAACGGAGATTTAGAAGTTACTGGAGATTTTTCAGCTAAAAGACCTTATGGTATGTTCTCTTCAAACATAAGCCAAGTTATAACAGTGGCAGATATTGCTAATGTTATAAATTTTACTCATGTAGAAGATACTTGGCAAATAGAATGTGAAAACAATGAAAACATAACAGTACAGCAATCAGGAGATTATTTAATTACTCTTTCAGTTGTTGTAGTAACCGATAGTAATAATAAACATTTTTATGTATTCCCTCAAACAACTCATGGAGATGGCGTGACTATGGTTAATGTTCCTAGAAGTAATACTCAGATTGAAATTGAAACCGCAGGAACTGAACAAGTAATTTCCGTTTCATTCATATTAGATTTAAATAGTGGAGATAAATTTAGAATAATGTACTCCAGTGATGATGCAGGGAGTATGACTGTTTGGCACTCAGGACATGGGATAGGAGCTAATGCAATACCTGAAACTCCAAGTATAATTATGACTGTTACAAAAGTTTCAGAAATAACAGATTAAAAGGTTAAATTTATATAGTTTGAAGGTAAATAAAAATTATGAAAGTAAAAGGGTTAATGTTTGTAATGATTTTACTTCTTCTTTCTAGCTTTGCTTTCTCTACAACTGACAACTATTTTATAAGTGATATTGTAAGTGGGTATTATTTAAATGATACTTCTGACACTTTAGTTAATGTTGTTGACTCTTGGGGTTCTAACGATGGAACTTTATACGGAAAGACTTTCAATGACGGTACTAATAACGGTGCAACTCTTAATAATAACCTGACTGGGACTATTACTGGTGCTACTTGGAATACGAGTTGTACTTTAGCTAGTGGAAAGGTTGGAAACTGCTTAGAGTTTGATGGGGTTGATGATAATATTAAAATTGCCAATAATAATGCTGAATTATGGAATAATTTAAATGATAGAACATATTGTACTACTTTCAAAATTAATGCTATAAATCCTGCATCGCACCAAGTAATAATTGGAGAATATTATTCGTTAAATATGGCAACTTATATGTTTATTGAAACTGATGGAAGATTTTTAACTTTAACTAGAAATGGAGGTGTTACTAACAGTTTAGGATCGTCGCAATCTCTGACTGCAGGTATTGAATATCAAGGTTGTGTTGTTGTTGATAATACTACTAGGAATTTATATTTAAATGGAGTTTCCGTAGGCTCAGATATTGTTGTCTCCTTAGCATCTTCAGATAGCGGAATTTATATTGGAGCAAGGGATGGGGGAACTTCGCCTGAAAATTTTAATGGAACTATCTCAGATGTTATAATCTTAGACAAAGCTTTAAGCAGTACAGAAGTTCTATCGCTTTACGAAACTGGTAACGTGAACACAACTGACTACTACCATGAAATCAACTTCCCTTTGGATGAAGGTACTGGTACGGAAGTCTATACAACTGAAGGCAAGTTCGGTGGGATGTATTCATTTAATAGTACAACATATATAACAGTAGTAGATACTGCAAAAACAGTATACCCTGATAAAGATTTTACTATTAATTTTAAAGCAAATATGGTTGAAGCACCTGAAGGATACATGTATGGAATTAGAAATGCAGGTGTAATAGGAGGTTATGATGGATTTAATATACAATATAAAAGTGATGGATGGCTTTATGTAAGTATAGTAAAAGATAATGGAGCAGGAAGTTTCACTGAGTATGGTAAAAAACAAAGAATTAATTTTGATAACTGGAATGAAATCTCTGTGACTCATGATTCTTCTGAAAGTGCTATAGACTTATATGTAGATGGAGTGAAAGCCACTCTTTCTGGATTTTCAGGTACTTCTGGAACTCCTACAGATACTTATTTTATAGGAATATCAAGAGCTCCAGGACTTATTGGTTCAATGGATGAATTTAAAATCTGGAACAGAATATTAAGTGTAGAAGAATTAGAAGAAGAAGCAACTGCTAATGCAGTAGCAAACCCTGAAGGTATTGTTGCTTACTATGACTTCAATGAACGAAACGGAACTGTTGCTTATGATAACAACCACTTATCAACAGGTGCAAGACAATCAACAAGTAACTTAGATGAACCTGCCTTTAGTTGGGACAAAGCTATGAACTTTGATGGTGTTGATGATACAATAGACTTAGGGACAAACTTCGGACTTCCCGGAAATTCTTATAATTGGACTTATTCAGTTTGGTTTAAAGCCTCTGACTATTCATACAATCAACAAATTTTTGGAGATAAATATTCTTCCAAACTATTTTTAACTTTTGGGAGTTTATATTGTGTTGTTTCTGACAGTTCTTCAAGTATTGAAAGCTTAGCTTATATCCTCCCTGAGACAGATGTATATTACCATACTGCTATTACTAGCGACGGGACGACTTTGAAAATGTATGTAAACGGCGAAGTAGTTAGTAGTCGTTCTTTTGCGGGAGATATGCGAAATCAAACTGCAAACTATCAAATAGGCTCAAGATCAGGCGAGAACAATTATTTAAAAGGGTATGTTCAAGAACTTAGAGTTTACGACAGGGCTTTAACGCAAGATGAAATCTCAACATTATATTCAGGATTAAAGAAGATCAATATTTACACTAACTCAACAGGTTCAGATTCACAATTACAAAACTGGACTATTCAAACTGCTTATGGTAATTATGTTACAACTTCAAACAATGCTACTTTAGATGTGCCTTATGGTGACATAAACGTAACTTTCACAAATGCAGAAGGCTTTTATAATAAAAATGTAACTTTAACTATTACAGATACAGATGATTACTACATTCAAATTCAAGATGCAACTCCTACTTTTATTATGAGTGATTACGCAACTGGTTTCACTTTTAAGCTAGAAGGAGAAAATACTTATAGTGAAGAACAAGTAATCTCAGGAGACATCACTTTAAACCTAACTGCTAACAATTACTATGCTAGTATATTAAATGGCTCTACTACTCTAGTTAATTACACAGTAACTATACCAAGTGGAACTAATAACATCAATCTATCTTCTTTCGACTTGAACGAGGTTTATTATTACGATCAACAAAACTCTAGCCCTATTGTAGGAAACAATATAACAATTACTTACCCTAACTCTAATGCTTTAACTTATGTGACTGATTCACTAGGAAGAGTTCAATTTCCAACTTACAATAACGAATCTATCCAAACTGGAAATTATACTATAACCTTCGATAGTTTAGATGGGTACGAAAGTCCTTTAAATTCAACTTATACCGCATCTAATTTAGCAGATTTACCTTTTAATGTAACTTACAATGTTTCAAGAGTTGGAATAAAAGTCAATATATTCTACAGAATTAATGGATCAGTATTTACTAATTTGGCAGATATATCTTTGCAAGGTGTTGGTAATGTTTCAACTAGCACAGGAACTTATACTTTTGATGGTATAAGTTTAGCTTCTGGGGATTATGTTCTACAAGCTTATAGTGATGGATATTTCACAGAGCAAAGAACTATTACCTTCGACAATCAGGAAAATATTTCCGTTAATTTTTACTTGTTAGAATCTAATTTAACTTCTGCAAATACATTAAAGGTTAATGTTGTAGATATTACTCAGTCCAAAGTAGACAACGCAGAAGTAAACTTACTAGAATATGATTCTACTACTTTATCTTACAAGAGTGTTAGCCAATGTTATACTGATGCAGATGGATTATGTAAATTTCTGATAGAATTAAATGATAAGACTTACAAATACACAGCTTCTAAGACTATTGATGGTTCTTTGCTAACTGCTTCTAGTGGTGATGAAGGGGTTATTTTTAGGGAGGACATAGCAGGTGGTTCTACAATAACTTTCTCAGAATTAGAAGTTACGTTAGTTCTACAGGACACAGAAACTTATACTTTCTTAGATTCCCATTATTTGAGATATAACGTCTCTGAAAACTTTAATGATACAACTAATATTTCAACTGTAAGCGTTGACTTCCAAACTACTGATGGATCAACTACTAAAGTTTGTGTTCAGTTCTTTAATACTGACACTAACCCAGATACTAGCGAGTTTGTGACTTGTGTTGAAAGTAATGCAGGAACAGTAACTCCTTTAGTGCCTTTTACTCTTAATAGGTCTAAGAATTATAGATTAGTAGCTTATCAAATTGGTTCTGATGGAAGTTCTACTAATTTAGATACTTTTTATTACAAATCAGATACTTCCTTACAAGCTAATTTAAAATTATATGCTATACTTAGCCCATTTATACTTTTCTTATGGATTGTTATTATAGCAGTTGCTATGTTTAGTGGTGTTTTACCTATACTGGTTGTGTTAGGTGTTATATTATCTATCGCAGAAGTTGTATTGTTCCCTAATTACATGATTGCTTCAGGAATGGTACTAAAATTAATTATACTTATGCAAATATTTTACTTTGGACGAAAGAAGGAGGACTTTGAATAATGGGAGATGCAATAACTAAACCTGAATATTGGTTGACAGCTTTAGGATTCATACTAATAATAAGTTATGCTTTACTATTATTTGGAAACAGCCTAAGCCAAAATGAGGAAATCACTTTAGATGCAGATAGTACGAATTATTTAGCTAATTACACTGCAAAGTTAGGTTCTTCAGGTATTACAGATAAAGCATTAGATGAATTAACTGAGGATGAAGCTAAAAATCCATTCACTAGAGCATTAGGCTCTATTAAGGAGTTTTTTGATGTGTTCGGAGTTTTAACACTACTCAGCAACATATTTACTGGGCTTTGGACTTTCTTATCTTTAACTTTCGCTTTACCTAGCTTCTTTATTGAAACTTTAGGTCTACCTTTAGGAAACTTTAAGTTTATAGTAAACATAATAGGAACTATTTTAAGTCTAGGGATTACAATATTAATAGCGAGGTTACTTAAATAATGGTTTTCACTAAAGCAGGAATAAATTTAACAGGATTGAACAATATTAGCCAGTTAGATTTAAACACATCATTTAGTCCTCCTGATATACTTTCTAACAGCGTTAGTACTCTAAATACTGATGGTGGAATCTGGGCTATTGCTATAATTCTAGTTGGAATATACATTATGATCCTTTGGGCTTTAGGGGAAACAAGTCCTTTAGCTAAGTTTAGATATTCTTACATGAGAGCTTCTTTATTAGCACTTTGCATTGTTAATCTTATTTCTATAACTATGATTAGCATAGGTTTAGTGTGGTCTTTTAGAATAGTTGGAATATTTGTAATTCTTAATATACTAAATACTATATTAGTGTTGGCTTTAGATAATTAGAAAACTATTTAAATGCTTAACCTAATATTCTTTTATGAAAGGATTAGGTGGTGGAATTATGAATATACTTTTTCTCCCTTTCAGTGCTTTCAAAAAGTTATTTTCTTTTGTAAGTGTTCCCTTTAAGTTTCTTTCTGAACAGATTGAGTTTGAGAAGAGTCACGAGAAACAAAGAAAGAATTTCTTTAGTGCAAAGAAGAGATCAAGAAGATTTAACAATGAGATAAACTAAAATGGAAGAGATTGTATTGAATAAACTTGAAAAAGAAATAATTGGAAAGATAAGAGAACATACTCAACATAATTTCATTGGTTACAAGAAGGAAGTAATTGAAAAACCAAATAATTCTAGGAGTGGTATTAAGAAAGGTAAAAAGTTCACTAATTCTTCAGGCGTTAAAGTAGATATTACTATGAAGAAGGAGAATGAGATGAAAGATTATATAAATAATCAGATATTAAACTATGAAAAGCAAAGACTAACTAGATACTTTCCTTTGATAGAGGAAGAAGTTAAAGAAAAGTTTGATGTTAATTTAAGTAGGGCTTACTTATGTAATATTAAGAAGAGGATAGAAAATGGATCTTAACAATGTTAACTCTGGATTAACTGGATTTAGTGGTATGTTAAACTCTTTTACAGGTTGGATTTCTAAAATGGCATCTTGGATGTTTACGTTTAAGAACATGATGTTTTTCTTTCTTATTGCAGGAATTATATTTATAGCATGGAAATTATTTGAGAATGACGTTAAAAGAAAGAGATACAACTACGGAAGAAGGAGAGAAGTTTAAGATGCCAAAAATAATTAAAATACCACAATACGCTAAAGTATCTGCAAAGAAAGGATTATCTAACAGAAAGAAAGGAACAATTAAGTTTACTTCTAAAGAGTCAAGAGACTTAGGGATTTATTCTGGGGAGTGTATTGCTAAAAAGATTTGCAATAATAAGTTTATAAATGAAAAAGACCTGAGAAAAGTTACAAGGTTCTACAAGAAGTTTAAAGATTCTAAGAGTAAGAAAACAGAAGAAGCATTATTACTTTGGGGTGGAAGGAAGTTCTGTAAATTGATGTATTCTATCTATTAAATAGAAAAATTTATATATTCGTTAAGTAATAGAAACTTATGGCTACTATGAGTTTCAAAGAATTTTCTAAAGGTAAGAAAGTTACCACCACTTATGGTAGTAAAAAAAGCCAAGAAAGAAGAAAGAAATCCTCTGATAGTTCTTCTTCATCATCTACTAAATCTTATGTTGATAAATCAGGAGTTATAAGAAACGAGGGTGGGACTGGATTTAATATTAATGATTTCAATAGGGCAGTTTCTTCAGGATTTAAAGGGAAATCAGGAGTAGCATCAGTCAAATTTGTAAGCAAAAATAAAGCACCATCAAAAACTTATTTTGGTTCAGTTGGAGGGAAATTCTATTCAGGATTAAGTAAACAAGAACTTTTAAATAATGAGTTAGATGTTGGAAGTAGAGCTAAAGTTAACTTTGGTAGAACCAATTTAATGAGTGGAAAAGGAACAAGTGCAGATATATTCAAAGCTCTAGGAACTAAACAAATAGATTTATCAAATAGAGATATGCTAATTGCAAGTAGAAAGTTAGCAGAACTTAACAATTTTAAGAAAGCTTTAGCTGAAGAAAAAAAAATTAAGGAAGAACGGATAAAATCTGCCGACTTTCTTACTTATGGAAAATTAGCCCAGATATTAGGTAAAGCTCCTAAAAGTAAAGCAAAAGTTAAGATTTTTACTAATCTGGAAGGTAAAGTCATAGGAATCCAAGATCCATTCACAAAAACATCCTATCGACTAAGTACTCCTAAAAATAAAAGCCAACTATTAAAAGAATTTGAAGCATTACAATTAGAAAAAGAATTTAATAATAAGGGAAGGGCATTAATAACTAAGCTAGAAGAAGTAAGAAAGAAAGGCTTTAAGGCTGAAAGAGAAAAAGCTATCAAAGAACAACCTAGACTAGATAAACTAGAAGCAAGATTTGATGCAATTAATAAAAGACTTAAAAAATCAGCAGATGCAAGAAAAACTTTCAAGAGTTATTCTGGGAAGGTTGTTGATGCTCTTATGTTTATTGGAAAGCTAAATCCTTTAACTAAATTAGTTCCTAAAAAAGCAGAAGCATATTCAAGAAGTTTCTTTAAAGAATTGTCTGCAATACCTTACGACTTCACTATTGGTGCAGGAAGGGGGTTAGCAGGATTAGTGGATCAAGTAGTTTTTCAAATTCAAGCAGTAGGAATTAAAGGGTATGCTAAAGAAGTTTCTAATCAGCTATTTAAAGGTGGTGCAGTTAAGTCTGTTGCTAGTTCTTTTGATCCTAGAAAACCTGAAGGTTTAGCTAACATAGTTATTACTTTAGCTATTGCTAAGTCTATTCAAAGTCAAAGAGTTAAAATAAGAGAAGTTAAATCTCTATCTAAACAAAAGAACTGGAAAGTTGGAGAAATCCTTAAAGATAACAAAGGAAATTATGCTATTAAAACTAAAGGTGGAAAGATATTCAAAGTTAAAACAAATGAAATCAATGCACTTCTAAAAGCAAACAAGAAAGGTTTTAGTATTAGGTCAGAGAAAACACAAGTTGCGAGAATAGTTAAGAAACAACTAAAAGGAAAGATTACAAGAGCAGAAGGTAAAGTTTTAACTAAAGCACAGCAAAAGAAAGTAGACTTAAGTATTACTAAAGAAGCTAACAAGATTGCAAGGAAAACAAGTTTAAATTTAGCTGAAAGAAAGGAGTTTGTAAATCTATATTCTAAGTTCAGGAAGAAACCGAGTTTAGCAAGTGCTAGAAAGTTAAGAAAGTTCGAGAGTAAAGTTTCTATAGACCAAATAGTGAGAAATATTGATAGTAAAATAGCTAGTAGATTAAAAATAAGACCTAAAGCTCCTAAAGTTAAAAAGGTAAAAACAAAGAAACCTTTAACTATTAAACAAAAAGTATCTAAGTTCAAAGGAAAAATAGAAAAGAAATTCAAAGTAGAGAAATCCAAAGCAGATGTTTCAGCTAGAAAGAATGGATTTAAAGATGCAAAAGAGCAAGTTACTTATGAAAGAGCATTTACTGATTACAAAACTGGAAATTTAAATGCAGGAAAAACTTTATCTAAGATTGAAAAAGTTATGAGAAGTAGAAAGACTGCTAGGTCTAAATTAGCTTCCAAGAGATACGAAACTTTAAGGAAAGATGTTTTAATTGAAGCTAAACAATTTCTTAAAGAAGGAAGAATTAAGATTAAAAACAAACAGTATGCTAGAGTTAAAGCACCTAGAAAAACCATGTCTAAAGCAAGAGCTGAAGCTATGGCTATCCAAATAACTCAAAGATATAAAAGAATTGAAAATAGTAGAATAAATAAACAAGCTAAAGAAGTACTAAAGGAAATAATTAAAGGAGAAACTATTGAAATTCAAAATCCTCAATTACTTTCAGCAATTAAAAGATTACTTAACAAGCAAAAGCTATCTACAATAAGTAAAGAAAGAAGATTATTAATGCAAAAAGGGTTAGTTAAAGGTAAGACTCCAAAATCTAGTTTAGGCAAGGCTACAATAAAAAAATTAAAAGCAAAATCTAAAATAAAAACTAAAATAGATAGACTTGCTAGAAAAAGAGAATCTAAAAAATTTTTTGGAGATGCAAAAACTAGGAAAGTCCAAAGAAAACAAATTGTTGCAGAATTGGAGAAATTAAAACCAAAAACTTTGAAAGATTCTACTACTTCTTATAGAGTAGCGACTAAAGATATTGCTAGAGGATTTGTTGAATTCAGAGGAAGTAAAATCAGACAACTTAAATTTCAAAACTCTAACTGGAAAGTTTACAAAAAGAACACTGCAGGTAGATATGTACTTTCAGGGAAAGAAACAGGAGAATTATCCAAACTAATAGCTAACAAAATTCAAGGACTTTCAACTTCTAAACCAATCTTAGGAATACCTAAGTCTATCAAAAGATTATATAAAAGACAAACTCCTACTGGAAGTTTTGCTAGGAAAGTCCAAAGAAAACAAATTGTTGCAAGAGAGAAAAAAATAATTGAAGGATTATCTAAAGGAGATCCTAAATTTACTGAAAGATATTCTATATATATTGATGAAAAAGGTGTAGTCTCTTTTATTCCTAAATCTATTATTCCTAAAAAGAGCAGACCAATTTATGCTTCTAAAATAATTAAAAAATCTAAATTACCTAAAAACATAGTTGAAACTAAAGTAGATGGAACTATTCAGATACTAAAAACAAAAAAATTAACTAAATCCAAAATAAATCCTTTAGAACAAATAGGTGTGAAAAAAGCAGAATTAGAAAGATTATGGAGACAAATAAATAAGAAAAGAAAAATAAAAACTAAATATCAACAAACTACCCTTAAAACAATAAAAAAAGTAAAACCAGTAAAAAGAACAATTAAAAGAACCCCAAAACTTAAAGTTAAGACTAAGTTAAAAGTATTACAAGGTAGGAATACTATGACTGCAATAGCCTTAGTTGGTGGATTAATAACCAAAACTAAAAAGAAAGTTCTTTTAGCAAAAGCAGTATTAACAGCTAAACTAAAAATGCCTAGTCCTACTTTAAAACTTAAAGCAAGAGCAGTATTAAAAGCAACTTTGAAAGACGTTTTAGTTCTTACTGATGTAATTTCTGATATTGATACTATTATTAAAACAGATGTAACTACAAAACAAAAGCAAATACTAAAACAAGAGCAAAAAATATTAACTGAACAAATAACTAAATTAAAAACTATTACTAAGAAAATAAAAACTAAACTACCTAAACCTGTTGAATTTCCTAAAATAAAGATTCCTAACTGGAATACTAAGTTACCTAAAGGTCAAGTCTTGTTAGTTGTTGGAAGGTATAAGAAGGGGAATAGAGTTATTACGCTTAGACAAAAGCTAACTCCTAATAGAGCTACTAGGAAGATGAATAAGTTAGTTGATAATAACATTGTTGCTTCTTATGATTTAAAGATTGTTGGAGTTACTAAAGGTAAGGACATTAAAAGACAATCTCTGAGGAAATTTACTATTAGGAAAGGCAGAGATCCCAAAGTAAGAATAAATGTTGAGAAAGTAAAATACAGATTGGATAGACCTAACGAGAAGAAACAAATTAGGAAGTCCAAACGAAAATAATTCTGTAACTAAGTAGTGGTTCTAAAAGTTTATATACTAGCTTTACTTCTATAGTATTAAGATGAAATCAAATATTATTAACCCATTAGAACTTAGATGTTCTTTAAGAGAGGTGATTAGCTTTTTCGGTGCTGATCCAATTAACGCTTATATTAGAAATGAGGTCTATGCTTAAAATGGATTCACAATTAGAAACCTGTCAAGAGTTACCAACGAATGAGATTCTTAGAACTTTAAATATTCAAGCTAAGGCTTTAAGAATACTTCTTAGTAAAATAGAAAAGTTAGAATCAAGAATAGCAACATTAGAGGGTGAAGAGTTTGAAATCAACTAAAGGTAAGGCTAATGTGAGGGAAATTAAAAGAACAAGTCTAACTAAGGCTAAAGCTGAAACTTTCAATCCTGAGCCAAAACTAACAGCACAACAGCTATTAGAGGAGTGCAATTAAGATGGATGCAGACTTATTAAAGATTTGTAAGGTTTACAAGAGATTTAAGGAACTTAAGCTAGGCAGACACGAAATAACAGCAGGATTCATTGAAAAGAAAGAGAAGGTAAAGAAAAATGAGTGAAGTAATAATAACTTTAGACTTGTTAGTTAAAGACTTTAAGATGCAAAAGAAAGTAGTTACTCAATGTTGCGAGTGCAGACATTATAGATTAGCAAATGAGACTTACATCCCAGTATCAAAAAAGACTAACAGGATAATAGAAGAACAATATTTAATTAATCATACTTTATGCCCTGTTTGTTGTGGGGTTTATCAAAATGAATAAGGAAAAGATAAACAAATTGCACATGAAAGCTAATTACTGGTTTAATAAATCACAAGAAGCTCAAAAGAAGTTAAAAACAATAGAGTTAGACCTAATGAGGGCTTACAATGAATAAAGGAAAGTTAAAGTATTACACAAGTTTACTAAATGTTTCTTTAGCTGAAAGGGAGGAACTAAAAGCTAAGCTTCAGTCTACAGATATTACAATTAACTTACTAAAGGAAGTTCTGAAGGACTATATAGATTTTAATCCTAGCAGGAAACTTAAAAGAGCTTTGAAGAGGGCTAAGGAAATATGAATGAACAATGCAGAGATAAGGCAGTTGAACAATTCATGAGTGATTATAGGAAAAAATGGGGACATTTTAAAGTAGAAGATTATAATATGGATCGGCACTTATTAGTAAAAGGTGCTGTAAATCTCTATTTTTTGTTCAAAAAGCAACATTTCTGGAGCTTTTCGACCAAGTTTCCAGAGTTTATTGCAAAGTTTCCAGAATATAAGGATTCTGAGGGAGATTCAATTAACACAAAAGCTTTAGGGATTGCAGTAAACAATAAATGTAAATTTATAGTGTTTGCACATAAAGAAGATGAATATTATTATGCTAATCCTAAAGAGCTGTTGGAGTTTTGCCTTGAGAATGATTTAAAGAGAAAACAAGACATAAGTAATTCTTATAAGGTAGAAGGAGGGAACAGAGAAACAACACATGAAGAGACTTTTAGCTTCCCTCTTGGTTACCTTGATAAATGGAGGTTTGAAGAATGAATAAAGATACAGTTATGACGTTAAAGAACTTAAGAAAAGATATAGAATCTATAGAAATTCCTGACTGGTTAGATTACGATTCTGTTAAGTTTACTAGGCTTAAAGTACTTACAGAGATAGATAAAACTATTAAGAGGAAACTATGAGCATGGTTGATTTTTTAAGAGGGGAGAAAACTATTGATCCTAATAGGGCAAGAGATACTGGTGGAGTTATAACTGAGCTAAGGGGGAAAAAAAGCTTTGCTGTTCAATGTAATGAGTGTGGTAAGTGGAGAAAGATACAATCTTCAAGTTTATCTGCATATAAGTTTGAATGTTTCTTTTGTGGAAAGAAAGGTCAAATGAAATCAAGAAACTTTTATGAGTTTAATTTCAGGGAACTCCCTTTAGGAACTAATCATGATATATATATCAAGAAACTAAATGATGAAGTACGATAGGAGATTAATACAATGGCAGAACCAAAAGAAGTTAAGATATATAATACTGGGGTACTTTGTGAAAGACACGCTTATTATCTTTCTGATCTTAGGAACTGTTACGAGTGTGGTAAAGTTTGCGAGTTTACTTACAAAAGGCTTTTAAATCAATACTATAAAGGTTATACTTAAGGAAAGCAAGGGGTTTTCTCCTATAATGGGGTTTCATCTTCCCTTTGCTTTCTTTTCTTTTTTTAATATACATTTCTCTACACTACTATTCGTTTTTGTGAAGTTGTCACTCAATAGTTCTTCAAAACATTTATATAGTTATCATTCCATGATAAAAATATGAACTCTAGAGCTGATAAAAAATTAACATTTTATCTCCATACGATTAATGCAATACGATCTACTGGAAAGCTCCCTACTTGGATAAAACCTCAAAATGCAAGATACTACACCAAAGACCTTATCAAGGCTAAATTGATAGTGTTCAAGGGTTCTGGGAACACTGGGCTATGGACTTTAACGGACTATTTCAGGAGACTGGAAGGTAAGGGGCTGATAAAAAAAACAAACCTTATGGCTTTAGTCAAACCTCAGCTTTGTTCAGAAAGAGTTAAGAATATTAGAGGTCATGGTTTTGGTATGAGAATGAAAGTTCCAAAAATTGATGGGTGGCATAGGAAATTTGAAATTCTAAAAGCACATGGATATAAGCCAGAGAAATTAAAAACTGGTGCTGTTAAGATAATGTTAGATGGGAACAAAACTCACCTGTGCGATCATTCTATAGTAATGCACTTTGATTCTGATTATTCTTTCATTTCTGATACTGCTGTTAACTCTTTAGCTAATGCTACTGCGTATTTCTTAAGGCAAATCATTAAACTAGAAAGTCATTTCACCATGAATTTCAAGATAGATTCTAAGTATAGGTATAAATGCTTTAAACATCACTTCGGTAAGATCGGAGATAATATTGCCAAAGAATGTCACAAGCAAGGTAAGAGTTTCACTATTTACAGAAATGATGGGAAACCTTGGTTGGAGATTGACTTCTCTAACAAAGTTGTAGAGACTGAGACTATTGATGATATTACTGGTGTCTATGATATGGATGCGAAGATAAAGCCATTGTTTGATGAGATAGACAGAAATCCTCACTTTCTTACTAAGACTAGAGCTAGTATTGAAGACCTTAAGAAAGAATATTTGACTTACAAGGTAGAATCAGAGATTGAAAAGAAAGAGCTAAGGGAACAGATAACTATGATGGCTATGTCAATTACTACTATTTCTAACAAAATTAACAATAATTAGTAAATTATATAAAGACCAATTCCAATAAGTAGTTATGAATACAACAAAAACTATTTTAGAGTTAGAGGATGCACTTGGTAATAAATATTATAAGGCTACTTTTAGCGTTCCAGATATAAATTCTAATAACACTATGGTTTTTGACAATCGAGAATCAGCACAAGAGTTTCTAGCTTCTTTCACTTAGTAGTGACAAGGAGAGTTTATATACTCAAAGGTTATACTATTCTTATTAGGTGTTTTCAACATCTAAACCTCTTTTCCTGCAAGGGTTTCGTCATGGTTACCTTTGCAGGTTTATTGGAAGTTTACAAATGAAGAAGAAACTAACTGAAAAAGAAGAAATGAGTAAAGCTTGGGATATAGCTTGGAAGAAGAAACATGGTGATCTTGCATACATTGATCCTATAACTAGAAAGAAGGTTACTTTCACACAGATAAGAAAGAGAAAAGCAATAGCTATTAGGAGAGCTGATGAAATATTATCTAAGATGGGGTTAAAATGAGCTTCAGAGAGATAATTCAATTCCCCTTTTATGCTGTTGCATTTATAGGTTTAGTTATGTTTGCAGGTTGGTTTGGGTTAATGAACTACGTTTTTGGAGAATAAGATGAAACTAATAGAAAAAGTATCTGATATAATAGGAAGATTCAAAGTCTATATTACTGGTGCATCATTCTACATTAGTTTATTTAATTTAGCTCTAATAATAGCTATGTTCAAAAAGTCTTACAACATCCCTATTTCATCATACATTATAGTTCCTGTATCTATTTGTGTAGTTATATTCATGGGGTTTTTAGATTATTTTTTTGTAGTTAATGCACAGCTAAAGCATCTTAATAAAAAGAATAACATACTAAAGGAAGTATTAGAGATTAAGAAGATGTTGGAGGAAAAGAAAGATGAAGTTTGAATTTATAATGATATACTTTTTAATACTAATAATGGCTGTAGTTATCGGAGGAATGGTATTACAATCTGAACAGAATACAGCTAAAAATAATTTAGTCGTATCGGAACATAGTAATCAGGAAATCTTATCTAATTTAAAAGCTTTAAAGAACGATACTTATAACTACTATTTATCAGAGTTTAAAGAAATTCAACGTAATAAAAATGTGTGTGATCCTACTTACATCTTGAAGTTACCTGAAGACAGAGATAGGCTATACATAACTTTAAGTTATGTTGCCGATGCTCAAGACTATAAACTAGATGAATATGATTGTACGGAAAAAGCAGAGCTTCTAGTAATACTTCTAAAAGAACTAGGATATAAAAAAGTTAGAACCAAACACGTTAACGTAAACTGTGAAGTTTGGGATTTCGGAGCTAGTTATACTTATGATGACTGTAAAAGTAATGATGGTGGGCATTTAATAGTTGATCTTGACGGAATATATATTGAAGCAACAAGTGGAAGATTTATTGTGCCAGAAGATTATAATAAATATGGTCTGTAGGAAATACGAATATTGATAGCAAGTTTCTAGCATAAAAACACAAACTATATAAACTACCTTTGCTACCCCTACTACTATGACTACTAAAGACCAAGAAAAGCGAACATCAATAAAGCTTAAAGAAAGCACTCTTGTGAAATTAAAAAAAGAGGGTATGATGACTGAAACTTATGACGAGCTTATCAATAGATTGTTCTTTGTAAAAAAGACTGGTGGTAAGACAACTTCAAGTGCTGAATTTAGGATCAGCAAATTAATGTAGGTCGTGCAAGATGAAAGCTAGACTAATGAGTGTTAGAAATACTACTTGGGCTTTTTATGAAGCTATGGACAATGGGTCAAAGGAGTCTATGGCTGATTATTTTGAAACCCTTATGCACCACTACAAACAAAGAGGGATTCTTCAAAAAGAAACTAAACAAAGATTTAGTTATTGGGAAGATTCAAGAGGAGCTTATGTTTTATCTCAAAAATATAGAAATGAATTAAAAGAATTTTTATTTAACGGAACTTCCAAAACTTTATGTAATTGGGAGACAATTAAAACAATAATTAAAAAGGAGAAAGCGAACCTTGGAGACAAAAAAGATGAACAGTAAAGAATGGCACGACAAAGGTTTTATTCAAGGTTTAAAGTATGCTAAAAGTTTACTAATATCTTTAAATAAAAAGGAAGTTATCAAAAAGTTAGAAGAGGTTATAAAGAATGAATAAATCAAATTGGGAATTATGTTTTAATTATATTGATTACAAAAAGATATTTAAAAATATGATTCTAACTAAAGTGGGGGAAATAATCACCTTAGTGGACAAAGATGGTGCAACTTTTATGTTTAAGAGAATCAGTGGAGACACAAGAGATGAATGAGGTTACAAAATGGGTTATGTAGAAGATTTAGATGTAATAGACAAAGATGATAGAAAAAAATTAAAAAAGCTAGTTGGTAAAAAACTATTATCAGTAGAAGGTAATGATGAAAAAGCAATTTTAATTTTTGAAGACTTTGAAGTTAATATAACTGCACAAGCTAAAGGAAACTGTTGTGTAGGTGTTTTTTGGGAGGTTCATAAAAGATGAAGATGGATGAAAATAAATGTGAATGTGGTAATGAAAAATACAAGTTTCAAGATAAGTGTTGGACTTGCAAGGAAAAAGAGAGACTAGCTTATGATTCTGAAGATGCTATTAAAAATGAAGGAACAACAAGTGATAGATTTATTTGTTGCCCTTATTGTGGTTCAGATTATGGAACTGATGAGATGCATGAATCTCAAAAATGTGATTGTTATGGTTGTGGTAAAAAGTTTTATGTTGAAATCGAATACTCTGCTTCATATACTACGAGTAAGGTGAACAAATGAAAAGAAGAAAAGAAACTAGATTAACTGTTGTTGATGAATCAGGAAGGATTTTTGAAAGGTTTGATTTAGAAATATCTGAATCAATACAAGACAATAGAAGAACATTAAAATTATTTATTAAAAGAAAAGCGAAACTTGGAGATACAAAAAGATGAATGAAATGAAATTTAAAGAAAAACTATTTCATATAGAAGGTTTAATTGATGCACCTAGCAAAGACTATTTATCATCTACATTAGAATTACTAGGTTTATATTCTTATCGTGTAGAAGAGGAAGAAGTCTATATGAAAAGACTTGAAGATGAAAAGAAGATAATAGGTGTTGTTACTCCTTGCCATAATTCAAATTTCCAAGGAATAAATTGCTTGGAAGATAAAGAAAGGTATGGATTTTTCAACAGTAATAATGACATTAGACCAGGACATGTAACATGGATAAAAAAGGAAAAAGCAGAGAAATTATACTCTGTTTTGAAAATCGAAGGGGTACTGATTGATGAATGAAATAAGACAAGGTGATTGTTTAGAATTAATGAAACTTATAGCTGATAAATCAGTTGATATGATATTATGTGACTTACCATATGGGACAACAGCTTGTAAGTGGGATACTATTATACCTTTTGAGTCACTGTGGCAGGACTATAAGCGAATAATCAAAGATAATGGAGCTATTGTTTTGACAGCCTTGCAGCCTTTTACAAGTGCTTTAGTGGTGAGTAATATTGAGATGTTTAAATATGAGTGGATATGGGAGAAAAGTAGATTTGCAAACCAAATGTGTGCGAAGTTCCAACCGTTGAAAATACATGAAAATATAATTGTCTTTTCAAAAAGTAAACATATTTACAATCCACAAGGCTTAATAGAGTGTAACAAGATAACAAAACAAGGCTCTAAAATTACTGAAAATAATGGGGGTGGTAAAAGAAAAACATCATATGTACAAACACATACAAACTATCCAAGGACTATACAAAAGTTTAAGAGCGAGGGGAAAACTGTACACTCAACTCAAAAACCAGTTGCTTTATTTGAATATCTAATTAAAACTTATACTAATGAAGGAGATTTAGTTTTAGATAATTGTGTAGGTTCGGGTACTACTAATATTGCTTGTTTTAACACAAATAGACAATGTATTGGTATGGAAAAAGATGAAACTTATTTTAAGATTGCAACAGAAAGATTACAGGAGGCTAAAAGTCAATCACGACCTTTTTAGACACAAAAGATGAAGAATAAAAATAGAATTGTTATGACTGCTATACTTGGAAGAGTAATGGTTGGAAATATTTTAAAGGATGGAACTTTAAGTGCTTCTGCAATAGATAGAACAAATGATTTTTTAATTACTTGTATTGAATACTTAAAGAAGAATGGGAATCAGATTTTAGAAGTTCCTAGTACAAATGAAAAGTATTCTTTGATACTGCAAAAGTTACCAGAAGCAAAGGCGAACCTTGGAGACACAAAAGATGAAAATATTAATAGCCTGTGAGGAAAGCCAAACTGTATGTAAAGCTTTTAGGAAATTAGGTCATGAAGCATATAGTTGTGATGTGATACCTTGCTCAGGAGGACATCCAGAATGGCACATACATGATGATGTACTAAAACATTTAGATGATGGATGGGATATGATGATCGCCCATCCCCCTTGTACTTATTTAAGTAGAGGTGGTTGTAGATGGTTATTTCCTAAAGGAATATTAAATCAAGAAAGATTCAACAAAGGAATGGTAGCTAAAGAGTTTTTATTAAAACTATTAAATGCAAACATCCCTTTAATCGTAGTAGAGAATCCAATTCCTCACAAAGTTTTTGATTTACCTAAAGAAACACAAGTTATTCAACCATACCAATTCGGACACAAACACCAGAAATCAACTTGTTTGTGGTTAAAAGGATTACCTAAATTAAAACATACTAAAATAGTTGAACCTGAATACTATATTTGTAAAAAAGGTTGGCGACATTCAAAGTTTACTGCTAACTGGGATGCAAAGAAAAAAAGCGTAACTTTCGCAGGAATTGCAACAGCTATGGCAAATCAGTGGGGTACTGATGTGGAAAATGATGATTCGCAAAGCGTTCCAACCAATGAACTCATACTCACAAAAAAAGAGAAAGATTTGATTAAAATAATCAAATAATTCGTAATATTACTAGTTAAGTGAACTTATTATCCTGCCTTAATTGGCTTTAAAACCTTGCAGACTTGGATTGCATGACTTGTGGGTTGTGAAGAACCCTCACTTATATTACTAGGAAGGTGAACTTAAAATAACAACAGAAGAAGAACTAGAACATTTGAAACATCAAGATTTCAAGAATAGTAAACATAAAAAGGATTGTAAGTGTGGATATTGTCAAATGAAAAAGAATAACATCCCCATAATGGAAAGGTGAACAAATAAAATGGAAATAAAAATAGAAAATAATGCAGAAAGACAAGAGCTTTTAAGAGCGATAAGATTAGTTGAAAAATATGCTTTACCTGAAACTGCAGATTTATCAGAAATAAAAGTATGTTTAGAAAAAATGAATATTAAAGAATAAAGCTTACGAGAAGAATAACCACACAAAAGAATTAATTAGTTTTGGCGAACATCTTTCTTTGTGTGGCTCTTTTCTATTAAGAGTAAAAGATAAGATATTACTAGGAAGGTGAACAAATGAAAATAAATAAAATATTAAAAAAGATAATAGGATTAATAATTATACTTTTAGCTATGCCTATTGGAATGGCTTTTTTTGTTTCAGAAACTTTAATGCGAATAGTTGGAGCTTTTGGAGGGTATTATTTGAATGAAGGTAGAAATTTTAAAGATGAATGGAAATCTGCTTTTGATTCAGATTTTAGTTTTTATAGTTAAAATTTGTGGTTTAACTAAAAATGATAATTAAGAGTAAAAGACAGGATATTACTAGGAAGGTGAACAAATAAAATGGGAAATAATTGTATAACAGGAATTGATTGTTGTGATTGCACAATAGAGTATAGTGAAGAAAAGATGAGTGGACAATCTACTCAGATGGATTATTTTGAAACTGGAAAGTTTAAATGTCCTAAATGTGGATTCACTTTAGATTTAAGTAAGGATACTTTCAAACTACAAGTAAAAATAAGTAAAGAAGAAGGCGTAGAGATTGTTAGTTCTGAAAAAGACATTGATAAGAACTGGTTTGATGATAAATCCTATTGCATCATTAGAGAATGTCTAGAAGAGGATTTAAACTGTATGCCCTATAATTGGGATTGGGCTGAGAAACACGCAGAAGGTAATTATGAGGTACATCTTTACCATAAAGATACTCAATACATGACTGATTGTGGCACGGAATATGATGTTGAAGCAGACATTTTATTTGAAAAAGAATTAGGAGCTGATTAAGAATAAATGAAACATGTACAGAAGGTGAACAATGGGATTTAAACAACTTATAAGGAATTTAAGATTAATTGATGAAATGACTTGTCCAACATGTAAAGAGTCTTGTAATAGTAAAAGAAAAGCTTACATACATTGTTATAAGTTAGGAAAATTAAATAATGCTTATGTTGGAGAATAGGAATGTGAACAAATGATAAAAGATGTAGAAGATTTAGATGATGAGTACTTAAAAGAAGAATATTTTAAATTCAGAAAATAAATTAAATCAAGAAAAGGTGAAAGAATGAATAATGCTGAATGGTTAGTTGCTGGATATGCTGTAGGAATGTATACAGGAGTATTTATTTACTACTTAAGTATTAAATTAGCAAGAAGGATTCTTGAAAGACAAGAGAGGAATAAATGAAAGAAGAAACTAAATTACAGAAATTGGTTCAGGAAATATCAGAAACTATGAACTCTGCTAATGTATCGCCTGAACAGGCAAGATATATATTTAAGCAAGTAAGAGAAAAAAATCAACTTCAAGTACCTAAAAGTAGGAATAAGCTTCCTGATTATCTTAATGAAGCTGAAGTTTGGCAATTACTTAAGAACGCAGGTAATGATCCATTTGATGCTTTACTAATCAAGTTCTTAATATTTACAGGTCTTAGAATATCTGAAGCTAATAACCTTACTATTGAAAGTATTGATTTTCAAAACAATCAACTTAAAGTAGTCTCAGGTAAAGGAGCTAAAGATAGACACGTTCCTCTAGGAGTTCATTTAGGTAACAAGATTCAATTATACTTAGCAGGTAGAACTAAAGGGTATGTATTCGTTAAACCTAAAAACAAAAGACAATACTGCGTTAGAGCTTTACAAAAGAAAGTTAAGAAACAATTACTTACATTAGGAAGTTCTAAAGATTTACATACACATACGCTAAGGCATACTTTCGCTTGTTTATGTATTGCAAAAGGTTTACAGATCCAAGAGATTAGTTTACTAATGGGACATACTGATATTAAGACAACGCAAATATATGCTAAATTAGAGTTAGGAGCAATCAAGTCACAATTCCTAAAGCTAATGGATAGCACGGAGAGATAGAATGAAAAACAAAATAAATATAGAATTTAAAAGAGAATCTGACAAAACAAGAAGATTTCATCTAAGATTTGATAGTTGGTATGATTTAGGTAATTTCATGGAAAAATTAAATCAAGCAGATCAGAATAATGAAGTTTTAAATTGTAGATTATGGGAAGATAAAAATAGTGAATAGTGCTGTTCAAGAAACAGTCAATTAATGAACGAGGAAAAGATGAAAAAGGTAATATTAATATTAGGAATGATAAGTTTATTATTATTAACAGGATGTAATACTAAATATGATGGTAGAGTAAAATTAGGTGATGTGAATTTTACTACAAATAGTGATGTAGGAATAGGAACAACATCTTTTGGTAATAGTAATGCAAGTATGAGACTAATTATTTCTCCCACTATATGTGAAGATGTAAAAAAACTGGATAAATTCCATGAGACTCATATTATTTTAGGATGTGTACTAAAAGAGATGAGAAACCGTAATAAGAATTTAACTGAACAAATACTAAGTGATTATAGTATAACTGTTGAATGGGATGGATTTGAAATAAAAAATAAAAGTTCAGATAATCAATAGAATCAAGAACTAAAGGAATAAAAAGATGAAAAAGATAAAGAAGGTATTAACTTTTAAAGAAGCATTTAAAGAAATAGTAAATGATAAAATATATGTTATTATTTTATGGATTTTCTTATTAATCGGTGCACCAATGGGATTTTACACTAATAAGGTGCTTCAATTCAGCTTAGCAAGTTTAGGCATGATAATACTAAGTACTTTAGAATGGTCTATATTGGAAATGTTTTTCCATAAAGAAAGTTCCGAAAATACAAAAAAGCACGAACTAAAGAAATAAAAAATGAATAACAAAATAAAAAGATATAATAGATCTCTTTCAAAGCGTAATTCTGTTCATATAAGATTACTTAGAGCTAGAACTACTAGAATGTGGGTTCAATCAGATAAAAGGATTCACGCGTTAAATTATTGGTATTATAGATTTTTCACTAAAGTATATACTGATTATTTATTGAGAATTTATGATGATGCATTGGGCATAGGAGTTGAAAAGAAGGCTCAGATACCTCAAGAGTAAAAAAGTAAGTTCGTATAATTTGGAATATCACGAACAAAAGAATACTAAAACGAACAAATCAGAATAATATCTGATATAT